>JGI24770J26754_10002590_pt1 | contig 12456 bp, 11 predicted proteins | sample LakOneMetagenome_FD_26754 | JGI IMG/M metagenome (IMG submission 26754) | reverse complement strand
CGACGCAGCACGTCCTGTATGATGGCATCAAATTTTTTCTGTTGATCAGGCCTGCACAAAGCCCTTACCTGCTGGAAATGTTTGAATGTAATGATATCCATTTGCTGATCGAATGCGGTTGCTTTCCTGCTATACTCCTGCAACATCGAATCATTAACAACCGGTTGCCGGAGCAGGGAAAAAAAAGCATCCTTTGCTTTGCGTGTACTGTCCTGCATTTGCCGTTGGCTTGCCTGGTGGGCATCACGCAATTTTTTATATGCTTCCTGCTGCATTGAATCGAGTTGCAATTCTTTTGTCAAAAATTCAAACACAGCTCCCGGGGGCGGTGGCCGCAGCTGATCTTCCCTTTTTTTATTGCTCCATAAAAACAGCAGCGTAACGATATTAGCGATCAACAGCACAATGGTTGCAATCGAAAGCCAGCGATTATTTTTAAGATTACTCATGTTTCAATTTTATTCATACACAACTGATGAATTCAATCCATACGCATCTGCAAAAGACTGAATGCCTGTAACAGTGCCTGTATTTTCGGAAGAAGGTATTTTATCAGCAACTGGTTTCATTAAAAAAATAATATTAATGACCAATAGCAGCGATAATGATACCGTTAAAAAAGCGGGCCGCAAAAAAAATACCGGTGGGGCTTTTTCAGCTAGTTCCCGTTCCATTCTTGCCTCCAGGCGTGTATAAAAATAGGGCGGCAGTTCCGAAGGTTGTATGCCATCAAAACTGTTTAGTATCTCTTCTGCCCGGTTATTGTTTAGCTCTTTTTTCATGTTGTACTTATTTTAGACGCCAGCTTTTAAAAAAACCTTCCCTTTATTTACCTGTTTGTTCATTTATTTTTTTCCTGAGATTTTGTTTGGCCCTTTGTAATAAAGAATCAACTGCCGGTTCAGATGTATTCATGATCCCTGCTATCTCTGTATAACTCAACCCGTCGATCTTATTCAGCAGGAAAGCTGTCTTCTGATTTCCCGGCAGGCTATTGACCATTTTAAAAAGAATGGCCGCATCTTCCTTCCTGTCCAGTTGAACACCGGGATGATGAAAGTCAGTCGCTTCATACAAAAGTTCATTCTTTTCGGAAAACAGGTTGCTAATGAACGCAAAACGTTTTTTTCTTTTTTTATTCCTGGTATGGTCAAGGCATTTGCTGATTGCGATGCGGTAGATCCAGGTGGAGAGTGTTGAATTGCCTTTGAACTGGTCGATGGAATTGAATACCTGTATAAAAACCTCCTGGGCTGCATCTTCTGCATCCTGGTAATTCTGTAAAAAATTAAGGGCTGTATTAAATACCTTTTCCTGAAAGAGAGTTACCAATTTCTTAAATGCTTCCTCATCCCCTTTGCGGAGTTGTTCTACTATTTCCTGTTCAGACAAATGAGCCTTTTTATTTAGACGCTGTAACTTACAAAACCCTTCGGTGAAAATTGAAAAAGTTTACCAGTTGAGAAGTTTACTGGTTTACATTCCCGGTGGTGGCGGCATTCCATTTATCATCATTCTTTGCCCGCCCTGTGCCTGGCCCTGGCTGTTAAATTTATTCAGGCGGAAAACAAAACTAAGCAACACATACCTGCCAAGCCTGTTCGTACGGGTATCGGTAATGGCGCTTCCCGTTACCGACCTGTTCACACTGGTGTTTTCATTGAGCAGGTCGAAGGCCTGCAGTTTTATAGAAGCATTTTGTTTTTTGAACAAAGCCTTTTCCAATGTTGCATTGATGATCAGCGGATCGCTGTTCACATTGCTGGCATAACCTGTATTAATTGACTTATCTATATCGTAACTGAATTTCCAGTTATGCGGAAAGAAAAGCCTGGATGAATTACTCAATGTCCATGCAGATGCATCTGAGTTCAGGTCTTTCGACTGGCTATATTTTGAACTGTTGAAGCTGTAATTTGCCGTAACAGTTGTTTCCAGCCATTTCTTTATTTTGATATCGGTTCCAACACGTTGTCCCAATACCCAGTTCCTTCCTTTATTCTTAAAATCATCTACGTAAGAAACATTGTTGTTGTACGTGATATTTCCACCGTAATTAAAAACATATTTCCTGTTCTGGATCGGTTTGGAAAAATTATAGAACGCAAATGCGGTATAATAACCATCGCTGTTCAGGTAATGTATTTCCTGGCGGCCAAAACCTTTGTCAAGCGTATTGTTCACGATCTTATCCTTTGTAAAAGAAAAAGAAATATTACCGAAGAACACATTGCCGGAGATAAAATCAAAATTATTATACCGCATGCTCAATGTATTGGTGAACTCGGGTTTTAAATTCGGATTTCCTACAGTTACATATTGGAGGTTAGAACTGTCCGCAACCGGCTGCAACTGGGTATAGCTTGGCTGGCTTGTGTTACCATTATAATTTATATTGAATGACCTGCTCCTTGAAAAATTATACGCAAACCTGATAACAGGATAATAATTCAACAGGTGCTGTGTGTAAGAATATTTGCCCGTGGTTGAATTGCTTTCGATGGTTGCCGGCTGGACTGCCATTCCAACCGTATAATTATATTTCTTTTCATTGGTACGAAAATTAACGCCAAACTTATTGGTGGTATAAATATTCTCGTAAATATTGCTTTGGCTCTCGACATAGGTCTTTGTGCCGTTAAGCGGATCTACATTGAATGTTTCTTTGTCATTGCCCGTAAACTTCCGGTTATATGCATAGTTGAACTCCAGGCTTCTTTTTTTGGTAAGCGGTTCAATATAAGAACCGTTGATCCCATAATTATGATTGGTATTATCCTGCGTGATATGCTGGTATTGATTGATGTCGACCGAGGTATTGTTAGGGAAATAAATGGTATTGAGGTTGTCATAATCATTATCNCCATCGGATGATGATTTGCCNGCCGTTGCGTTAANAGACAAAGACCTGCCCCGTTTATGAAACCGGTGATTATACAAAAGGTTTGCATTGAGGTTNGGGCTGGATGACTTACTGTGTTGTTCCGTTGTGCCATCATTATTCTTCACACCCGCACTATCCAAAAATAAAAAATCGGCATAATCATCAACAGTAGAACTGTTATAGCTGACAGAAGGTGTAAACTTCAAATAATTGAATGAATCGATCTTGTATTCCACATTAAAGGAGAAGCGGTGATTGTCGTTGATGGCATAATCATTCGAATTCTGGATATTGGTATTGCTGCTGTTTTGAAAAATATTCTGCTGAGAGATATTTTTAAGCGTTGTGGTGAATTTTCTTGCAAAACTATAACTGCCGTATACAGATACTTTCGAGCCAAAATCATTGCGGTAATTAAGTCCAATTGATTTTGTTGTAGAAACACCATCGCTGCTAAAGCCGGGGATAGTACCGGTACCCTTTCCAATGCCCAAACTACGCACAACACCCCCTATCATATTGCCCACTGCCCCACCCATGGAGCCGAAATTAAAACTGTTTGCATTTGTATTATTCAAATTGCCGATCAGTGATATCTGTTCGTTGTTATTGAATTTATTCACCGACAAAGAAGCAACATAACGGCTTTCGGTGCCTGCGCCTGCGGTCACATTTCCAAAGTAACCTTTGTTCTTATCCTTCTTCAATTGTATGTTCAGTGTCTTGGAAGGGTCACCATCTTTTACGCCTGTAAATGCCGACTGGTCGCCATAATCATCAATGATCTGGATCTTGTCAACCATGTCTGCGTTGATCTCCCTCGTTGCCGTAGTAACATCGCCGCCGAAAAATTCCTTTCCATTCACTTTCACTTTTGTAACCTGTTTGCCCTGTGCTGTTACGGTACCTTCCTTGTCTACCTGTACGCCAGGTAATTTCTTCAATACTTCTTCCACGTTATCGTTCTTGCGGTACATGGTGCTGTCTACAACATAAGAAACCGTATCTTCTTTTATCTGCACTTTATTAGATTCAAGTGTTACTGCCTGCAACAGGTTGTCACCCGGGTTCATTACTACATCAAATATCACCTGCTCACCGGTAGCCTTGCTATAATCATAGCTGTTGATGAAATTCTTATAACCGACATACGAAACGATGATCCCGATCTTTTTAGGTAATACATTTTTAAAACTAAATATACCCTTGTCATTGGTCACCGTTTTGAGAGTGTCCTTTTCGCCTTTATAATAAAGCAGTACAGATGCATTCGACAGGCTGTTGCCATCCGCATTTTTCACCGCAGCACGCACACTGATCTTATCTTGTGCAATGGATGAAAAAGAAAGCATCATTAAAGCTGAAAGGGTAAAAAAAAGTTTCATGCAGGTTTTCTGGTTTAAGAAGCCGGTCATATCATACATATAATCTACGAAAGTAATTCATAGACAGATTGCAGCATCGCCACCCATCCATTTTAAACGAATTTTTGAAAAATATAACAAAACAATCCTATGCCTGTTTTGTTTGAAAACTTTTGATAAATTCTTCTACCTGGCTTTCAAATTTTATGCCTTCGTTGAACAGGAACCTGTGCTTGATCGGCAATACATATACCGGGTGATCCGAAAGTTCATTGACGAATTTCTGCAGCCGCACTGCATCTTTTTCAGTGGTGAGTATGATACTGTTTGAAGGGCCGAGTTTCTCAAAATGCCTGCGCATCTCTTTGAGGTCATCCGTGCTGAAGATATGGTGATCGGGATAGCGTATCATATCATAGCCATGTACATGTGTTGTGAGGAATTCCATCATTGGTTTTGGATTGGCAATACCACACACCAGCAACACATCGGTAGAGGCACCCATATTTAGTTTCCGCTTATTGAACAGGTGGTAGGGCTGATCGTAAATGATCTCGGTAAACAAAACCTGCTGATGCGGCAATGGATCTATCTCTTTTATAAGCGCTTCTTTTTCTTCAGTGCCAAGATCGTGTTTGCATTTTGTAACAATAATGATATCGGCCCTCTTGCTGCTGCGCTTTACATCCCGGAGATCGCCGGCGGGCATCATCAGGTCTCTTGTATACAAATTCTTATAATCAGTCAGCAGGATATTCAATCCTGCCTGCACGGTCCTGTGCTGGAAGGCGTCATCCAAAATGATGACTTCCGTTTCGGGCCGCTGGTGAAGCACCTGTGGTATTGCAACCAGGCGTTCCTCTCCCACTGCTACTGTTACTGAAGGGAATTTCTGGTGAAACTGCATGGGCTCATCACCGATATCGATGGCCGTGGTCTTTTGATCTGCAATGGCAAAACCCCTGGTCTTTCTTTTATACCCACGGCTAAGCGTGGCCGTTTTATAATTGTGTTGAAGCAGTTCAATGAGGTATTCCACCATCGGTGTCTTACCCGTTCCGCCAACGGCGAGGTTGCCGACACAAATAACAGGAAAATTAAATTTTGCCGACTTCAATATATTTTTATCGAACAGCCAGTTGCGGAACCATACGATGATGCCATATAAAAAAGCAAACGGGAAAAGCAGGTATCTGAAACTCTTAAGCAAACTGTTTATTTAGAAATTATAGATCTTGGTTGCTGTTATACAATGGTCGAGCTTAACATCATATTCATTCACATCTTCAATTTCCTTTTCAGCATCAAAAAAACTAAAGCCGATCTTGAGTGTATCCTTCCTGCATCTTTTCAGGAACCTGTCGTAATAGCCCTTGCCATAGCCAACCCTGTTCCCCTGCAGGTCGAATGCAAGCAAAGGTACGATGACCATGTCTATTTCTTCCGGCGGTACGGGCAATCCGCCAACAGGTTCATAGATGCCGTATTTATTAGGTTCGAACCTGGATCCCTCATGCACAGGCACTGCATGCAGCTGATCATCTTCTTTCCCGATCACCGGGAAAAATAACTGTTGCCCCGGGTTTTTGAAAAAACAATAATCGGTGACGAGTTGCGGATCATATTCATGCTGCGCTTCAAAGGGGGCATAGGTCATGATGCATGCAGGTATATCAATATACAATTGCTGAAATTGTATCAACAGCAGGTCTTCGAGTTTGTCTTTTTCAGAAATTTTCAGCGACAGCCTTTTTTCCCTGTATGTTTTCCTAAGTTCGGTTTTTATCATGCCTGCATTTTTAATCCTGTACGAAAATAGAAAATATGGTCGTACCATAATTGCGTTCTGTACGGTAATGCGGCGTTTTTTTATAATCGTTGCGTGGCGTATGTTCGAGGATGAACCATCCTTTCGGGTTCAATAGTTTTTTTTCAAATACCAGCTTCGGCAGGTCATCAATGGTTGTAAGTGCATAAGGCGGGCCGGCAAATATGAGATCATATTTTTCGGTACAGTTCTCCATATATTTAAAAACATCCGACTTCAACACTTTAAAATTTCCGAAGCCCAACAGTGCACTTGTTTTTTTGATAAAATCATACATATTGCTGTCCTTCTCAATAATTGTAAGGTCTGCCACTCCCCTGCTTGCCAGTTCATAACTGATAGCGCCCGTTCCGCCAAAAAGATCCAGGGTCTTTAATGACTCAATGTCGAGGTTATTCTGAATGATATTGAAGAGCCCTTCTTTTGCAATATCCGTTGTTGGCCTGGTATAAGGCATTTTTGTTGGCGGGGAGATTCGCCTGCCACCATGTATACCGCTTATGATACGCATGATACCAACGCTGTTAAATGGCTGAAGAAATGTGCAGGATAAAATCTTATCCTTTCATGAACCATGATGTCGCTTTCGGGCTGATCAAATTCTATGTTGAGGAAATATTTGTAGAGTTCATTGTAAAGATTGGAATGTGCATCGATCAGGCCGCTCAATTGCAATTTCACCTCTGATCCTTTTATACCATGCTGCTCACAGCAATTCAACAGGTGATATGCAACATCAACAGGTTTTGTATACCCGAATTGCTGAACCAATTGCAACAGCCCACCGCTAAATAAAATAACCTTCACCGAATTGTGAAAGACGATGCAGTGCAGGTATTGATCGGCAGAATTTATTTTTTTTAATTGCAGGCTCGTGGAATGATAAATGGCTGCAGCAGGAAATTTATCTTCCAGGGCAGCAGCAATTCTTTTATCAACAGCATAAGCATTAAATATATTGATACCCGGTATCGTATCTGTTTTAATATGGCTGTCACTGCCCGCATCATGAACCAATTCAAGCATGGCTTTACCTGTTGCTTCCTGCTGGTATTCGCCGGGAACCAATAAGGATTCTTTACAATCATAACAGATACTAACGGATGCATTCCATTCGCTAAAAACAGGGTTAGACCTTAATACATTGCTTATTTCATTCGCCGTTTCAACAGCAGCGCCCCTGTGTATAAAATTATAAACAGCGAGGCCTTTTACATCTATGGGATCTTTTCGGAACCATATAAATGAAATACCATAACTCCCCGCTTCGATCAACAGGTGCAGCGGTTCATTTTCATTTTTTACCGGGAGTATATTAAAAGCAGCTTTCAAATAATTTATTTAGGCTGGCAAAATAAGATAATTTTGCTGACTTTATGGATAGTACGACTGTAATAAATGATTTAAAGGTTAAGGTAAACAATAAGCAGATCCTTTCGATCGCATTACCCATTACATTGGCCATTTTGATCCCACAGGTGAATATGCTTACCAACAGCATCTTTCTTGGGCGGCTGAGCATTGAAGCATTGGGCAATGCAGGTATAACCGGTGTATTCTACCTGATCTTTGCGGTGGCGGGCAATGGCCTTAACAATGCGTTGCAGACCGTATTTTCAAAATATGCAGGAAGTGGTGAGACCAACCTGTTCAACATCATACTCACACAGGGTATTCGCATCTGCCTGCAATTTGCATTGGTATGCATACTCTTTACATGGCTTATTGCACCTTTTATTTTAAAAGCAGTTGCCGATCCTGTTTCCTATCCTCAGGAGATGAGTTTTTTAAAGATCCGCATTTTCGGGCTTCCTTTTTTATACCTGTTTCAAATGGGCAATGCATTTTTGGTGGCATCCCTTAACAGCCGTTACCTGATGATCGGTTTTATCATAGAAGCATTGGTGAACGTTTTATTCGACTGGCTGCTGATCTTTGGCCACGGCGGTTTTCCGCAGATGGGTTTCAATGGCGCTGCAGTTGCATCGGTTATTGCTGAATTTGTTGGGATGGTCGTTGTGTATGCCGTGCTGTTCAGAACAGGGTTAAGATCGAGGTATCAATTGCTCGAACATTTTAAATATGATAAAACAAGAAGCAAGGAGATATTCAAAGTAGCCGTGCCCCTCGTATTGCAGTATATCATCAGCATTACCACCTGGCTGGTATTTTTTTTACTGATAGAAACAAAAGGAACCGTTGCAAAGTCGATCAGTAATGTAATGCGGAGTGTATTCGGGCTGGTGGGCGTATTTGTATGGGCATTTGCAAGCACAAGCAATGCGATGGTAAGTAACCTCATGGGGCAACGCAGGGAAGACAAGATCATTGAAGCCATTACAAAGATCACTTACTGGAGCCTGGGGCTTTGTGGCTGCATGGTTTTATTACTGAATCTTTTCCCCGAATTATTTTTCCGCATGTTCGGGCAGGATGAAAGTTTTGTACAGGCTGCAATACCTGTTGTAAGGGTTGTTTCACTCGGCATGCTGTTCATGAGTGTTGCCAATATCTGGCTGAATGGTGTAACAGGCACGGGCAAGACAAGAATGAATTTACTCATCGAGATCGTTGCCATTACATTGTATCTTATCTATACCTGGATATTCATGAAGGTTCATTATATCTCACTGGCCATGGCATGGAGCAATGAATTCATTTACTGGACCGTGATCTTCAGTATTGCTTTTTGGTTTTTGAAAAGCGGGAAATGGAAAACGAAAAGTTGATTTGGTGATTTGGCGATTTGGCGATTTGGTGATTTGGTGATTTGAAGATTTGAAGATTTGAAAATTCAGTGCCTTTTATAATTGGCCACAATCATCAAATCTTCAAATCACCCAATCTTAAAATTATTTAGCGATCCAGGTATTGTTCTTAAAATTTATATCCGGGAATACTTTATCAGGATCTATCGTTACCGATTTGAGTTCTTCTGTTACAGGTATCTTTATTTTGAAGACGGCTGTATTGTTCCATATCTCCACCGGGAATTTCATGGAGCCTTTAATACCCGATCTTGTTTCATAACTTAATAAAACGGGCATGGCCATCTGGTTCAGGTTTACCAGTGTTACGATGGCACCATTTGCAGGATTTTGTTTTTCATATTCAACACCTGTGATGGCCTGGTCGAGCATATAATTTTCGAGGAACCATTCACGCCAGAACCAGCCGAGGTCTTCGCCGGATACATTTTCCATCGTTCTGAAAAAATCCCATGGTGTAGGATGTTTGTATGCCCAGCGGTTAATATAGGTTTTGAATGCGTAATCAAACCTGTTTGGCCCAAGTACCTGGTCCCTCAACAATTCCAATCCATAACCCGGCTTATAATAAAGCGCAGAGCCGATATTGGCTTCCTTCATCGCATCCGGTGTATTAAAAATACTTTCCGATTCGGGATTGAACATATATGGTATCAGCAATTCCTTCGACGGGCCGGAGCCTTTATATTCACCATTATTAAAATCGATCTTCGCAAGTGAATTGATGAAAGTATTAAAGCCCTCGTCCATCCAGCCATATTTTCTTTCATTGCTTCCAACGATCATCGGGAACCAGGTATGCCCGAATTCATGATCAGTAACACCAAACAATTGGTCCTGTTGTGCATTGGATCCGCAAAAAACGATACCGGGATATTCCATACCGCCAACATTGCTGGCAACATTTGTTGCAACAGGATAAGGATATTCGAACCAGCGTTTGCTGTAATTTTCAATACTGCCCTTCGTGTATTCGGTGGCCCTGCCCCATCCTTTTGGGCCGGCGCTTTCTACGGGGTAAACACTCATGGCCAGGCATTTTTTTCCGCTGGGTAAATTGATACGTGCCGCATCCCATATAAAAGATTTGGAAGACGCCCAGGACGCATCCCTTGCATTGGATATTTTATAATGCCAGGTAAGTGTTTTTGCTGAAGGCCTGGAAGAAGGATCGGTAACTTCTTTTTCCGAACGGATGCTAACGGTCTTATCACTTGACTTTGCATCTTCCATTCTTTTAACCTGTGCAGGAGTCAATACTTCCCCAGGGTTTTGCAATTCGCCGCTTGCTACAACAATATGTGATGCAGGCGCAGTGATCAACAGGTCAAGGTCGCCATATTCCAGGTAAAACTCGCTGGGGCCGAGGTAAGGCAATGTATTCCATCCCTGCACGTCATCAAACACACACATGCGTGGATACCATTGTGCCACGGCAAAAATATTCCCGTTCTTTGTTTTTAAGATGCCACAACGGTCGGCACCATATTCGGGCAATGTAAAAGAATAATCGATCTTTATTTTGATCACATCCCCGGCGGGCTTCAGGATCTTTGGCAAACGAACCTGCATCCTGGTATCTTCAATAAAGTAATCTGCATTGCTGTTATCAGCCAATAATTTCACAGCCGATATTTTATATCCTCCGCTGAAATTACTGGCTGCATCTCCATAACGGCTGCGTTCACCTACGGGCATGCGTGCCTGTCCCCTGCTGTCTTTGCTGAACAGGTTCTGATCAAGTTGCAGCCATAAAAAAGGAAGTGCATGCGGGCTGTTGTTCTTATAAGTAATGGTCACAGAACCGCTGATCTCATTTTTAGTATCATCCAGCGAAACACTGACCTGGTAATCGGCCCTGTTTTGCCAGTAACCAATATTGGGCTCACCGGTAGCGGCACGGCTGATATTTACCGAAGTGCCGTAAGGCATCGGGCTAAATAACACATGCGGATCATACAAGCTGTGNATGGTATCCTGGGCTGAAGCGCAGATGGCCAGGCTAAGCATAAAAGCGAGTGCGGGTATTTTTTTCATTGCAATGATTTTGGACCTCGAAGGTAATAAAGCTGTTCCTATTTTATTACACAGATTAAAACGAATTACCCGAATTCCGAGAATTTATTTTTACAAAATAATTCGTTTCCAGGTGAGAGACCTTTCTCCAAAATTTATTACAATTGCAAGCCTCAGGCCACTTACTGCTAAATAACTCAAGGCCTGGGCAAGATGTATATCGATAATTGTGGAAACAGATTTGATTTCAAGAACAATGGAATCATAGACAACAAAGTCTGCCCGGTAAGGATTCTGTAATATCTTTCCCTTATATTTTACAGTAAACTTCTTTTCCCTGCGGTAAGATATTTTGTTTTCGATGAAATCCATTTCCATGGCATCTTTATAATTGATCTCTTTCAATCCCGTTCCAAGTACTTTATGGATTTCCATACAAATACCAATTATCTTAAAAGATTCATCTTTCAATAACAGCTCTACCATTATGCAAATAGCAAAAATCAATGCTATGTATCATAAAAAATGTCTGATATTTATTTAGCCGAATTCGTGTAATCCGTTTTAATCAGTGTGAGCAATTGTTTATTTCCAGTCCTTCAACATCTGCCTGCCGAGTTCTTTAATTGCAGGGTCATCTTCAGTTTGGTTGGGGAGGGTTAACATGGTATTGAGATAGGCGATGGCTTTCTTCTTCTGGCCATCCTGNTTATAAGCTTTGGCCATTTCGAGGTAATTGAGCAGGAAAGCCGGTTGTACNGCTTTTGCTTTTTCAAATGCGCTGATAGATTCTTTGAGCGATGCATGCGGCAATCCCCCGTAAAGCACTTTTACTGCAGCACGTTCGATCATGTTAAGGTTGGTAACTTCGTAATGCCACCTGCCAAGTATATGCAATGCCTTGAAATTCCTCGGATCATTTTTGAGCGAGATATCAATATATTTTTTCACTTCCCTGGCATTCTCAATTTTCTCCTTCCCNGATTTTGCCATTGAACTCCGGCCCAACACCATTGCCATTACGCAATTCGCTTCGCTGTCATTGGGATTTACTTTTAATGCAATGCCTGCATAGGTCTTTGCCGCATGGTAATAATCTTCCCTTGCCCTGGCGCTTGCCTGGCGCTTACCGATCCTGCTGCAAAGTTCGCTGCATTTATTCAGGGCATACATGTTCAGAGGCTGCAATTTTAATACATCCCTGAATTTATGAAGTGCGGCAGTTTCGTCGGGCACGGCTTCCAGCCTGTCGGCTTCTTTTATCAATGCATTCACATCCTGCGAAGCAGCATGCAAAACAGGCAACCATAAAAAAGAAAAAACGAAGAGCCATTTCATTTTAAAAATGCTTTAGGTAAGTAACGCCAACATTGCCGGTAAAATTTTTTATGGGCGGGTGTAATTTGTTAATGCTGATGTTAATTGACTTGATACGGTTATCCAATGAATAAATTTCCAGGGTAATATTTTCTGCAAGCGTTTCCAGTAATGCCACCGGGTGTTGCATGTGTTTTTTTATAACGGCATATACATCGGCGTAATTGATCGTTTGATGTATGGAAGTTATTCTTTCGGTTGCATCAAATGTTACAGCCA
>JGI24770J26754_10002589_pt1 | contig 12457 bp, 11 predicted proteins | sample LakOneMetagenome_FD_26754 | JGI IMG/M metagenome (IMG submission 26754) | reverse complement strand
TTCCAATTGGTGGTACGGTACTTCTGCGGAGCCGGTTTCATCCGTTCAGGCTACCAGACCAGCAGGTTCCTCGCTGATCAAGACCTGGTTTGTGCAACAAATCCTCGATAACCTGTTCGACAAGCGTCCGCCGTACATCCAGAGCTGGACCGACGGCAATACCGACACGATGACCTATGACCTGCTCGGACGCCGCTGGCATGTCCGGCTCGGCTACAGGTTCTGATCGCCGGCCGTGATATAAAGCCGGTCGTTCCGATCCCGGCCCCTTGCGCGGGCCGGGTTACCCATTCTACCGTCAATACTATGCAATCAGCTTTCTGGGTGCGCCGCGCCCATAAATGGATCGGACTGGTCATCGGGGTGCAGGCCCTGCTATGGATGATCAGCGGCCTCTACATGGTCGTGGTTCCGCTCGATGTGATCCATGGCGACCATCTGGCCCACGTGCCGACCGAACGGCTCGACCCTTCGAACCGCCGGATCACGCAGGCCCAGCTTTTCGCGGACCACCCTGGCATCACGTCGCTTCTTCTCAAGGTCCTGCTGGGCAAAGAAGTCTATGAAATCAAGCAGGGCAAGACAACGAGCTTGATCGATGCGGCGAGCGGCAAGACCATCAGTCCGCTCGACCGTGACAGCATCTCGGCGCTGGCTGACGCGGCCTATGTGGGGGAGGGCAGCATTCGCGGCATCGAATGGGTTACCAGGGCTCCCCGGGAGATCGGCGCGCGGCCGGTACCCCTGTGGGCCGTGCATTACGACGAACCGGGCAAGAGCACGCTGTACTACTCGCCGTATTCAGGCGACCTGGTCGCGCGACGTCATGAACTGTGGCGATGGTTCGACTTCCTCTGGATGTTCCACATCATGGATTATGGAGAACGCGAGAATGTCAACAATACCCTGCTGCGGGTCGCGTCGATCAGCGGCCTGGCATTCACCTTGAGCGGCATATGGCTGCTCTTCTACAGCTTCCAAAGGAGGAAGGAGGCATGAGCCACTGGATGAGAAAGCTGCACAAGTGGGTTGGCCTGATGATCGGGATCCAGTTCCTATTGTGGATGTCGAGTGGTGTCATGATGAGCCTGCTCGATGCGAACAAGGTGCAGGGACGCGAGTTCCGCATCACGCCACCGGCACCTGCCGCGTGGCCCGCGAATGTGCTCACCCCTGACGAGGTGCTTGGTGCGAGCGCCGACAAGGTCATGGCGATCACCTCTGGCTGGCTGCTTGACAGGCCAGTGTTTCGGCTCCAGAACGACAAGCGCAGCTGGCTGGTCAGCGCGACCGACGGGCGCACCGTGGCAGTCAACGCGCCACTCGCTCAGGCGATCGCAAGCGCTTCGTATTCAGGCAGCGGAAAGGCGTCAACGCCCCGCTTGCTGAACTATTCGCTGGAGGCGCGTGCGCACAAGGAACCCGTCTGGCGTGTCGATTTCCTTGACGCCGACGACACGACGGTGTACGTCTCCAGCGTTTCCGGCAACGTGCTCGAGCACCGCAACAGCACCTGGCGGCTGTTTGACATCTTCTGGATGCTTCACATCATGGATTACAGTGAGCGCATCAACTTCAACAATCCGCTGCTCGTGTCGAGTGCGGTCGGTGGGTTGTGGATGGCATTGACCGGTGTGTGGCTCCTGTTTACCAGCGTTCGTCTGGCCGAGTTCGTGCCGGCGCGCTGGAGAACGCGGCGCCGCGTCAACCTGCTCGGCGGCGCCGGGCAAGTAGCGCGTTCTATCGATGCGGCCGAAGGCGACACCGTATTTCGCGCACTTGCGCGCTCGGGCCTGCAGCTGCCGTCCAATTGCGGGGGTGGGCAAAGCTGCGGCCTGTGCGAAGTCCGCTGCGTCGGCCAGGCGCCCGAACCCACGGCGGCCGACCGTGCCTTGCTGTCGCCGCAGAAGCTCGCGGCAGGTTACCGGCTCGCGTGCAACCTTCCAGTCAAGCGCAGCCTCGACATCGAGGTAGCCAACACCGCCGCGCTGCAGGAGGAGTATGCCGCCACGGTGACCGGCATCAAGGCGCTGACCCCGTTCCTGCGAGAGATCACGCTGCGGCCGCAGCGTCCGATCGACTGCCGGCCCGGCGCCTACGTGCAGGTGCACGTGCCAACCTATGCACGCGAGGCCAGTCAAATCGACGTTCCGGAGCACCACCGCGAAGACTGGCGTGCCGTGGGCGACCTGGCGCGACTGGTGAACGAAGCGCCGGTACGCCGTTGCTACTCGATCTCCGTTCCGGTCGAGAAAGTGGATGGCCAGCTGTCCTTCCTTGTGCGTTTCATGCCCGGGGATAAGCCAGGCAGGGGATGCAGCTACATGTATACGCTCAGGGAAGGCGACGAAGTCCGCTTCAGCGGGCCATTTGGCGACTTTGCGCTCAAACCCGGCAACCGCGAGAAGGTTTTCATCGGCGGCGGAGCGGGCATGGCTCCGTTGCGCGCCATGATCCATGATCTTCTCTCGAAGGGCGCTGGCGAGCCGCTGCATTTCTGGTATGGTGCGCGCACCCTGCGCGATGCGCCCTATGTCGGGGAAATGGAAGCGTTCGCCAGGGAGCACCAGAACTTCAAGTGGCACCTGGTACTTTCCGAGGAGGCATGCGAAGAAGGAGGACAGGTGCGCCTCGTGCACGAGGCGGTGCGCGACACACTGCTGCGCGGTCGCAGTGACATCGCGTCGCTCGACTTCTACGTTTGCGGCCCACCAGCGATGCTGGATGCTACGCGCAAGATGCTGCGGGAGATGGGGGTTGAGGATGTGCAGGTCGCGTTCGACGATTTCAAAGTCTGATACCCGGCTTGGCCTTCCATGCTGACGTAGGACCAGCCGCGCCGGCGCACCAATGCGCGGTCCGATTGGCTTGCCAAGCGAAAGGCACTCGGCGTTCTTCGAGATTGCTGCCACGGCGAAACGTGTGCGCCGCACATGTCGGACATGCTAGATTCGTCGTATGTGCCATAAGCTTCGGACATTATTGTTGTGTCTCCTGCTCGTCTCTCTGCCGATACAAAGTATCGCCGGGGTCGCGAGGTTTCCGTGCGCCATGGCGCACGCCTTGTTAGCAGGCGATAGCACCGAGGCGGTCATGCCTCCTGTTCCTGAGATGCGGGCAACAATGGTGGGCAGTGGGGGGCTGGACGACACGTCGATGGCTGCCGCCAGCAACACGATGTCCGGCGAGGACTGCGAAAGCTCGGGAGGCCACAAGTGTTCGAGCTGCGGAATGTGCTCCGGATGCTGTATCGGCAGCTATGCCCCTCCCCCCGTCGTCACCGTAGCAGCCGCGCAGGCTCCTGCGCAGATCGTGCACCCCCAGTCTTCCCCTTCCTTCACCGGGCCGGTTCCGGCCCGACTCGATCGACCTCCTAGAGTCGCAAAGTCACTTTTGTCGTGACAAGGAGCAGCGCGCCCGTGTGGCCAGACGCCCGTTCGGCACATCCTTTTCTGTCGTAGGCTTCACGTCCTCCGGTTCGCGCGATTCCAGAAAGGTTTTCGATGCGGATATCCGATGCGTGGACCGCAGCGTCTGCGCGCGCATCGAAAGCAGATACTTCTATGCTGATTGGAGAGTGACATGAATGGGCTGGTACTGGATGCCAATTGCCAGAGCAGTTGGCGCCGCCGTTTTCTGCAGGGACTTGGCGCAGCAGCCGGACTTGCCGGGCTGAGCCCGCGCCTGCTGTTCGCGCAGCAAAGCGACCGCGGCGCATTGCGTGGAACCGAGTTCGACCTGGTCATCGGGCCGACCCCGGTCAACTACACCGGCGCCGACAGGATCGCCACCGCCGTCAACGGCCAGGTGCCGGCGCCGACTCTGTACTGGAATGAAGGCGACACTGTGACGATCCGTGTCACCAATCGGCTGCCGACGGTCAGTTCGATCCATTGGCACGGTATCCTGGTGCCGGCCGACATGGACGGCGTCCCGGGCTTGAGCTTTTCCGGGATCGCTCCGGGCGAGACCTTTACTTACCGGTTCCAGGTCAGGCAATCCGGTACGTACTGGTATCACAGCCATTCGGGCCTCCAGGAGCAGACTGGCCTCTATGGTCCGATCGTCGTCCTTTCCAAGGGAGGAGAGCGGGTCCGCGCCGAGCGCGAGCATGTGGTCATGCTGTCCGACTGGACCGATGAAAAACCCGAGCGCATCCTGGCCAAGTTGAAGAAGATGAGCGACTTCTTCAATAACAAGCAGCCGACCTTTGGCGAATTCTACAGCGACATCCGGAAGATGGGGCTCGCCGCAGCGGTCGAGAAGCGCAAGATGTGGAACCAGATGCGCATGATGCCCACCGACTTCAGCGACGTGACGGCGAGCCGGAACATCGGCGGCGCGCTGCGCTACCTGATCAACGGCGCGACCTCGGACGGTAATTGGACCGGGCTCTTCCGCCCCGGGGAGAAAGTGCGGCTACGCTTTATCAACGGTGCTGCGACAACCATTTTCGACGTGCGCATTCCCGGCCTGAAGATGACCGTGATCGCCGCGGATGGACAGGATGTGGAGCCGGTCACGGTCGACGAGATGCGCATCTCGGTCGCGGAAACCTATGATGTGATTGTCGAGCCTGCCGAGGACCGAGCCTATACGATCTTCGCCCAGTCGATCGGTCGCTCTGGATCTGTGCGTGCAACGCTTGCGCCCCGCCCTGGTATGCAGGCGCCCGTTCCCGACATCGATGAAGCGCAGTGGCTGACAATGGTCGACATGATGGGCGCCATGGCGATGACCGACGCCCATGGCACCCATGGCGCGGGTGAGGGCGCGATGCAGCACGCGGCGGCCACCGCCGCGACAGCACATGGCGTGCATTCGGCGCCTCAGGAACACGCCCAGCACGGGGCGCCGGCAGTGGGGCAGCACGCTGGGCACGCAGCGTCCGGCCCTTCTGCGATGCCGGCGTCGGCCACGCCGCCCAAGGTCACCCATGCGCGCACGGAATACGGTCCGGGCGTCGACATGCGCGTCGACATGCCCAGGATGAACCTCGACGATCCGGGGGTAAACCTGCGCGACAACGGCCGCCGGGTGCTGACCTATGCGGACCTGCGCACCATCGGCGGGCCTGTCGATCCGCGGGAGCCGTCCCGCGAAATCGAGCTACACCTGACCGGGAATATGGAGCGCTTCATGTGGTCGTTCGACGGCCAGAAATTCTCGGAGTCGCTGCCCATCCGCTTCAGGTACGGGGAGCGCCTGCGTATCGTCCTGGTGAACGACACGATGATGAATCATCCGATCCACCTGCACGGCATGTGGAGCGAGCTGGAGTCGGAATCGGGCCAGTTCCAGGTTCGCAAGCACACCATCAACGTACAGCCGGCCCAGCGCGTCAGTTTCCGCGTGACCGCTGATGCGCCCGGCCATTGGGCGTTCCACTGCCACCTGCTCTATCACATGGAAGCAGGCATGTTCAGGGAGGTAGTCGTATCATGAAAAACCAGTCGAAGCGGCCGATCTCCTACGCCCTGGCACTCTGCTTGATCCTGCCGCAGGTCGCTGCGGCGCAGGAGGCGGCCACGCAGCAAGTTGGCCAGCCAACAAAGCAAGACCCGCACCAAGGGCACGGAGACGCCCATGCCACACACGGGACGCCTGTGCCGAAGGAGCAGGGTGCGACCCGCCAGGCACCCCAGCTGGACCATGCGGCGATGGGCCATGGCAGTCCCGCCTCCGCGGCGGGCACTGCGCAATCCGCCCCGCGCCCGAAACAAGTCCAGGATGAGGGCCACGGTGAGGCGCATGCAGGACACATGACGCCTGCGCCGCCGGTACCCCCAGGACAGGAAAAGGCTACGGCCGGTCAGGGGCAGCCCGTCGACCATGCAGCAATGGGTCATGGGCCTGCGACAGGTTCGTTACCGGCGGCCACGCACGGCGAAATAGCGCAACCGGGTCGGACCAGCGCGACGCCAGGAGGCGCGCACGACATGCAGATGGGGCGGATGCAGGGCGGCCCACCTCCGGCCGATGCGCGCGATCCGAGCGCCTACAACGAGGGCACGCGGTTTGCGCACCTCGGCAACCATGAGATGAACGATAGCGCGCCATTCTGGAAGGTACTGGTCGATAAGGCCGAGGCGGCAAAAGGCGACGGCGAGCGTGGCCAGAACGTCGAGCTCGAGGCCTGGTACGGCAACGACTACAACAAGGCGTGGGTCAAGGTCGAAGGAGAACGGCGGGGCGGGGCGCTCGAAGCGGCGCGCACCGAGCTGCTTTGGGACCGGGCATTTGCGCCCTTCTGGAGCACGCAGCTCGGCATCCGGCACGACAGCGGCGAGGGCCCAAGCCGCAACTGGCTCGCGTTTGGCGTGCAGGGACTGGCCCCGTACTGGTTCGAGACCGAGGCCACCGCCTACTGGCGTCCGGGTGGCGGCTTTGCCGCGCGCCTGAATGCCAAGTATGAAATCCTGTTCACGTCCCGCCTGATCCTGGAGCCCGAGGTGTCGGCAAACCTGTATAGCCGCAGCGACCTGGAACGTGGCACGGGCAGCGGGCTATCGGATATCAATGCCGGCCTGCGCCTGCGTTACGAAGTCACCCGCCAGTTCGCGCCCTATGTCGGGGTGACATGGAGCAGGCAGTTCGGCAGGACGGCCGACATCACCAGGCAAAGTGGCGGGGACAGGAACGAAGTGCAGGCCGTCGCCGGCGTGCGCTTCTGGTTCTGATCCCAGCTGGGGACGCGTAGCGGCCGCATGAGCCGAACGGCGCGCCGAGAGTCGTACAGGAACCTGAAAGAGGCGACCTCTCAACCAATGTAAGGAGAAAGATCATGAATCAAACTCAATTCCAATCCTGCATCCAGGCCTGCTATGACTGCGCGCAGGCATGCGACACCTGCGCCGCAGCCTGCCTGCAGGAGCCGGATCCGAAGATGATGGCCCGGTGTATTGAGCTGGACGATGAATGCGCGGCCATGTGCCGGCTTGCGGCCCAACTGACGAGCCGTTCGACCGAGCACGCGATGCAGGTATGCCAGCTGTGCGCCGACATCTGCGACGCCTGTGCGCAGGAGTGTGCACAGCATCAGGCCCAGCATTGCCAGGATTGCGCCACTGCGTGCCGACGGTGTGCCAAACAATGCCGCGAGATGGCCGCAACTGCCCCGGCTTGAGCAAGCGTCGTTGAGTAGCTGGAAAGCCAGGTGCAAGGAGCTCGACGAGGTATGCCCTTGCTGACATACACCGGCACAGCGTTGAAATGCGATACGGGTACCGGTGCGTACAGTAAGCACTCGCATGATGATGCGTCGGACGCGACGCATCCCGACCACGCTGCAGCTCATGACACTAAAACAGTGTGACCGACGCGAGCCGGACGGACAGTCGCATTGAGTGAAGCGGAAGCATATAAGGAGCGAGATCTCGCAGCCACTGTATGTATATGGCAGTAATCACATTGATCAAGGAGGCATTATGGGTGATCGGGAAAATGGGAAAGAAATGGAAATGAATGGCGGATGGGGGAAATTCGCCATGATGATCGTCACCTCGGTGATCATCATGTTCTTCCTGATGTACCAATTGGTATACAGCTTCGACCACGTGTTCTTCTCCGTGAATCGGCTGGTCGCTTCGCTGGTGATGGGATGTGTCATGACCGTTGTGATGCTTGGCTTCATGTGGTCAATGTACAAAGGCACGCGCACCAAGGCGGTGATTGTGGCAGTAGCGTCGGTCGGAGCCATTTCCCTGCTAGCTGCGAACCGGAACCAGGTCTTCATTGATGACGTTAGATTCATGAAGTCAATGATTCCCCACCATTCAATTGCCATCAACAATGCGCGTAAGGCCAGTATCAGTGACCCGCGCGTGCGCAAGCTGGCAGACGGCATCATCGCGTCGCAAGTCAGGGAAATCGCCGAAATGAAACTTCTCATTGAGGACATCGGCAATAACGGGAAGCGCGGCACGACGGTCCTGCCGGCGCAGTCCGCACAAATGACGCCGGAGATTCAACGACAAGCCAAAGAGGCCTTACGTTAGTTGGTAGCTGTCCATGCGGCGTCGTGTTCGAAGCTTACCCGTCGAAACCTTTAACCAGTGCAAGTAGTACAGACGCCGGAGGTTACTTTGACCTGTGGCGAGATATTTAAACAGGAAGCTTTTTGCGAATGTGCACGCGCTCACTGGATCGCGAGGAGTGCTGGAGCATAACTTAATCGGCTTCGGTAGTGGCACGTGGGGTGAAAGCCGAACGGCATTCCCCAAACGAAGCAAGGACGGCTGCGGTCGTCCATGAGATGCGACAACTTAATCTTTAGGAGATCGATAATGGGAAACTATATGAATCGAGGGCGGGATATGTCCGACGCACGAGAACGTGATGCGGGCGCTCACGTTCTAGACCGGGTCGCGGAGCAGCATGCCAGGTTTGGCCTATCGTTCGATTTCGACGCCGGCATGGCACCGTACCATTACGCCATCAAGCTTGGAACCGGTGGTTCCAATAATTTCCTGGGCGGCGCTGCGCGCGACTACCTCTGGGGGCTCGCCGGCACGGACTCGCTGAGCGGTGGCGCGGGGAACGATAATCTGTTCGGCGATGCAGGCGCCGACCTGCTGGTCGGCGGTGAGGGAGGTGACCGCCTTGTGGGCGGTAAGGGCAACGACAGGCTGTTCGGTGGTGCGGGAGCCGACGGGTTGATGGGAGGCATCGGTAACGACCTTCTCGACGAAGGCGACGGTCATGGTGACCTGAACGGCGGACCGGGCAACGACATCCTGATCGGCGGCCGCGGCGCCGACGCCTTCATGATTTCGCCCGATAGTGGACACGACGTGATCAGGGACTTTACTGCAGGGCCGGGCATGTTCGACCACCTGGCGATCAAAGGCCTGAGCTGGGGCGACCTGTCCTTTGCCGATACGGCTGACGGCGTCGAGGTCAGCTGGAACGGTGGGTCTGTACTCCTTAATGGGGTAAAGAAGGCCGATCTGTCGCAGGACGACTTCATGTTCGCCGATTCTCCCGAGCTTCCTCCGTCCTCGCGCGCCGCCGATGGGCCGGCGCCCGAGCGGCCGACCATGAGCAAGGAAGGCCCGGTGATCACGGGATCGGACCGCGTGAACCCGGCGTTCGACCGCATCGCCGATGCCATGCTTCGGCGCGACATACCCGTGGGCTTCGACTTTGCCGGCGACGAACGCTACACGGTCAAGGTAGGAACCGGCCACGATGACGTGTTCAACGGCGGAGCCAGTTGGGACCAGCTGTTCGGGCGCGACGGCAACGACCGGCTGTTCGGTAATGGGGGCAACGACATCCTCCAGGGAGACGCCGGCAACGACCAGCTGGACGGCGGCGCGGGTTCGGACAGGCTCGACGGCGGCATGGGCAAGGACAGGTTGGCCGGTGGCGACGGCGAAGACGAGTTGATGGGGGCGGAAGGCGACGACATGATCGACGCCGGCGCCGGCCATGACATGATCGACGGGGGAATGGGCAACGATACCCTCCGCGGCGGCACCGGCGCCGATGCCTTCATGGTGATGCCCGACAGCGGCCACGATATCGTGCTCGACTTCGAAGCCAGGGGCGCAGCGCAGGGCGCCTTCGATCACATCGCATTCATCGACATCCTGCCGGAGCAGGTATCGGTACGGGACGTGGACGCCGGCGCGCTCATCTCCTGGGATACCGACGGCGACGGCTCCGCCGACGGTTCTGTGCTGCTTCAAGGGGTCTACAAGGTCGACCTGCGGCAGTCCGACTTCATGTTCAATGAAGAGCCAGCATTTATCCCCGGAATCAGTACCGTCGGATCAGGCTACATCTTCTGACTCGGTGGTTGCCAGACGCGGTGAACTCCGGCACGGTGGCGGGCAGCAAATGCCCGCCATCGAAATGTCACTTTGCCTTGCGCGAAGACCAGTGCACGTGCACGATCGACCAGTTGTCGCCCTTTTTCTCGAGGACGGCGGTGCCGGTGCCGAACACGTGCACGGGTTGGCCACGTGAGGTTCCAGTCGTTTCCGTTTCTTCCCAAACGATGGCGGTGTTGCCATCGATGCGCTCGGTCTGCTTCAATACTTTCCGGGTCGAGCTCTTGGCGAACTGCATGTCGCCACCGAGGTGGTGGCTCGCATACTCGTCGCGCGAGCGTTCGACGTAGCCGGCTTCGTAGATCGCGATCTCGGGTGACAACAGCGCGAGCGCTTTCGTCTTGTCGCCGTCGGCAAGCGCTTCATGGAAAGCTGCAAGGGTCTCCTTCGGCGAGGCAGCAAAGCTGCTCGCGTGGATGCCGAGCAGGCCGGTCGCCAGGATGGTGACTGCCAGTGATTTCTTGAACATGGTTGCTCCTTGGTATAGTTATTGTTCAGGACGCCATAGGTGGCGAGGTGGAGGTCAGGAACGCCGCTGTGATGAGCACCGCCACCAGGACGATTGCCTCGACCTGGAGGATGCGTGCAAACATGCCGCTCGCAGCGCGCGCCTCTTGCCCCTGCGTTTGGAGTGAACGCAGCAGGGAAGGCATGACGACGAAGCGATTGAAGCCGCCGAGCGCCGCGGCGCACAGGACGAGCCCGACTTTGATCAGCAAGGTGGTGCCGTAAGGATTCCCGTACAGGTTCGCAGGGGTTTCCAGCACGCGCCAGGCGCTGATTGCCCCGGTCACGAAGATGCCCACCAGGGCGACGGTCGCGCTGCGCGAGAGGGCGTCGACATAGACGGCGCAGTCGGCCCGGCTGCCGGATGCGGCGTCAGGCAGGACCCGCAGGGTGATCAGGCCCGCCACGAGCACTTCCCCGACCCAGATGCTGATCAACACCAGGTGGACCCAGTCGACCGCGACGGCCCAGGTGAAGTCGCCGGCGGCGCCGGCGTGACTGACCATGCTGCGGCTGTAGAGCAACACGCCGATCGCGCCAATACGGAGCATGGATGTCGCTGCGGCTGCTTGCAAGTGCGTGCCGGCCGCGGAGGCCGCCGCCACAACAACAAGCGCGGCGGCACCGATCATCCACGCGAGCCCGAAGTGTGTTCCCGTGATAACCGACCGCACTGCGGGCATCGCTTCGGCGAGTGGGACTTCGGCCATCGACGCTGCCTCGATCCAGAGAATGGCGACATAGGCCAGGGTCGCCGCGCTAGTTCCCCCCAGCAGCGCCATACGCAGGCGCGGCAGCATCGCACGCGCCCATGGCGAGGTCCTGGTGCGCAGCCAGAGTGTTGCGGCGCTCGCGCCGACAAGTACGGCCAGAAACAGGTTCAGAAAAGCGGTAACGGCGCGTTGCGCCGACGCGAGATCTGACTCCAATTACTTCACCCGGAACGCGAATTCGCCCTTGACCTTGTGGCCGTCGCGGGTGACAGTGGTCCACTGCACGCGGTAAGCACCCGAGTGCAGTCCGGGCGTACTGGCGATCAGGGCCTTTGCGTCGGCGGGATCGACTGAAATCTTCGACGGCTCGACAATTGCCCCTTTCTCGTCGACCAGCTTGACCTTGCTGAAGGGCAGTTCCAGTGGCTCGTTGAACTGCAGGCGCACCTGTGCCGGTGCGGGGCTCACGACGCTGTTGGCCTTGGGGGACGAGCCTTCCAGTTTGGCGTGGGCTAGCACAGCTGGCGCGGTAACCGTTGCGACGGCCGCAGCTGCGGCAACGATCAAGTTCTTGATGTACATTTGTTTCTCCTTGATGTCCTGCGCGCTGGGCGCAGGAAGAAATCGATGCGGACGTGTGATTACTGCGCTTTCTGCATCTGCACGATGGTTAGGGGGCCGTTCACCCGGTCTGCTGCGAACTTGACTTTGTCGCCCACTTTGACCTGGTCAAGCATGCTCGTTTCCTTCACGCGAAAGACCATGGTCATCGCGGCCATGTCCAGGTTCTTGATTTCGCCGTGGCGCAGGGTGATCTTCCCGGCTTCCTTGTCGATCTTCTTCACTTCACCTTCGGTCAGCTCGGTCGCCGCCGGCGCTTCATGGCCCGCATGCGCTGCACCGTGCGCGCCATGGCCGGCGTGGGAGTCCTGCGCGAATGCGACAGTGCTGGCGGCAGTCATCACCATAGCCAGGGTCAGTTTCGAGAATGCGTTCATGGTGTTTCCTTTCTTTGAGTCGGTTCAGTTGTAGTGTTTGAAAACTTTGGTCTTGCCATTGGCTTGCACCAGTAGAACGTCGAACGGGTCCATGCGCGGACCTTCCATGCCAGGAGAGCCAAGCGGCATCGCGGGCACAGCCAGTCCCTTTGCCTTCGGCTTTTCGGCAAGTAGACGCTTGATCTCGCTCGCCGGTACGTGCCCCTCGATCGCGTAGCCTTGCACCATCGCGGTATGGCACGAGCCCAGCTCATCGGGAATACCGCCCCGTTCACGGTAGTCCGACGGGTTGGCCACGTTCGACACCTTGGGAGCGAAGCCATTGGCCTTCAGGTGGTCCACCCAGGCCGCGCAGCAGCCGCAGGACTCGCTCTTAAAGACCTCGATGACAGGGGCGGCCGCC
>JGI24770J26754_10002585_pt1 | contig 12464 bp, 11 predicted proteins | sample LakOneMetagenome_FD_26754 | JGI IMG/M metagenome (IMG submission 26754) | reverse complement strand
GCAAACACGCATTTCGCGAGAATTTTCGGACTGAAGACGACGCGCTTGAGATGGCTGTCGTCTTCGCTAACGACCGATGAGCGCCCGACTTCGGAGCCAGTGCCTGAGGTAGTTGGCAATGCAACGAAATACGGTAGCGCGTTCGTGATCGCACGCACCTTCGGATGATCCCAGACGTATTCGAGAATGTTGCCTTCATGCGTCGCCGCCACGCCGACGATCTTTGCAACATCCAGTGCCGCGCCACCGCCGAAACCGATCACACAATCAGCGTTATGTGCCTTGAACGCCGCTGCGCCGTCCATGACCTGCGAACAGGTCGGATTGCCGAACACGCCTGAATACACCGCGACGTCCAGTCCACCCAGCGTGGACTGGAATTCCGCAAGCACCGGCAAAGTAGCCAGCGCCCGGTCGGTGACGATCAGCGGTCGCTTGAGCCCCTGTTCCAGCAGGTGTGCCGCAACCAGCTTGCGGGCACCGATGCCAAACTTGATGGCGGTGGGGAAGGAAAACGACGAAATACTCATACCTGACCAATGACCTTAAATGATTTCAAAATACCGCTTCAATTCCCAGTCGGTCACGCCGTCCTGCCATTGTCGCCATTCCCATTCGCGGGTCGCAGCGAAATGATCGACAAAGGTGTCACCCAGCCAGTCGCGCGCAATGTCAGACTTGCGGAAGTTTTGCGTGGTCTCAATCAACGTGCGTGGTGCGCGCGGGATATCTTCCGCGCCCTGATTAGTGCCGGTGATGGGTGGTGCCGTGAGCTTGAGACCCTTCTCGACACCATCGAGCCCCGCTGCGATCATCGCGGCCATGGCGAGATAGGGATTCACGTCTGCGCCCGGGCAGCGCGTCTCAAGCCGCGTGGCCTTCGGCGAGCCAGCGATCACCCGGAAGCTCGCCGTGCGGTTGTCCAGACCCCAGGTCGGTTTCACCGGTGCCCAGAAACCGTCGACCAGGCGTTTGTAGCTATTAATGGTCGGCCAGAACATCGGCGCAAATTCCATAAGACAGGCAACCTGCCCGGCAAGATAGCTCTCGAACAGTTTGCTCATCGAGCGGGTGCTCCTTGCGTCAAAGAACAGGTTCTTCTTGCCGTCGGAGAGGCTCTGATGAATGTGGCCGCTGCAGCCCGGGTACTGCTGGCTCCACTTGGCCATGAAGCTCGGCATGATGCCGTAGCGTTTTCCGATTTCGCGGGCGCCGGTCTTGAACAGGATCGCGCGGTCCGCCTGTTCGAGCGCGGTGCTGAACGCTATCGCAGCTTCATAAACGCCGGGACCGGTCTCGGTGTGCAGTCCTTCAATCGGCACGCCGAACGCGAGCATGTCGTCCATCAGNGCGTTGAAAAACTCACGGTTGTCGGCCATGCGTAGCAGTGAGTAGCCAAACATGCCGGGNGTGAGGTTGGTTGGACCAACGCCTTTCTTGTCGGCCCAGCTTTGTGGGGTTTCNAGAAAGTTGAACCACTCAAATTCCATCCCCGCCATCGGGGNGAAACCCATCTGCTCCGCGCGTTTCAGGACACGTTTGAGTGTTTGCCGTGGACAGACAGCGTAGGGTGAGCCATCCGAGTTGATGAACTCGCCGAGGAAGAATGAGACGTTGTTGTCCCAGGGTACTTTTCGATAGGTGCCGAGATCAATTTGCGCAAGCGCATCGGGAAAGCCGTGCTGCCATCCGGTGACCGTGGCGTTGTCGTAGCAGAGGTCCTGCGAGTCCCAACCGAACACAACGTCGCAGAATCCGAAGCCGCTCTCGGTTGCGCCGAGAAATTTGTCCCTGTGCAGATACTTGCCGCGCAGGATNCCGTCGATATCGCTGACGGCGACCTTGACNTTGGTCTCGCCGGANTTTCTGATCGCCGCAACTGCGGCGTGTTCTTTGGTGCTTGCCATGACAGCTCCCTGGTTGCTCGCGACGATCGGTTTCAGGCGGGGGCGCCGGACGGAATGNTCAATTGCTTGAGTGCGAGCGCGACAGCNTGCACTGCCTGTTNCATCTCGACCGGACCAATGGCACCGATGCAACCGACGCGAAAAGTTTCCACCTGCGTCAGCTTGCCCGGATAGAGGATAAAGCCGCGGGCCTTTGCGGCGTCGTAGAAACGCTTGAACTCGTAGTTCGCGTGCCCCGGCGCGTGAAACGTGACGATGATCGGTGCCTGAACCGCAGGATCAAGAAACGGTTTGAAGCCCAAGTCTTTCATGCCATTCACCAGCGTCTCGTAGTTGCGCGTGTATCGCGCCAGACGCGCGGGTTGGCCGCCTTCCTGTTCAAACTGTGCAATGGCTTCGGCCAGCGCAACCACAACATGGGTCGGCGGCGTGAAACGCCATTGCCCGGTTTTTTCCATGTAGGCATGCTGGTCATAGAGATCCATCGCCAGCGACTGGCTTTGACCTGCGCATGCTTCCAGAACCTCCTTGCGGATGAACACGAAGCCCATGCCGGGTACACCTTCAAGGCACTTTCCGCTTGCCGCAATCAGCGCGTCAAAATGTGTCCTGCGGGCGTCGATTTCGAGCGCGGCGAAGGAGCTCATGGCGTCAACGATCAGGCCTTTTTTGAATTCCGAGCAGACGTCGGCGATCACCTGCAGCGGATTCAGTACGCCCGCCCCGGTCTCGCAGTGAATCAGGACGACGTGTGTAATGCTCGTGTCAATGGCGAGTTTTTCACGTAACGCGGCAGGTGAAACGGCTTCGTCGTCGGCAAAAGGCATCAACGTGCAGCGACGCCCCATCAGTGTGGCAAGTTTTGCCGCACGTTTGCAGTAGGCNCCGTTGTCGAGCACCAGAATGTGCCCGTTAGCAGGCACCAGTGTCGCAACGGCCGCTTCGACGCTAAAGGTGCCGCTACCCTGAAGTGGGACAACCACATGGCTGCCTTCACCATGCACGATTTGCAGCAGGCTGCGGCGTACGCGGGCAGTGACTTCGTTGAATTCAACATCCCATGAACCCCAGTCGCGCAGCATCGCGAGCTTGGTGCGCAGGCTGGTAGTCAATGGGCCCGGGGTTAGAAGTATGGAATCGTGCGACATAGTTATCTGTGTTTCCTACCGTGTGCCGCGCCACGCCTGCGTGCGGCGGTCCACAAGTCTTGCGAGCAACATGAATACGCCCGTGGCGAGCGCAGAAATACCGGCGATCATCACGGCCATCGCGGCGGCAGCGCCAATTTCTCCGGCTTCGTCAAGATTCAGGATGGCAATGGACGCGACCTTCGTCTCCGGTGAATACAGGAACACCACAGCCGAGATAGTGGTCATCGCATTGATGAAAAANTAGCGTGCTATGTCAACCAGCGCTGGCGTGCAGATTGGAAGCGTTACCCGCCAGAATGTCTTGTACCAGGGGACCTTGAGTGAAGCACTGACCGCTTCAAATTCGCTATCGAGCGCCTTGAGCGCCGTGACCGCAGTCAGGTGTCCAGTCGTATAGAAATGGACGATGGTACAAAGCGTGAGCAGTGCGGTCGTGCGATACAGAACGTTGAGGGGGTTCGACGGCGCGTTGAAGAAGAAGATATATCCGAGGCCAAGCACCAGCCCGGGCACGGCCATCGGCAGCATCGCGAGCATACGAACGGGTGCACGCAACCAGCCTGCGCCCTTCGTTTTTTCCAGCAGGTACGCAGAGAAGAACACCAGAGCCGTACCAAAGAACGCTGTACCCGCCGCCATCTTGAGGCTATTGATGAATCCTTCGCCCACTTCGCCGTCGACAATACCGAGTACATAGTGGCGCATGCTGGGCGTCAGGTTGTATGGCCAGAAGCTCGCGAACGACGCGAAGATCGCCATGCCCAGCATCGCGAGCATCAGCACCGAAATCAACGTGCAGAATCCCGTCATCGCCATGTCGTAGCCGCGCGATGGCGCGGGGCGATACGGCACTGCCCGTGCGGTGAGCATGGCGGTTTGCTTTTTGCTGACATAGTGGTCAACGGCAAAGGTGAGCACCGCAGGCAGCAAGAGCAGAAGCGCAACAACCGAGCCCTTGGCAAAATCCTGCTGGCCGATTACCAGTTTGAAAACGTCCGTCGCGAGCACGTTGAAGTTGCCGCCAATGACCTTGGGGATGCCGAAGTCCGTCATAACCAGCGTAAAGGTCACCAGGCCCGCAGAGAGCAGGCCGTATTTCGCGCCCGGCAATGTGATGGTGAAGAACTTGCGGGAGGCACGCGTGCCCATGGCAGCGGCCGCTTCATACAGCCGCGCATCGGCAAGGCTGAGCGCCGTGATCAGGATCATCAGCGCGTGCGGAAACACCGAAAAACATTCAGCAACTACGATACCCGGTGCCCCATAAATCTGTTCAATGCCGACGCTTTGCATTGCGGCCTTGAGAACTCCCTGATTGCCGAACCAGTAGATCAGTGAAATGGCCGATAGCAACGAAGGCGCAAGCAGTGGAATCAGGCTGATACCGCGAAACAACGACTTGAACGGCATGCAGGAACGCGTAATGGCATACGCAAAGGCAAATGCCAGCGGCAATGAGATCACCGTTACCACAACTGAAACCCACACGCTGTTCCACAAACTTGTGAGCAGCGCCGGGGTCTGTGCGTAGGCGATGAAGTTGGTGAAGCCCGCGAATTCGCCCTGCTTGCCTTCGAACGACTGCAGAAGGATGGCGCCTAGCGGGAACGCCAGGAACGCGACCAACAGCAAAGCAACCAGCGTGAGGCAGACGTGCGCCATGCGATCAGTCCAGTGTGTCGTCTGTCTCGCGGCGAGCGATGCAGATGGTCCCAGCGCTATATCCATGGCTAGAAAAGGCGAAGCCGCTCGGGCAGCAACTTGAGGCGCAGCGCCGAGTCAACTGCGAGCAACTGGTCGGTCAAGAAATTCAGGGACAGGTATACCGTGAGCTTGTGCGGGGCAAATGCGGGCGCGTTGACGTGCACGTGGCAAAACGACCCGAGAAACTCGATCTTTTCGATGACCGCATCAAACACGTGCGGATCGTCCGAGGCAAAACTTGCCGCTCCGCCGCCCACCGGGCGGGCCAGCACATCTTCAGGTCGTAGATAAACCTTGACGGATTGTTTGTCGCCAGGACGATCAGCCATCTGCGGCAGCGAGAGGCGGAATGTGCCGACCGACAGCTGCTGCCCGCTCAACGAACCTGGCAGAACGTTGACCTTGCCGACAAAGTCCGCGACGAAAGGCGACGAAGGCTCGCGATAGATATCCATCGCGCTGCCAACCTGCTCAATGACCCCGTGGTTCATTACCACGATGCGGTCGGCAAGCGACAGCGCTTCCTCCTGATCGTGCGTCACCATAATGGTGGTGACGCCCAGTTTTTGCTGGAGCGCACGGATTTCCTGGCGCAGCCGCACACGCTCCAGCGCGTCCAGCGCGGAGAGCGGCTCATCAAGCAGGAGCAGACCGGGCGACGTCGCAAGGGCACGCGCGAGGGCGATGCGCTGCTGTTGCCCGCCGGAGAGCTGGCTCGGATACTTGCCCTGACTGCCCGGCAAACCCACCAGCTTCAACAGCTCGGTAACGCGCTGCTCAATCTGCGCGCGGTCGACACGCCGATTGACCAGACCGTACGCAACGTTGTCCGCGACGCTGAGATTCGGAAACAACGCGTAGCTCTGAAAGACGATACCGTAGTCGCGTTCCGCTGGCGGACGGTGCGTGATGTCTTTGCCGCCCTGAAATATTGCGCCTGAGCTTGGCGTTTCCAGGCCCGCGATGATGCGCAGCAATGTAGTTTTGCCGCAGCCAGACGGACCGAGAAAACAGACGAACTCACCCTTGACGATGTCGAGATTGATATCCGAAAGGGCGGTAAACGCACCGAACTCCTTGCGGACACGGCGTAGCTGTAGATAAGGCTGATCGGTCATGAAATGAGCAAAAGAGGACTCCAGCGTGCGGACGCACCGCACGCCGGATGCCAGTAGGCGGAAGTGACTAGCGCTTCTCGGTCTTCGAGTCGTAGCGCTTCGTCCACTCGGCAAGGATTCGCTCGCGGTTTTCCGCGGCCCAGCCGAAGTCCATCTTCACCAAGCGTGCTTCGTAATCGGCGGGCACGTTGGCCAGCGGAGCGGCAACGCCAGGCACTGCCGTGATTGCGAAGTTTTTGCCATACAGCATCGCGGCATCCTTGCCAGCCGCCCAGTCAGCCAGTTTCTTGGCGGCATCGAGTTTCTTGGTGCCCTTGTGAATGGCGAATGCCTCCAGATCCCAGCCTAGTCCTTCCTTCGGGAACACGAGATCGATCGGAGCGCCCTTGGCTTTGGTGCTGTTGGCACGGTACTCGAACGAAATTCCGACGACGAATTCGCCGGAGCCCGCCAATACACAGGGTTTGGGGCACGGTACTCGAACGAAATTCCGACGACGAATTCGCCGGAGCCCGCCAATACACAGGGTTTGGAACCGGAGTGCGTGTACTGCGCAATGTTTTCGTGCAGACCGTTCATGAACTGCCAGCCACCGCCTTTTCCGCCGTCATCACCGAACAGCGCCAACCAGGCCGTGACGTCGAAGAACCCGGTGCCGCTGGAGGCCGGATTGGGCATCACAATTTGCCCCTTGTACGCGGGCTTGGTCAGGTCTTTCCACGTTTCTGGTTTGGGAATATTTTTCTTTGCCGCTTCAACCGTGTTGAAACAGACCGTCGCTCCCCACACGTCCATACCAAACCAGGCAGGAGGATTTTTCTTGTCGCGATACTGTCCCTGAATGGCGGCGAGACCTGCAGGTGAGTAAGGCTCAAGCATGCCCTGCTTGTCCAGAAGTGCGAGGCTCGATGCGGCAACGCCCATCACAGCGTCAGCTTGTGGATTGCCTTTTTCAGCAAGCAGTTTGGCGGTGATCACGCCTGTGGAATCACGCACCCACTTGATTTCAATATCCGGGTAGGCTTTGTTGAACCCCTCCTGATATGCCTTGAGCTGATCGGTTTCAAGGGCGGTGTAGACGAGAAGCTGTGCCTTTTGCGCAAGCGCCACAGACGAGGCCAGCGCAACGGTCGCGAGTGCGGACCAGCGAAACAGGGAAGGAAGACGCATAGAAATGCTCCTTTACAAAAACTTGCAATGGTGTGTCCAATCCGTGACAACGCTGTGACATGGAGCGGATCCGGTGCATCGCCGTATCCATTGTTGAAACCAAGCACCCACTAGTGGGCCCCCTGCGTCGCCTCAACTGACTTTTAACGCCGAGCGAGATTCTTTGTCAATTGTTTTTTGTAGATTGTTGACAATTTGAGTTCCTGCAGGTCACAATAATGGCATGAGCGTCAGCCTAGCTTCTCCAAGCGCGACAATTGCACTGCTGCAATCCAGCTCGCTCACTACGGTGGTGCAGCAGGACATCGAGCGTGCAATTCTTGCTGGCGAATATGCGCCAGGCAGCAAACTGGTCGAAGCGACTCTGGCCGAAAAAATGGGCGTGTCACGTGGGCCCGTGCGTGAAGCGTTCCGCATGCTGGAAGAAGCCGGGCTTGTACGTAACGAAAAAAATCGAGGCGTGTTCGTCCGCGATATCCCGATGGACGAGGCGGTCGAGATTTTTGACCTGCGCGCCGCAATGGACGAGCTGGTCGGGCGTCAGCTCGCCGTCAACATCACGCCAGTGCAACTAAAGGAAATCAGGGCGCTTGTCGATGCAATGGAGCGAGCTGTCAAAGGCAACGATACGCGGAATTACCATCTGCTCAACCTCAAATTCCATGACCGGCTCGTCGAAATGGCCGGCAACCGCAAACTCACCGCGATCTATCGCAAGCTGATCAAGGAACTCGCGTTGTTCCGGCGACTGAATCTCGCGGATGGATGGCTCATGCCGATTTCGGCAGGCGAACATCGGCAAATTGTCAAGGCGATCGCGTCCGGCAGTCCCGAGGCCGCTGGCAAGGCCATGTTCGATCACGTCATGGAGAGCAAGGAGCGGACGATAGAGAACGACCTGCGTCGCCAGACACGAACAGCCACCAGTCGGGTGAGCGAGCACCGCAGCGCATGAGGGATTTGAGCCAGTGAAACTTGGGGAAACAGAATCGTGACGACTACAGGATCAGGTATCGAAGTCAACGGGCGCACTTATCGCCTTCCCTCCGCGCCGACCGTGGTGGTGTGCGTCGACGGCTGTGAGCCCGACTACCTCGGGCAGGCCGTTGCCACAGGGCATATGCCCTGGCTGAAGCGTGCACTGGCAGAGGGCATCGGCCTGATTGCTGAGTGTGTAGTTCCAAGCTTCACCAATCCCAACAATCTGTCCATCGTCACGGGTGTACCTCCTTCGGTGCATGGTATTTGCGGCAACTACCTGTTTGACACTGCGAGTGGTACCGAGGTCATGATGAATGATCCGAAGTGGCTGCGCGCGCCCACTATCCTCGCAGCCCTCGCAAGCGCGGGCAAATCGCTCGCGGTGATTACGGCCAAGGACAAGCTGCGCAAATTGCTGGGGTACCAAATGAAGGGCATCTGCTTTTCCTCGGAGAAAGCGGATCAGCTCAGCATGGACGAAAACGGGATCGACGAAGTGCTTTCTCGCGTCGGTATGCCAGTACCGAGTGTCTACAGTGCGGCGCTATCTGAATTTGTATTTGCGGCAGGCGTGCAGTTGATGCAGAGTCAGCGACCCGACGTCATGTATCTATCCACAACCGATTACGTCCAGCACAAGCATGCGCCGGGCACAGCGGGCGCCAATTCGTTCTACACGATGATGGATGGTTATCTCGGCAAGCTTGATGCCATGGGTTGTGTCATTGCCCTCACCGCTGACCACGGCATGAACGCCAAGGTGGCCATGGATGGCACGCCGGACGTGATTTATCTTCAGGACTGGTTCGACCGCTGGCTGGGAGTGGCGGCGGCCCGCGTGATATTGCCAATTACCGATCCATACGTCGTGCATCATGGTGCTCTTGGTTCCTTTGCAACGGTGTACCTGCCACCAGACGTTGATTTGCAAAGCGCACGGGAAAAAGTGGCGGCTATTCGCGGAGTCGAGTCGGCACTCACGCGCAACGAGGCTGCGCGGCGTTTTGAGTTGCCGGAAGATCGCATCGGGGATCTGGTCGTCGTCTCCGAGCGCTTCACAGTCATTGGTACATCGGCGTCGAAACATGACTTGTCAGGGCTCGACGCGCCGTTGCGTTCGCACGGCGGAGTAAGTGAGCAGCGCGTTCCGTTGATCGTCAATCGCAGGTTGCCGGGACTGGACATGAACCGCAGATTTCGCAACTTCGACGCGTTCGATCTTGCACTCAATTACGCCCAGTAGACGATCATGATCGAACAGTTCATTCTCGACAATCATCTCAATGCGATGCGGCTTGTTGGCAGCAAGGTCGGCGCCGACCGCAGCGGTGACCGCGCGCTCGCCATACACAACCCATACACCGAAAAGCAGATCGGTACGGTACCGAAGGCGACGCTGGAAGAAGTGCGCGAGACCTACGCTACGATGCATGGCTATCGGCCGAAGCTCACCCGGTTTGAGCGCGCGGCGATACTCAATCGCGCAGCGGACATCGCGAAGCGTCGGCAGGATGACGTCGCAAGACTCATTTCTGCCGAAGCCGGCCTGTGCATGAAGGATGCGATCTACGAGGCGGGTCGCGTCAGCGACGTGTTTCTGTTCGGTGCCAACGAAGTGCTCAAGGATGACGGTCAGATCTTCAGTTGCGATCTGACGCACCACGGCAAGAAGCGCCGCGTCTACACGCAGCGCTCGCCTTTGCTTGGCGTCATCACCGCCATCACACCGTTCAACCATCCCATGAATCAGGTAGCACACAAAGTGGTGCCGAGCGTTGCCACAAACAACCGCATGGTGCTCAAGCCGTCTGAGAAGGTGCCGTTCTCGGCGATTTTGCTCGCGGACTTTCTCTATGAAGCCGGTCTGCCACCCGAGATGCTCAGCGTCATAACAGGTGATCCTCGGGAAATTGCAGACGAGCTGCTCACCAACGAGCATGTTGATCTCATCACTTTCACGGGCGGCGTGTCGATCGGAAAGTACATTGCGAGCAAGTCAGGTTATCGGCGCATGGTGCTGGAGCTTGGTGGCAACGATCCCATCATCGTGATGGAAGATGCAGACATTGACGAAGCATCAACGCTTGCGGTGCAAGGCTCTTACAAGAATTCCGGCCAGCGATGCACGGCTATCAAGCGCATGCTGGTGCACGAAGCCGTTGCCGGGGAGTTTGTCGAGCAGGTGGTTGCAAAGACCCGTGCCTGGTCATATGGCGATCCGTCAGACCCAAAGCTGGACATGGGCACGGTGATTGATGAGCCGGCAGCGCAGCTATTTGAATCGCGCGTCAATGAAGCCATTTCGCAAGGGGCCAAATTGCTCGTGGGTAATGTACGTCGTGGTGCGTTGTACTCGCCCACAGTTCTTGATCAGGTGCGTCCCGACATGACCGTGGCAATGCAGGAAACATTCGGACCGGTGTCACCCATTATTCGCTTCAAAAACATTGATGAAGCAATTCGCATCTCTAACGGCACAGCGTACGGCCTGTCCAGTGCTGTGTGTACCAACCGCCTCGACTACATCACGAGATTTATCAATGAGCTTGAAGTTGGTACGGTGAACGTGCGCGAGGTGCCCGGTTATCGCCTGGAACTGACACCGTTTGGCGGCATCAAGGATTCCGGGCTCGGCTACAAGGAAGGCGTGCAGGAAGCGATAAAGAGCTTTACCAATATCAAGACTTACTCCTTGCCGTGGATTTGACGCGTAACGCCGTATGCTGACACTTGCCGACATTGAGCAATTGTTCGCCAGACACGGAGGCGAGCAGTACGCCGGTGAGCCGGTAACCCAGCTTGAGCACGCCTTGCAGTCAGCGTATCTGGCAGAAAGCGACGGTGCTGATGATGAGCTGGTGACGGCTGCACTGTTGCACGATCTCGGGCACCTGCTTCATGACCTCGGCGAAACGCCCTCATTGCGCGGTGTAGATGATGTTCACCAGTATCGTGCGATTCCTTTCTTGCGCGGGTTGTTTGGCGATGAGGTGCTGAATGCCATCAAGCTGCATGTTGATGCAAAGCGGTTCCTGTGCGCAATTCAGCCGGAATACTACGCACAACTTTCTGACGACTCGAAGCGCAGCCTGTTGCTTCAGGGCGGTGTGTTCAGCGAGGAAGCGGCAGCTAATTTCATTCGACAGACCGGCGCGGAACGAGCCGTACAGCTGCGTCTGTGGGATGATATGGCCAAGACTGCAGGGCTGGAAACGCCGTCGCTCGCGCACTTTTTGCGGCGCGCAGAACGCTGCGTGCTCAAGGCCTGACGGCGGGTGAGCCTTACCTGGCCGATCGTCGCGATTGTCCTGTTCGGCGCCCTGCTGCACGCGGGCTGGAACGTCGTTGTCAAGTCGAGCACCGACAAGGCGCTGGACACCGCGCTCATTCATTTGCTGGGATCCTTCATTGCGTTGCCACTGTTGCTGCTGGTCGGGTTGCCGCCAATGGTGGCGTGGCCTTACATCCTGGGGTCGGTGGTGATTCACATCGCATACTACGTTGCGCTCACCGGAGCCTACAAACATGGCGACATGGGGCTCACGTATCCGCTCATGCGCGGCGTCGCTCCGATGCTGGTCGCGGTATCTGCGTTTACAACCCTTGGCGAGCATCTGTCACCGCTAGCCTGGGCAGGTGTGATTGGCGTGTGCTGCGGTGTGCTGGTGCTTGGCCTCAGCCGCCATGCGCTCGACAACCGGCGCGCGACACTGTTTGCGCTCGCCAATGCCGTTGTAATTGCTGTCTATACCGTGATCGACGCCCTCGGAGCGCGCGCATCGGGTAATGCCCTGCAGTACGTTGTCGCACTTTTTGTGCTGGACGGCTGGCCTTTTGCCCTGTTAGTACTCGCACGACGCGGGCGCGCCGCCTGGCCCTATGCACGAGCGCGCTGGCCCGTTGCCGCAGGCGGCGCACTGGCTTCGCTGGGTTCGTATGGCATCGCTTTGTGGGCCATGACCCGGGCTCCTGTGGCAACGGTCGCCGCGCTGCGCGAAACCTCCGTGCTTTTCGCCGCGCTGCTGGGAAGCTGGCTGCTGAAAGAGAAATTCACGCCGCGCCGTGCGCTGGGCACCTGCGTCATTGTGGGCGGCGTCATGGCGCTGAGGCTGGGTTAATGAATCCAGAAGGAATGCAATGAATCTTCCATCGCACGCAGAGATCGTCATCGTAGGCGGCGGCATCGCGGGTTGTTCCACGGCGTATCACCTCGCCAAACTGGGCAAACGCGACATTCTGCTGCTTGAGCAGGGCAAGTTGACGTGCGGCACGACGTGGCATGCCGCTGGTCTCGTTGGGCAGATGCGGCCCAATCGCAACATGACGCGGATGAGCAAATACGGTATTGAGCTGTATTCCACCCTCGAAGCAGAAACAGGGCTCGCCACCGGCTGGAAGCAGTGTGGCAGCGTCAACGTTGCGCGCACCCCCGA
>JGI24770J26754_10002578_pt1 | contig 12482 bp, 12 predicted proteins | sample LakOneMetagenome_FD_26754 | JGI IMG/M metagenome (IMG submission 26754) | reverse complement strand
CGCTTCAGCCGAATGGCTGGCATACCCATCAATCCGAGAATCGTGAGCAAAAGCCGCTCTCAGGCGTTGACGCCGCTCACCCGCGCCACCGCGTCGTGCGGGTGCAGGCTTTCGAAATGGGACACCGTGGCGTCGTAGCGTTCCACGCGCGGATCCTTGGCGAGCACCGAGGCCACGCGACGCGCGGCGTCTTCGCAGAACATCAGGTTCTCGGCGTTTAGCCTCGCGAAAGCCTGCTCGTCCTCGCGCTTCACCGCGGTCTGCACCGGCGTCGCCAGCGCGGATTCCAGCGCATCGATCAACGCCATCAGCGGCAATTCGTCGAACTGCGGCTTCAACTCGACGCGAACCTGGGCGCGGCTGCGCTGCGCATGCGGCGTCGCGGCCATGCCGCGTTCGGAGGCGAGCCAGTCGCGCACCACGCCGACCGACAGCGGACGCGCGGCGGCGAAATCGTCGGCGAAGCGCTCCGCATTCGCCTGCCGCGACAGTGCGGCGGACGCCGGACAGGTGCTGGAGTATTCGACTTCGAACGCGAGCGCGAGGCGCAGGTGCCCCTCGGCGAGGGTCGCTTCGATGTCCACCGGATAGCGCTTCCAGCCGGAAAACCCGCTTTCCAGCGCCGGCCTTTGCAGCAAAGCGTCGTAACGGATGCGCAGGCGCGCCTGCGTGGCGAGCCCCTGTTGCGAGGCGATGCCGTCCTGCAGCAGGTGGCGCAGGCCCGCGGGCGTGATCGCCTCGCGTGCGAGGCCTTCCTGCAGTTGCAGGTACAGCCGCGACATGTGGATGCCGCGCGCGCCGGCATCGGCCAGGTTCACCGCGACATCGATGTCGGCCGCGACCTGGAGCTGGCTTCCGGCGCCATCGGGAATGCGCACGGGCAGCGCGATGTGGTCCATCCCGACCCAGTCGAGCGGGCGCGCGAGGGCGACGGCGTCGCCGGCGACATCGGGCAATGGGGCGGGATTGCGATTCGACATGCCGGCCATTCTACCGGCGTCGGTGCGAACGCCCCCGGAACGGAGCGTTCTCAGCCGCGGGCGATGACCCGGCAACGCCAGGGCAGCGTCCAGCGCGACCAGGCCGAGATCGAGCGTGCTTCGGCGCAGGCCTGAAGGCGTTCGCGCACCAGAAGGGCCTGCAACCGGCCGGGAATCGAACCGTGGTGCGGCGGCGCCCAACGCTGCAGCAGGCGCGCGGCCCAGGCTTGCACCGCCTTCGCACCGGCTTCCTGGCGGATCGAGTCCGGTACCGCGGCCTCGCCCTGGCGCAGCAGCTGTTCCGCGAGCAGGCCGTATACGACGCTGCGCGGCGGCGGCGGTGGGGGCGGCGGTTGCGCGGCGTCGGCGAACAGGGTCGCGCCGATCCCAGCCACGCCTTCGGCGAAGGGTTCGAGCCGGATCGTGGCCCGGTCGGGATCGGGCGCGGCACCGCGGCTGGCGAGCAGCGCGGGGATCGAATCGGCGAGCAGGATCCACGGCACCGGCTGCTTCTGCAGCACCGCGCCCAGCGGATGCCGGCGCCTGCCCTGGGCCCAGCCGCGCAATTCCTCGATCCACCATTCGAGCTTGGCTTCGCCCGGGCGCGGATCCTCGCCGCCCCAGGCCGCTTCGGTCAGCTCATGCCGCAGCGCGAACCATGCCGAAGCCACTTCACGCTGCGATCCGGGCACGAACGCCTCCGCCACCGACCATTCCGGCCAGCGTTCTCGCCATTTGGCGATGAACTCCGCAGGGGCGGCATCGACGTCCATCACGGCCAGCGTAACGGATCGAGGAGTTCGGAAACGGTTTCGACCGACACATCGCCGCCCCACCCCGCCGGCGTTTCCCCGGGCAGGCGGTATCCCCACAGCGCCACCACCGAACGCATGCCCGCGGCGCGCGCGGCCTCGATGTCGCGCTGGTCGTCGCCGACGTAGGCGCAATCCCCGATCGCGATGCCCAGGGATTCGGCCGCATGCAGCAGCGGCAGCGGATGCGGCTTGCGCTGCGGCAGGGTGTCGCCGCCGATGAGCACGGCGCAACGCGATTCCCAGCCGAGCAGCGGCATCAGCTTGCGCGCGAGGTATTCGGGCTTGTTGGTGACGATCCCCCAGCGCCCGCCCGCGGCTTCCAGCGCATCCAGCAATTCCGCCACCCCGTCGAACGGCAGGCCGTGGCGACCGAGTTCGGATTCGTAGGTATCGAGGAACTCGCGGATCAGTTCCGGCGGGACTTCGCCGCCGAGTTCGGGGAATGCGGCCGCGCTCATCGCACGCGCGCCGCGCGACACATGCGGGCGCAATTCGGCCAGCGGCATCGCCCCCTGCCCGCGGCGTTCGCGCATGCGGTCGATCGTCGCGACCATGTCCGGCGCGCTGTCGAGCAACGTGCCGTCGAGGTCGAACAGCGCGAGTTTGGGGAAATGGCTCACATCTCAACCGGGTTTTCGCGCGCAGGCCAGGTAGTTCACGTCCGTGCGCGACACGATCCTCGCGCTGTTGCGCCAGGGCTCGTAGGCGAGGCCGCTGACGTCCTCGAGGTCCAGCCCCGCTCCGCGCAGCCACGCGGCGAGTTCGGAGGGCTTGATGAAATCGCGGTACTGGTGCGTGCCTTTCGGCAGCAGCCGCGCGACGTACTCCGCGCCGACGATCGCGACCGCGAACGCGGCCGGGGTGCGATTGAGCGTGGAGAGGAAGAGGCGGCCGCCGGGCTTCAGCAATCGCGCGCAGGCTTCGATCACGGACGCCGGTTCGGGCACGTGTTCCAGCATTTCCATGCAGGTGATCGCATCGAACGCCGTCGGCATCCCGTCGGCGAGCGCCTCGACCGAAGTTTCGCGGTAATCGACCTTGATTCCGGACTCGAGCCCGTGCAGGCGCGCCACTTTCAGCAGGTTCGGCGCGAGGTCGATCGCGGTGACGTTCGCGCCAGCCCGTGCCAGCGCCTCGCTGAGCAGGCCCGCGCCGCAACCGACGTCGAGCACCGCGGCATCGCGCAGGGTCGTGCGCGCGGCGACATAGCCGAGCCGCGCGGGGTTGATCGCATGCAGGGCTTTTTGCGGGCCNTGCGGATCCCACCACCGCTGCGCGAGCTCGTCGAACTTGTCGAGTTCGCCTTGGCGGAAGTTGCCTTGCGGGGATGCGGCAGTCATTGGCTGGTTCCTGCTCGTTGCTGTGGGAGCGCGCTGGGCGCGACCGCTCTTGCATGAACTTCGGGTCGCGGCTTGCGTCGCTCCCGCAGGAAGTCTATCGCCCGATCGCGGCGATGCGCTCCCGCCATTGCCGCGCGTTGGCGACGATCGCGGCGGCGTCCATGTCCACCAGTTCGCGCTCGCGCAGCTTGCGCGAACCGGCGATCCAGACGTCGTTGACCTGCTGGCGGCCGGTCGCGTAGACCAGCTGCGACACCACGTGGTGCAGTGGCTGCGTTTCCAGCGGCGACAGGTCGATGCAAACGAGATCCGCCTGCTTGCCCGGTTCGATGCTGCCGATCCGGTCTTCCCAGCCCAGCGCCTTCGCCCCGCCCAGCGTGGCCGCGCGCAACGCGGAGAACGCGTCGAAGCCGGCGGCATCGTTCGCCACCGCCTTCGCCAGCAAGGCCGCGGTGCGGGTCTCGCCGAACATGTCGAGGTCGTTGTTCGAAGCGCATCCGTCGGTGCCGATGGCGAGGGTCACGCCCGCGCGTTCCAGCGCGCAGGCCGGGCAGAACCCCGAGGCGAGCTTGAGGTTGGATTCCGGGCAATGCACCACGCTCACGCCGCGCTCCGCGCACAGGTGGACCTCGTGCTCCGTCAGCTGGGTCATGTGCACCGCGATCAGGCGATCGTTGAACAGGCCGAGGCGGTCGATGCGCGCGATCGGCCGCTGGCCGTGTTTTTCGACCGACTGTTCGACTTCCTGCGCGGTTTCGTGCAGGTGCAGGTGGACCGGGATGTCGAGCTGGTCCGACAGCATGCGGATGCGTTCGAAATTCGCGTCGTTGACCGTGTACGGCGCGTGCGGCGCGAACGCGGTCGCGACCAGCGGGTCGGCGCGCCACTGGTCGTGCACGTCGCCGGCGCGTTCGAAGTATTCGTCGTCGGACTTGGCCCATGCGGTGGGGAAATCGATCACCGGCAGGCCGACCCGCGCGCGAAAGCCGTGGAGCTTGTAGGTCGCCGCCTGCACGTCGGGGAAGAAGTAGTTCTCGTTGGCGCAGGTGGTTCCGCCGCGCAACATCTCGGCGATGGCGAGGGTCACGCCGTCGGCGACGAAATCGGGGCCGATCACCGCGGCCTCGATCGGCCAGATGTGCTGCTGCAGCCAGACCTTCAGCGGCAGGTCGTCGGCGACGCCGCGCAGCAGCGTCATCGGGTTGTGGCAGTGGGTATTGACCAGGCCGGGGATCAACACCCCATCCGGACGCGACACGGTTTCCTTCGCATCGAAGCATGCGCGCGCTTCGGCGATCGGCAGCACCGAGGCGATGCGGTCCCCGGAAACGGCAACGGCGTGGCCTTCGAGGACCACGCCGTGCGGAACCACCGGCACCACCCAGCCGGCTTCGATGAGGAGGTCGCAGGATTCGCGCTGTGTCGTCATCGGTTTCCTAATGGTTTGTCATCCTGAGCGTAGCGAAGGACCCGCTTTTCGGATAGCTCGAACCCAAAGAAGCAGATCCTTCGCCTGCGGCTCAGGATGACATTCCGGCCAGCGGCCGGAACGTCATTTCACCCGCGAAACGTATTCGCCGCTGCGGGTGTCGACCTTGATCATTTCGTCCTGGCCGACGAACAGCGGCACGCGCACCACCGCGCCGGTTTCCAGCGTGGCCGGCTTGCCGCCGGTGCCGGCGGTGTCGCCCTTCACGCCGGGATCGGTCTCGACGATCTTCAGTTCGACGAAGTTCGGCGGCTGCACCGCGATCGGATTGCCGTTCCACAGGGTGACGACGCAAGCCTCCTCGCCCTTCAGCCACTTCTCGGCGCCGCCCATGCCGGCCTTGTCGGCCTGCACCTGCTCGAACGATTCCTGGTTCATGAAGTGCCAGTACTCGCCGTCGGCGTAGAGGAACTGCATGTCGGTATCGACCACGTCCGCCTGCTCGACGTTGTCGGTGGCCTTCATCGTCATTTCCACCACGCGCCCGGACTTGATGCTGCGGTACTTGATGCGGGTGAAGGCCTGGCCCTTGCCCGGCTTGACGTATTCGGTCTCGGTGATGATGCAGGGATCGTTGTTGACCAGGATCTTCTGGCCGGTCTTGACGTCGTTCATGCCCAGGCTGGCCATGGGTACTCCTTCGCGCCACCCGCCGGGCGGCCATGAATGTGAATTGGTAAAATCGGGGGTTCCGATTCCGGCAATGCCGGAACACGCCGATTCGAAGCCGCAATGATACCCGCTGCCCCTGCCCGACCGCATCCCGCGGCCGCGTCGCCCGACTGGCGACGGGCCTGGCGCGAGGCCGTGCGCGATCCGCGCGAACTGCTGGCGATGCTCGGGCTTGAAGCGCTGTCCCACCGCATCGCGCCGGAAGCCGCGGAATCCTTTCCGCTGCGGGTGCCGCGCGGGTTCGTGGCGCGCATGCGCCACGGCGATCCGGAGGATCCGCTCCTTCGCCAGGTGCTGCCGCTCGACGACGAGGACCGGATCGTGCCGGGCTTCGCGACCGATGCGGTCGGCGATTCGGCCGCGCGGCGCGGCGGCGGACTGATCCACAAGTACCGCGGGCGCGCGCTGCTGGTCGCCACCGGCAGTTGCGCGGTGCATTGCCGCTACTGCTTCCGCCGCCATTACCCCTACGCCGGGGACACCGCGGCCGCGGCCGGATGGCGCGAGGCCNTCGCGGCGATCGCGGCCGATGCGTCGATCGGGGAAGTGATCCTGTCCGGCGGCGACCCGCTGTCGCTGGCCGACCACAAGCTGGCCGAACTCACCGACGCATTGCGCGCCATCCCGCACGTGCGCCGGCTGCGCATCCACACGCGGTTGCCCATCGTCCTGCCCGAACGCGTGGACGCCGGCCTGCTCGCCTGGCTGCGCGCGCTGCCGTGGCCGGTGGTTGTCGTGGTCCACGCCAACCATGCCAACGAATTCGATCCGAACGTGGATGCGGCCATGGCCGCGCTGCGCGAGGCCGGCATGGCGCTGCTCAACCAGGCGGTGCTGCTGCGCGGGGTCAACGATTCGGTCGAAGCGATCGCGGACCTGTGCGAACGCGGCTTCGAAGCCGGCGTGCTGCCCTACTACCTGCACCAGCTCGACCGCGTCGCCGGCNCCGCGCATTTCGAGGTCGGCGACGCCGAGGCGCTGGCGCTGCATGCCGCGGTCGCCGCGCGCCTTTCCGGCTACCTGGTGCCGAAGCTGGTGCGCGAGGTCGCCGGCGATCCGGGCAAGCGCGCGCTCGCCCCGGCGTGGACGCCGCCGTCGCCTTCGTGTAATTAGCTGTTTCCCCCACCGGAGATCCGCATGTCGAAGGCAACCGACGCCGCACTGCGCCTTGTCGTGGTCGACGACAGCGTCGAGGACGCCGAGGCCATCGTAAGCGGACTGCGCAACGCCGGCATCGCCATCCGCCCGCAGCGCCCGGCCTCGGCCGAGGAGCTTTCCGCATTCCTGTCCGGGCAGGCCATCGACCTGGTGCTGGCCTCGCGCCGCTCGCAGGCGATTCCCTTCGAAGAGGCGATGCAACTGGTCGTCGGCAGCGGCAAGGACATCCCGGTGCTGGCGCTGTTCGACGACATCGATGCCGCCGGCGTGGCCGCTGCCACTGGCGCCGGCGCGCGCGCGATCGCCCTGCGCGACAAGCCGCAGCAACTGCTGCAGGCGGTGCGCAACGAGTGGGCCGACCTCGAGGCCCGCCGCGCGCTGCGCTGGCTCGAGGCCCAGGTCCGCGAGACCGAACGCCGCTGCGACGCGCTGATCGAATCCTCGCGCGATCCCATCGCCTACGTGCACGAAGGCATGCACATCCGGGCGAACTCGGCCTACCTCGAGATGTTCGGCTTCGAGTCCTTCGACGATGTCGAGGGCATGTCGCTGCTGGACCTGGTCGCGCCCCGCCACGTCGCCGACTTCAAGCAGTTGCTCAAGAAATTGAGCAAGGGAGAGGCGCCGCCGCCGAGCTACGAGCTCGAGGCGCGCGGCATGGACGGCGAGGAATTCCCGGCGGTCATGGAGTTCACCCAGGCCAGCTACGAAGGCGAACCCTGCGTGCAGGTGGTGTTCCGCCGGCAGGAACTGGCGAACGACCCGGAGCTGGCGCAAAAACTCAAGGAGTTGCAGGAACGCGACCCGGTCACCGGCCTGCTCAACCGCCAGACCTTCCTGCGCGTGCTCGAGGACGCGATCTCCGACGCGGGCAAGAACCAGGCCCGGCACGGCCTGCTGCTGGTCGAACCCGACCACTACCAGCGACTCCTGCACGACATGGGCATCGACGCCGCCGACGACGTGCTCGCGGCGATGGCCGACCGCCTGCGCAAGGCCCTCGACGGCACCGACGCCGCGGTCGCGGCCCGTTTTGGCGAACACAGCCTCGCGGTGCTGCTGCATGGCGGAGATCACGTGACCACGCCGGCGCTGGCCGAACGCATCCGCGCCACCTTCGCCGACGGCATCTTCGAGATCGGCGACCACTCCAGCGCGATCACCGCCAGCATCGGCGGCGTGCAGATCGGCGAGAAGATCGCCAGCGTCTCGCAGGTGCTGGCCAAGGCCAACCAGGTCGTGCAATCCGCGCTCGGCGTGGGTGGAAACCGTTTCGAGATCTTCGATCCCGGCGCCACCGACCGCGCCGAGGAAGACCGGATCAAGGCCTGGGTCGCGCGCCTGCGCGATGCGCTGGACAAGGACCAGTTGCTGCTGCACTACCGCCCGGTGATCACCCTGCTGGGCGAACCCGAAGCGTTGTACGAGGCCTACCTGCGGCTGGACGCCGGCGACGGCGAAATGGTCGGGCCGGCCACGTTCCTGCAGATCGCCGAGGAACACGGCCTGCTCGCGGAAATCGACCGCTGGGTGGTGGGCCGCGCCATCGCCGTCCTCGGCGAGCGCCTCAAGTCGGGCAAGCCGGTCACCCTGCTGGTCCGGATCAGCCAGGATTCGCTCGGCGACGAGCGCTTCACGAANCACATCGCGGAAACCCTGCTCGCGCGCGGCGTGCCCGGCGACCGGCTGGTGCTGCAGTTGCCCGAATCCAAGGTCTTCACCCACATGCGCGACGTGCAGTCGCTGATCGAAACCCTCGGCAAGCTGGGCGTGCGCACCGGGCTGGAGCAGTTCGGCGCGGGCATCGACTCGATGCAACTCCTCACGCACGTGAGCCCGGCCTTCCTCAAGCTCGACCGCAGCTTCATGGAAGACCTGCCGAAGAACGTCGACAACCAGAAGCGCATCCAGTCCATCGCGGCCCACGCGCGCGAACGCAAGATGCGCACCATCGCCGAATTCGTGCAGGACGCGGCGAGCATGTCGACGCTGTTCTCCTGCGGCGTGGATTACGTGCAAGGCGATTTCCTCGCCCTGCCCAGTGCGGAGATGAATTACGAATTCGAGTGAACCGGCTTCGCCGCGACGCAAAAAAGCCCGCCGGTTGGCGGGCTTTCGTTGCGAAGATCGAAACGGGCTTCTGCCCTGGCGGCCGACGTCTAACCCCTGATCACTGTCTCCTGGCGCGTGGCCCCTGCTCCACCGTTGCGCAACGCGGCGATGCGCTCGGACAGCGGGGGATGGCTCAACAGCAGGCGACCGAAGCCGAGGCTGCCGCCGCTGATGCCGAACGCGGCCAACTGCTTGGGCAGCGTGCTTTCGCCGTGGTTCTGGGCGAGGCGTTCGAGCGCCGCGATCATCTTCTCGCGGCCGGCCAGCGTCGCGCCGCCGGCGTCGGCGCGGAATTCGCGGTGGCGCGAGAACCACATCGCGATCATGCTGGCGAAGATCCCGAACACCAGTTGCAGCACGTTGACCACGATGAAATAGCCGAAGCCGCCGCCTTCGCGGTTGCCGGAGAGATAACCATCGACGATGCGGCCGACGACGCGCGCCAGCACGATGACGAAGGTATTGAGCACGCCCTGCAGCAAGGCCATCGTCACCATGTCGCCATTGGCGACGTGGCTGACCTCGTGGCCGAGCACGGCCTCGGCTTCATCGCGGTTCATCGCCCGCAGCAATCCGGTCGAGACCGCGACCAACGCGTGGTTGCGGTTGGCCCCGGTGGCGAAGGCATTGATCTCGGGCGCGTCGTAGACCGCGACCTCGGGCATGCCGATGCCGGCCTTCTGCGCCTGGCGCTGCACGGTCGAGACCAGCCATTGCTCGGCCTCGTTGCGTGGCCGGGTGATGACCTGCGCGCCGGTGAAGTGCTTGGCCACCCACTTCGACATCAGGAGCGAGATCAGCGAACCGCCGAATCCGAACACCGCCGCCATCACCAGCAGGCCGGTGAACTGCTGCGGATCCACCTTGAACACGGACATCACGATGCTGACCAGCACCAGCACCGCGAGGTTGGTGGCGAGGAACAGGCCGACGCGCTTCAACATGGAAAACCCTCGATACCGCGCGACCAGCGCGGACATGGGCTTAGTGTGGCTGGCACGGGTTAAATTCAAGCCAACCATGGATATGCCCTCGCCTTATCGCGGCCTGCCTTACAGAGGCAGGTTCGCGCCCTCGCCCACCGGCGTCCTGCACTTCGGCTCGCTGGTCGCCGCGTTCGGCAGCTGGCTGGCGGCGTCCCGTGCCGGCGGACAATGGCTGGTGCGGATCGAGGACCTGGATCCGCCGCGTGAAGTCCCGGGCGCGGCCGAGGGGCAGTTGCAGGCGTTGGCAGGATTCGGCTTCGCCTCCGATGGCCCGGTCTTGCGTCAGTCCGAACACGGCGATGCCTACCGCGCCGCGCTCGACCGATTGATCGACAAGGGGCTCGCGTTCGAGTGCCACTGCACTCGCAGCGAAGTCGCGAACGAGGGCGGCATCCACCGGCGGTGCATCGCCGGCGCGCAGCGCCCCGACCCCGCCATCCGCCTGCGCGTGGCGGACGGCTGCGAAATCGCGTTCGAGGATGCGGTGCACGGACGCATCGTCCAGCGCGTGGATCGCGAGGTCGGCGATTTCGTACTGCGTCGCGCCGATGGCCTCTGGGCCTACCAGCTCGCGGTGGTGGTGGACGATGCCGCGCAGGGCGTGACCGACATCGTCCGTGGCGCCGACCTGCTCGATTCCACCCCGCGCCAGATCCTGCTGCAACGCGCACTCGGCCTGCCGATGCCGAATTACCTGCACCTGCCGCTGGTCGTCGACGACGAAGGCCGCAAATTGTCGAAATCGCTGGCCTCGCTGCCCCTGGACCCGACCGATCCGTTGCCGGCCCTGCGCGCGGCCTGGGCCGTGCTCGGGCAAGCCGGCCATGTGCTTGCGGGTGCCGCGAACCGCGATGCGCTGCTCGCGGAAGCGATCCGCGCATTCGACCCGACCCGCATCCCGCGCGGCCCGGTATCGGCATCCGCCGCGTTGCAACATGGATGCGGTGGAACGCGGTCTAGAATCGAACGCGACACGGACAAGAACCAGAACAGGAGCACGCCATGAGTTCGAGAGTCGCATTCGTCACCGGCGGCACCGGNGGCATCGGAACCGCCATCGTCAAGCGCCTGGCCGACATGGGCCACAAGGTCGCGACCAACTATCGCAACGAGGAAAANGCGCGCGCCTGGCAGCAGAAGATGAAGGACGAAGGCTACGACGTCGCCATCGTCAAGGGCGACGTGACATCGCCTTCCGAAGCCGAGGCGATGGTGCGCGAAGTCGAATCGNAGCTCGGCCCGATCGACATCCTGGTCAACAACGCCGGCATCACCCGCGACGGCACCTTCCACAAGATGAAGGCCGACCAGTGGGGCGACGTGATCAACACCAACCTCAATTCCTGCTTCAACGTGACGCGACCGGTGATCGAGGGCATGCGCGAACGCAAATGGGGCCGGGTGATCCAGATCAGTTCGATCAACGGCCTCAAGGGCCAGTACGGCCAGGCCAACTACGCCGCGGCCAAGGCCGGCATGCACGGCTTCACCATCTCCCTGGCGCGCGAAAACGCGCGCAACGGCGTCACCGTCAACACGATTTCGCCGGGCTACATCGCNACCGACATGGTGATGGCGGTGCCGGAGGAAGTACGCGCCAAGATCGTCGCCGACATCCCCACCGGCCGCCTCGGCACGCCGGAGGAAATCGCCTACGGGGTCGGTTTCCTCGCCGATGAACAGGCGGGCTGGATCACCGGCTCCAACCTGGACATCAATGGCGGGCACCACATGGGGTGGTAGAAGCGCGACCGATTGCGGGCTGCCCCATCGGCAGTCCGCAGGAGCGCTTCTGGCGAGGCAGGATGCCGAGCGGCAATGCGCCTTCGACGGTTGCTTGCAAGTTTGCGCTCCATCCACACTCCACCGCATGGGAACCCCCGTTCCCTGAACCATGCAGCCCGGCAGTTGCAACCCGTGCTGCACTGCGCCATGCTCGGGCNAACGCCCCGGGGAAGCGCGCCGAATGGCACTCCGCGTCATCAAGAAGTATCCGAATCGCCGCCTCTACGACACCGAGATCTCGAGCTACATCACGGTCGAGGACGTGCGCCAGCTGATCGTCGACGGCGAGGAGTTCGAGGTGCGCGACGCCAAGACCGGCGAGGACCTCACCCGTTCGATCCTGCTGCAGATCATCGCCGAGCACGAACAGGACGGGCAGCCGGTGCTTTCGACCCAGTTGCTCAGCCAGATCATCCGTTTCTACGGGGATTCGCTGCAGGGCTTCATGGGCAACTACCTCGAGCGTTCGATGCAGATGTTCCTCGAACAGCAGGGGCAGCTGCGCAACCAGCTCGGTGGCGTGCTCGGGCAATCGCCGTGGACGCTGATGAACCAGCTCACCGAGCGCAACCTGCAGTTCTGGAACGAACTGCAACAGAACGTGGCCGGCGGCACCGGGCCATCGCCATCCGCGACGAAGGACAAGGCCGGCGCCAGGCGCCGCTGATCCGCGCGCGTAGACCGACAGGGGAATGCATCCGATGGGCAAGCGCGTGGCCGTCGTTTCCGGCGGCGTGGGCGGTTTGGGCACGGCGATCTGCCGGAAACTGGCGCAGGACGGCTGCCGCGTGGTCGCGGCCGACCTCGCGGGCGACGAAGCGCGCATCGCCGCGTTCCGTTCCGCGACTGGCGATCTCGACATCGCATTCGCACCGCTCGACGTGCGCGACTTCGACGCCTGCGGCGCGCTGGTGCGGGACATCGAAGCGGAACACGGTTCGCTCGACATCCTCGTCAACGCCGCCGGCATCACCCGCGACGGCAGCCTGCGCAAGATGGACAAGGCCCAGTGGGACGCGGTGCTCGGCGTCAACCTCGACGGCGTGTTCAACCTGTGCCGGCACGCGGTCGAGGGCATGGCCACGCGCGGCTTCGGCCGCATCGTCAACATCAGCTCGGTGAACGGCCAGACCGGCCAGTTCGGC
>JGI24770J26754_10002577_pt1 | contig 12483 bp, 7 predicted proteins | sample LakOneMetagenome_FD_26754 | JGI IMG/M metagenome (IMG submission 26754) | reverse complement strand
TCCATATCCACCTGGAAGCGGCCATTGGCTATCTGGGAAAATACTTTCTTAATAATAAGCTTATAGTTTTTCCCTGCAAATGAAGTTTCTCCTATCAGTCCGATGAATATCCTGGAAAGATAATGTTCATCAACATCCACCCTTACTTTAAAGCCGTTCATTACATCGATCTGCCCGAGCCGTTCGCCTTTATTTTTTGATTGACCGATCTCTGCATCCAGGGAGGTTAACTGCCCGTCAACCGGTGCCCGCACAATAAGGTCGCCCACTTTTTTACGCATCACCTGCAAGGCATTTTGTGTACGGTCGAAAGATTGTTTAGCCTGCTCCTGCTCCTGCCTGGTTGATACGGTATCTTTTTTAAGTACCTCATCAGCCAGTTTTTTCTTTTGCAGCTGGTAGTTATAATTATTCTCTGCCTGCTTAAATTCCTGTGAGCCGATCACCTTTTGTTCATACAGTTTCTTATCGAGCTTATATATGCGTTCGGCTTCATTCAATGCATTGTCAACATCGGTACGCTGGTTTAATTTGCCAATGGTATTCTGTTGCGCTGCATTGCGTGATATCTGCATTTGTGTAAGCAGGTTAAACACCGAGGTCTCCTGGTTCACCAGGCTCAGTTCAAGATCGGTATTGCTGAGGCGCAGGATGGGTTGATCTTTTTTCATGATGGCGCCGTCTTCCACAAACTTCTCTTCCACCCGGCCACCCTCCAGCGCATCAAGATAAATAGTGGTCATAGGAAGTATCACCCCATTAACAGGAATGAATTCCTGGAAAGGCCCCTGCCTGATCTCACTGATGGTAATGCGGTCGGTATTTACATTCAGCCTTGATTTACCCGAAGTAAAATACCAACTGCCAAAGATGAGAACGGCTAACCCCACGATTCCTGCAGTAAGCATGATCTTCTTTTTTCCAAAACCCTTTTTTGCAATGACTCTGTCCATTATTGTCTTTTTATTTTTTGGGTAACCTGCCCGGTATATATATATTATTATAACTCCGAACGAACCTTAGTACTCAAAGCTGTGCCAGAAGCTATTAAACTGGTTATCAAAAACTTAGGCTTTTATTCATCCTTCACCTGTACGGTAATGATACAGCAGGTGTTCGTTTTTGATACAGTTGGGTTCAAATAAACCGGCGCTGCATTCTTGGCTTGCGTTGACGCTGGATATTCCACAGGTCGGCAATGCTTAAAATGCGGCCCTGCGATTTTTTAAACCCGGTTGCCAGAACTTCTTTTACTTCTGTTGTAAGGCTTACTATGCTCTCTTCATTGAGCGGAGATAATAAACGGTTTGATTGCATTTTCATGGCTATACTTTTTAGTTGTCAGTAATTAAAATATTTCTGTTCACCCTGTATTCAATGCCGTGCCAGAATCTAAATACCTGTTTTTCAACAGTGTTTGTTTTTATCAGTGAATTACAGTGTACGCTTTTGATACAGCATGTATCCGGTTTTGATACAATGTTGTGAATGGCAATTTTTTTTCATCGTATTCTGTAATAAATCTTTTTAAATATGGTATACTTGCGGAAGATTATAAACTAGGAATATGATCCTGAAGAATGCAAGCATATTAGTGATCGATGATGATACGGATGTGCTTACTGCCGTTAAACTTTTACTGAAAACGGAGGCAAGGGAAGTGACGACTGAAAAGAATCCCGAGCTCATTCATTCGCTGCTGGCCTCATCCCGGTTTGATATTGTATTGCTCGACATGAACTTCAAAAGCAGCATCAACACCGGTAATGAAGGCATTTACTGGCTGAAGAAAGTAAAAGAACTGGATCCGGATATTTCGGTGATCATGATAACGGCTTATGGCGATATCGACCTGGCCGTTCGCTCATTAAAAGAAGGCGCTTCTGATTTCATTGTAAACCCTGGCACAATGAAAAACTGCTGGAAGCCATCAAAGGCATTTTAAAAGCGAAGGGAAAAACCGCTTCCGGCATTGCCGCCCCGGCTTCTTCTTCTATTGGCAAAGAAATGATCGGCGAGTCGGAAGTAATGAAGGATATTTTTTTCAAGATCGAAAAAGTAGCGCCTACCGATGCCAATATTTTCATACTGGGAGAAAATGGTACCGGCAAAGACCTGATCGCAAAAGCCATTCACGAACATTCGCTCCGCAAAGACAAACCATTTGTAAAGGTTGATGTGGGCGCCCTCACCGAAACGCTTTTTGAAAGCGAACTGTTCGGACATAAGAAAGGTTCTTTTACCGGTGCCGGTGAAGAAAGAGCCGGTCGGTTTGAAGCTGCCAATGGCGGCACCTTATTCCTGGATGAGATCGGGAACATATCCATGCAGCAGCAGGCAAAACTGCTGAGTGTTTTGCAGAACAGGCAGGTATCCAGGGTGGGAAGCAATGATGCAGTTAATATCGACATACGCCTTATCTGCGCCACCAACCTGCCGCTTGCCGAACTGGCCAATGAGAGCCGTTTCCGGAAAGACCTCATATACCGGATAAACACCGTGGAAATTGTGGTGCCGCCATTGCGTAAACGGGAAAATGATATTGTATTGCTGGCAAAACATTTTGCACAGACCTATGCTGCTAAATATCTAAAACCCGTTCCTGAATTTGACACAAAGGCCATTGAAAAATTAAAGCAGTATAACTTCCCGGGTAATGTACGGGAACTTCAATACACGATGGAACGGGCGGTGATCATGTCGGAGGGAGAAACGCTTTCTGCCGAGGATCTTATTTTTTCTCCCATCGAATCTGCCATACAGGAAAAATCAGAGAACAAGGATATGAACCTGGGTGTGGTGGAAAAGAATACCATCCTCCGGGTGATCGAAAAACATAACGGCAATATTTCAAAAGCAGCAAAGGAACTGGGCATAACCCGTACGGCGCTGTACCGAAGATTAAGTAAATATGACCTTTAAAAATTACGACTGGGGCCTGATCATACGAATTGCATTGTTGTTTGCAACAATGAGTGTTGCCGCATTGCTGTTGTCNGGCGGGCTGTTTCTCATCATGGTTGCCGTGCTGGTTCTGGTCGTCTTCCAGGCGATCGACCTGTACCGGTTCACCAATAAAAGCAAGGATGAACTGGAGCAGTTTGTAGAATCGGTTCACTACCGTGATTTTTCCCGCCACTTTGATGAAAAAAATGCTCCGGTTGCCGTGCAGCCCATGCGAAAAGGATTCAACGAGATCAACAGCACGTTCAAGATCATCAGTAAAGAACGGGAAACACAATATCAATACCTGCAGAAGATACTGGAACTGGTTGACACCGGGATCATCTCGTACGACAATAAAGAAGGCGAAGTGATGTGGATGAATGAATCTTTTAAACAGTTGCTGAGCATCCCTTACCTGAAGACCATTCATTCACTGGAAAAAAGAGACCCCGACCTGTACAGGGAGATCATTTCGGTAAAGCCCGGGGAAAGCAAAGTAACGACCATAACAACCGACAAAAATACCTTAAAGGTATTGCTCTCTGCCACGGCTTTTCAAACAGAAGGAAAAGTTTACAAACTGATCGCCTTTCAAAACATCAACGAGGCGCTGGATGAAACAGAATCGAAAGCATGGCAGAAATTATTAAGTGTGATGACGCATGAGATCATGAATTCGGTGGCACCCATCTCTTCATTGGCAGAAACACTTAAGAACCGGCTGCAGCTGTCGCTGAAGGAACTGAATAACAATTCCGGTTCGCTGGATGACCTTGAACTGGGCATTGATACCATTAAACGGAGAAGCGAAGGCCTTTTGAAATTTGCAGAGACCTACCGCAACCTGAACAAGATCACCAATCCCAACCTGAAGAAGATCTATGTACGGGATATGTTCGAAACCCTGCACCGCCTGATGCAGCCAACCTTTACACAAAAGAACATTGAACTTGAAATTATTTTAAAAGATCCCGACCTGATCCTGGAGGCCGATACCGATCTCATTGAACAGGTATTGATCAACCTCATTTTAAATGCAGCGGATGCCGTAAAGGAAGTTGCCGGTCCACGCATACAGCTTTCGGCCTACATTACACCCAATAATAAAGTAGTTATAAAAGTGGCCGACAACGGCATCGGTATTTCTGCCGACCTGATGGAGAAGATCTTTATCCCATTCTTCAGTACCCGTAAGACCGGGAGCGGCATCGGGCTCAGCCTGTGCAAGCAGATCATGATGCTGCACAAGGGCAATATCAAAGTACAAAGTGTGGCCGGCGAAGGAACTGCCTTTTTACTTTTCTTTTAATACAGGTCAGGCCGCGTTGTATTTATGTTTCAGTAGTTTAAAGGCTTACCTTTGAATGATGCCTGAAAAATGATTCGTAGATTTTTTACCATATTATTTTTTGCTTCGTTCTTTGTACCGCGGTTTTCATTTGCCCAGCTTTGCCAGGGCAGTTTGGGTGATCCGATCATTAACACCACGTTCGGCAATGGAGCAAACCCCGGTGCCCCGCTTTTATCAGCAACAACAAACTACCAGTATGTAGGCGGCGATTGCCCCAATGATGGTTTTTATACGGTAAGGAATAATACATCTGCCTGTTTCGGAAATTCATGGCATTCGCTCACTTCGGATCATACCGGCGACCCCAATGGTTATTTTATGCTTGTCAATGCTTCTTTTCAGCCAAGCGCTTTTTACCTGGATACCGTAAAAGGGCTTTGCGGAAACAGTACCTATGAATTTGCCGCCTGGGTGATGAATGTGTTATTACCATCTGCATGCAGCAACAGCGGCATTCAACCTGATCTCACATTCAGAATTGAAAAAACAGACGGTACGTTATTGCAATCGTATAATACAGGCAATATCCCCTCAACCGCAAATCCAACATGGAAACAGTATGGCTTTTTCTTTACCACACCCCCGGCCGGTTCCGACATCGTTCTCCGGATCATCAATAATGCCCCGGGCGGCTGTGGCAACGACATTGCATTAGATGATATAACTTTCCGTCCCTGTGGCCCGCTGCTTGTGCCTGTTATCGCTGGTGCCAATTCAACCAATGCATCCTTTTGTGAAGGAACAGCGACTTCATATACATACAACTGCGCTGTGTCAGGTGGTTTCAACAATCCTGTTTTTCAGTGGCAGCAAAGAGCCAATAACGGAAGCTGGACAGATATTCCGCTTGCAAATTTAAATACGCTTAACACTACGTTTGTAACAACAACTCCGCCCGGCATTTACCAGTTCAGACTCGTTGTTGCTGAATCGGGCAATATGGGATCACCGCAATGCCGGATCGCCTCGCAGCCGATCACGATAACGGTAAATGCAAATCCTGTAACAACCGCCACCAATAATGGTCCTGTTTGTAAAGGCAGTACCTTAACACTTACTGCAACCGGGGGTACACAATATGCCTGGACCGGCCCGAATGCATATACGGGATCTGGTTCTCCTTTGCCGATAGCCAATATTCAATTAAACCAGGCAGGTAAATATTATGTAACCGTTACCAATGCAGCCGGCTGCATACAAAAAGATTCAACAACCATTTTAATAAACCCGGCCCCGGTTGCAACTACTGGTTTTACAAATGCTTCTGTTTGCGAAGGCGACAGCATACAATTAATAGCAGGTGGCGGCCCTCCTTATCAATGGATACCGGCTGCCGGCCTTTCCAATGCGGCTATATCCAACCCAAAAGCATCCCCTGCGATGACAACGGTTTACAGCGTAGTGGTAACCAACTCGTTTTCCTGCAAAGATACCGCTGCGGTTACCATCCAGGTTGTTAACAGGCCGGTTGTGGATGCAGGTCCCGATAAAGTAATGCTGAAAGGGCGTTCCATACAATTAGCAGCAACGGTTAGCGGAACCGGGGCTGCCTATGCCTGGTCACCGGCAACTTATATCAACGATATTTATTCGTTGCAACCGGTCATTAATCCGCCGGCAGACGCCCGGTATATTCTAAATGCTGTTTCAGGATGTGGCACCGCATCCGATACGATGTTCGTAAAAGTATATAACGACCTTTTCATTCCCAATGCTTTTTCTCCCAATGGAGACGGGCTGAACGATACCTGGAATATTCCGGCATTGCGGGCATACCCGTCTTTTGAATTGTTTGTTTATAGCCGCTGGGGACAATTGCTGTTTCATACAAAAGATAATCCATTGCCCTGGGATGGCACGTATAAGAANCAGCCTTGTATGAATGGAGCATATACCTATCTCATCAAAACAAAAAATGAGCTGTTCAAGGGCACGGTTATGATCATAAGATAAAAATCCTGCGGCTGCAACTCCATCAGCTGTTTTTCCCGATACTTCCCCGGCATTACCGGCATCTTTTAAAAAGTGCAGCAGGTACCATTGCCGGTTTCTGAATTATTGTGGTTTGCANAAAGCAGTAAAATAACGGGTATGNTCTGCGTGGCATCAGCCACAACTTACCCATAAAAAAAACCACCTGCACAGCAGATGGTTTTAAATATGATCAAAAAGTTTGTCAGAGTTTCTCGAATTGCACGATCCCTTTTTGTGAGCCGTTGTTTTGTTGTAACCGGATCAGGTATTTTCCATTCGGCAACAGGGTCCCGAAATCGAGGCGGAATGATTGTACATTGGATAAGTCAACGTCTTTCGTGATGTATACTCTTCCGCTCATATCCATTACGCTGACGTTATATTTACCATTGAACAAGCCTTCTTTACTGGCGATCGTGATCTGGTTGGCATCGGTCACAGGATTGGGATAGCCGTAGATGACAAATGGCGGAGATGTATTGCACTTGCCATTTACCGGGATGATATCGCTGTATTTAAAGCTGGCATCCTTATCCACCATCTTCAGGCGCAGGTAGAGTGTGTTGCCCTGTAGCTGGTTGGCCAGGTTACTTATATCGAAAGAAGAACTGTAATTGGTTTTGTTTTGTGCCGTTACATTGTTTATGGAAGCGAAATGGATACCATCCTTGCTCACCTGCAATTCATAATGATCGAAGTTGATCTCGTTTTCCACCGACCAGTCTGTGCGGATGATACAATCTTTTTTAAGCGCTTTGAAACTGGTGAGAGTTACCGGAGTAGGTGCCCCTACAATAACCGTATAATCAATAGATGCCGAATTGTTGGCGGGATTATCATCGATAAGCCTGTAAGGATTACCCGGCGGATTTGCATTCAGGAAATTTGCCGAAACAGTGGAAGTGACCTGGATGGGCGGAGGCGCTGGTATGAAAGCCTTTATACGGAAAACCGCTACGCCGTCAAAAAAGGCTGGCAGAAAATCATGAAGCGTACCAACAATGAATGGCTGACTTTGTGAAACGTCGTAGGTCCAGGTAAAATATTCACTGTAAGGCGCTGTAGCCAGGTTGAATGACGGGTCCATCACCATATTCAATCCCAGCCCGATCTTTAAATATGCCGTATTGGGCGGGATCGCATTTACAAAACTCAGGTTCTGAAAAGACAGTTTTAAAAGATAAAAAGTACCGTCAACAAGATTATTTGCATCAACAGGAATATCATTCAGGTCTGTAATATCAAAGGAACCAACGGCCGGATCAGCATGAACGATGATCTGCGGTTGGGCAAAACTTCTTCCGGCAATCAGCAGGAAGAAAAACAAGGTCAATGACTTCGCAGCCAGTTTGGTTAATGATCTCATGACATTTCTCTTAGATGGTTTATGACTCAGGTTCATGTTAAAGGTATTCATTTTTAATTATCTATTTTCACGCTTATTGTCGTACGAACCGCAAATTCCGGGTGACGCCGTCGGCTCCTGTTACACTCAGCTGGTAACTCCCCCCGGTCAAAAATCCGATCGGGTATTTCACCTGGTCCTGGTTTATTAACTGAACGTCTTTGCGGCTGATCTCCTTTCCGTCGCTGTCNAGCAAACGGATATTGTATTTGCCGTTGAAGNTCCCTTCTTTNGCCACCAGCTTTAGTTCTGCCACATCGCCGGTAACTGGATTAGGATAAAGAGCGATCTCAAACCTTCCGTTACAGATATTATTTACTGCAACGGGAGCAGAATAAACAAACTGGCCTGTTTGAGCTTCTGCCTTTATCCTAATGTCCAGGTGGCTTCCGGTGATGTTCTCAAGTTTTAAAGAATAATTCCTGGTTCCATTCGCCGGAATGGTTTTTAAAGGAGTAAAATTCATTCCATCCGGTGCCGTCTCTATAACGAACCCGGTTAATTTGTTTTCGTCGGAAACCTGCCAGTTGAGGTCAAGGTTACAGGAACGGGCAATGGCCTTAAAGTCGTTGAACTTTGTCGACAGGGGTTGCAGGTTTGAATAATCACTTACAATAATATTGTTTGACGCATCCAGGTCAGATAAAATGAACAAAGGGTTTTTATGATTCGTTACCAGGAAATGCCCGGTGATGCTTGACTGCCCCTCTTTGGAAGGCATCATAGAAAAAACGGCTTCCCCCGAAAAGCCGGCAGGCAGGTTACGGATCAGGTCACCCGTNACGATCACCTGGTTGAATGGATCGGTTGACTGTGTCCAGCGGAAATAATCAGCCAATGGCGCATCATTTCCCTGCAGGTCGGTCGTAAGAAATGCACTGGTACCCAATGTCAGCTTAAGCCTGCAGGTTCCCACCGGCACTGCATTATCCATATTGATATTGGCAACTTTAAAATGAATTTTTGTGATCTTCCCCACTTCAAGTTTGTCAGCCTTCAAGGGTGCATTTTGCAGATCGGTGAATTGCAGCTTATCAAGCAAAAGATCGGTATAAACCCCTTTGCGTTGTGCGTGGGCCGAAACCGCCAGCACGATAAGAAGCGTTGTCATTAACTTTTTCATATCCTTAATTTTTTAAATCATGCTGCGGCAGGATCACTGCTGCAGCATGATGTTTTACTAGTTACCTATAAACAACAGTGAGTTCGAGTTATTAGTAAATATGATCTCAGATGTTGCCGGCAATATCACTGCGTTCAGGTTAAACCTTGTTTTATTGGTTGTTGCACGCTGCAGCTTGATGCTCATATACTGCAGGTCATAACACTGCAAGGCAGCATTCCTGGTGAATTCTACATAACCCGGCTGGTTGTTGATCGTCCAGTTCGCATTTTCAACAGGATAAGTATTGAATCCTATTGTAACCGAAGTCTCGGATGAATTAAAGACGATGTTGTAGCCAGACACTTTGAAGATACGCAGTTTAACAGGCGTTCCCGGCTTACCTGCAACCTCTCCAACGTTATACACGATATCACGTATGTTTCCGTTGGCCGGGAAGATGTTATCGTTGACATCAGATCCCAGTGACAGGTCGGTATTGGCCGGGCCGGTCAAAGTAAATGTTGTCTGTTGTTCGCAACCATTCGCATCCTGAACATACATTGTGTGCAGGCCTGCGGCAAGGTTGGTGAATGTATATGTTGTTCCGTTCACAGGGGTTGGCGTTAACCAGCCTCCTGCATCGATCCTGAACAGGTAGTTAGGCGTTCCGCCTGCTGCACTAACTGAGATACTGCCCGTAAGGTCGCAGCCGGTTGATGGATTCACATGAGTTGTTTTTGTGATCGTGAGCAATGCAGGCTGCACAACCGTGAAGTTTCCTGTTGCTGCCGTACATCCGTTGGCATCCGTTACACTGTAACTGTACGTACCTCCTGTTACTCCTGTGAAGATACCTGTGCCATTTGTTACACTGTTGAACGTGTATGATAAAGCACCCGTACCTCCCGCAGCTGTAATGGTTACAGTTGCCGTTCCGCCATTGCATGCGATAGCAGTTTGCGAAATGTTGCTTACACTGATAGCTGTTGGTTCAACAACCGTAAAGGTTCCTGTTGCTGCTGTACAGTTGTTGGCATCTGTTACACTATAAGCGTAGTTGATGCCGGCAGGTATACCGGTAAATACGCTGTTGTTTACCTGTGTCACACCGTTGAACGTATATGACAGAGGCGCTGTACCTCCGGCCGCTGTAATGGTCACAGTGCCGGTTCCGCCATGGCAGGCGATGGTACTTTGCGAAACATTGCTAACCGTGATCACNTCTGGTTCAACAACCGTAAAGGTTCCTGTTGCTGCTGAACAGCCATTGGCATCTGTTACACTGTAAGCGTAGTTGATGCCGGCAGGTATACCGGTGAATACATTGCTTAAATGTGTTACCCCGTTGAACGTATACAGGTAAGGCGCTGTTCCGCCTGCTGCGGTGATCGTCACATTCGCAGTTCCGCCATGACAAGCGATCGCTGATTGCGAAACATCGGTTACGCTGATCACTGCAGGTTCAACAACCGTGAAAGTTCCTGCTACGGGCGTACAACTGTTTGCATCTGTTACGCTGTAGTTATAAGTACCTGCCAGCATAGTAGGGAAGATACCCGTTGCATTGGTAACACCATTAAATGTGTACGACAATGGCGCCGTACCACCGGTAGCTGTTATTGTTACAGTTGCCGAGCCTCCATGGCATGCTACTGTTGTTTGTGATATGTTGCTGACATTGATCGCCGCTGGCTGAATCACGGTAAATGTTCCGGCTACGGGACCACAACTATTGGCATCGGTAACACTGTAATTATATGTTCCCGCTGTTACGCCTGTAAACACGCCCGTTCCATTGGTAACCCCATTGAATGTGTACGACAATGGCGCCGTACCACCGGTAGCTGTCATCGTTACCGTAGCTGTCTGACCGTTACAGTTTATCGTGGTCTGACTGATACCATTAAGGCTGATCGCTGCCGGTTGCGTTATCACAACAGGATTGTTTGTGTAAGTAACTTCCTGGCTGGCAGCATCCCTTACTACGATGGTGTAATTACCTGCTGCTACCCCGGTGAATGTATACGGACTTGCCTGTGCAAGCACCCATGTGGCTCCATTGTCCTTACTGAAATCGTACGGGGAAGCNCCACCGGTTACTGTTACTGTTATGCTGCCGTTGTTGATACCGTTACATGTTACGTTGGTCNACGTAACACTGTTGATCACAAAGGCGCTCAGCACCGTGTAATTGATATCACCATGATTATTGAGCGTATTCGCATCAGCCAGGAACTGGTTGGCGTTATTGTGATTCGTAACCTGGAAGTCGGCATTCACGATAGACGTGCCTGCAGTAACTGCTTTTACATCAAATATTGCAATCTGGTCGCCGTCGCCGCCAAAGAATGCAGGCAGGTCTGCGATCTGGTCTCCATAGATCACATCATTGCCNGATTCAACCACNTTGGTCCAGTTGAAATAAGCACTTAATGGAGCTGTTGCAAGATCGAATCCTGTATTCAATTGCAGTTTACTTCCCAGGTCAATACGGATCTTGGTCGTACCGGCTGGTATGATATTCGACAGGTCCAGGTTCTGTATCGGCACCTTTACCTTATTTACCGAGTTGAACGGTATCTGGTTAGCATTGATAAGAACATCCGACATATCGGTCATATATGCATCCACGATGGCCGGATCTGCAGTGACCAGCAGTTTAAATGTTGCACTGATCGTATGGTTAGCTGTTACGTTGGTAAATGTATAGCTGGCCGGTGTTCCAACGTTCACTGCATCTACCAGTACACTGCCTGTCACATAACCTGGATCAGGTGTGATCACATAAGTATTGTTACTTCCGCAGTTAACTGTTGTAACTCCTGAAGGAGCAATGCTGCCATTCGAACCTGCACTTGCCGTGATCGTATAGGTATCGATCGCAAAGGTTGCACTGATCGAACTGTCGCCCGTTACATTATTGAACGTATAGGATGATACAGCGCCTATCGATATTCCATTAACCAACACATCGGCTATATGGTAGCATGGAGCAGCCGTGATCGTATAAGACTGGCTGCCGCCGCAGTTAACGGTTCCTGTTCCTGGAGTGATCGTACCGTTTGTGCCTGCAGTCGCCGTGATCGTATATGTATCGATCGCAAAGGTTGCACTGATCGCACTGTCGCCCGTTACATTGCTGAACGTATAAGTTGATACAGCGCCTACCGATACTCCATTAACCAACACATCGGCTATATGGTAGCATGGAGCCGCCGTGATCGTATAAGACTGGCTGCCGCCGCAGTTAACCGTTGTTGCACCCGCCGGGGTTACCGAACCATTCGCACCTGCACTCGCCGTGATCGTATAGGTATTGGCCTCAAAGCTTGCACTNATGGTATGGTCAGCNGTTACATTAGTGAATGTATATGAGCTTACTGCCCCCACACTCACNCCGTCAACCAGTACATCCGCTACATGGTAACATGCATCGGCTGCGATGGTATAGGTATTATCAGTTCCGCAGTTAACAGTTGCAGCACCTGCCGGCGTTACTGAACCATTCGCTCCTGCACTTGCCGTGATCGTGTANGTATCAACCGCAAAGCTTGCACTGATCGTATGATCGGCTGTTACATTNNTGAACGTATATGAGCCTACTGCACCCACACTCACACCATCAACCAGTACATCTGCTATGTGGTAACATGCATTGGCTGTGATCGTGTACGACTGGCTGCCATCGCAGTTAACCGTTGT
>JGI24770J26754_10002575_pt1 | contig 12486 bp, 15 predicted proteins | sample LakOneMetagenome_FD_26754 | JGI IMG/M metagenome (IMG submission 26754) | reverse complement strand
ACTTTCAAATATTTTTTCCATCAGGCAGGCATTCGGGCATACAGATGCAATGATGCTTCCGCAAATAAATTACAAGGGAAGAACAATTGTTTTCATGGCCGACCTGTTGCCTTCTGCGGCACATATCCCCATACCTTATGTAATGGCTTATGACATGTTCCCGCTGACGACCTTGAATGAAAAAAAATCTTTTTTAACCGAAGCGCTGCAAAATGATTATGTATTATTTTTTGAGCATGACCCGCAGATAGAATGTTGCAGTTTGCAATTAACAGAGAAAGGAATCAGGCTGAAAGATAGTTTTAAATTGAATGAGCTGTAGGATATCGAACAAGGAATGTTGAATGATGATCGGAATTGTACTCACTTCGATATTCGAAATTCCTTGTTCCTTGTTCAATATTCATACGCTTATCGCAACCCTGTAAAGGCGGTCAAAGGATAACGAAGCCCCCGGTAATTCATCATATCCACTTTAATACTTCCCACGGATATCGGGCTTTCAACCCGGAGTATGATATGATTCGGGTCGTCGCTTACCCAAACGGTCATTTTTTCGCCACCTTCGAAAATGGTTCCTTTTACAAGCAACGGTTTCATTTTGATCGAATTGAACCTGCCGTAACGGGTCTTTATTTTTTCCTTGCCCATATACCTTATATACAAGTGATAGATCTCGTCATCGAGGAACATATCAAAAGGGATCTTGTCATTCACTTTGTATTTAGTGAAATCAATATTCCTGGCATAATAAACAGAGCTGATCACATCCTGCATGCAATCGGTGATATTAAAAACCCCGTTGGTACTGGCTGCTGTATTTGCCGATTGGTTAAATGTTACATTGTTATAGATCTTGTGCCCGCCCTCATCTACGTTCCTGACAAACTTATAAGGCAACAGGGAAGCCGTATCCACGTAACTTTCATAGCGGTCCCTTACCTTAAAAAAATTATCAAATGCTGAAAAGGTCTTTCCCTCGCCCACATGATGATATACTGTTTTGCCATTGAAACGTTCGAGCGTGGTTGTGAAGGTTGCTTCTCCTGCGCCGATATAAGCGCCCAAAGCACTGTAAAAAACCTTGAACGTGATCACTTCCCCTTCCTTGTAAGCACTGTTCCTGATACCGCAAAAATCATTTTTGCCGGTGGTGAAACTGATCGTACTGAGTGCCAGGACCATGATCCCAAGTTTTGTAAATTTCTTCATCGTTCCTTCATAATTTTTATTCCGAAGATCAGCAAGCTACCGAATACTGCAGGCAATACAAGGTTTATCAACCATATTCCGAATGCGGCAGCCTGTATGCCAATGATATTCGTACTGAATAATTTCAACAGCAGCACACTCGCCGTAGCCCTTACGGGCAATTCTGTGAATCCTACTGTTGGTGCAAGCACCATTACCAGGTAAAACACAGTGAGCAATAAAAAGGAAACCGGGTATGCAATATTTACCTCCATCACTTTCAATAGCAGCACGTATTGCAAAATAAATACCATATAACGGAAAAAAGATAAAAATAATATTCTTAACAATTGTTTACCGCCGAATACATCCAGTACTTCAATATACCTTACCAGGTTCTTTAAAAAACGTATTTTGGAAACAATGGCTGTGATAAAGCGCACACGGAAGTATAAAAGCAACAAAATAACGGTTACGATAAAACTTACAAAAAGAAGCGGGGGGCTTAACAACCATGAAACAGAATCGAATTTTTCTACACTCACGATGGATCCATACTTCAGCAAGAAAAGCCCCACTGTGCCCATCAGCATAGTGATGGTAAGTTGGCTGATACTGCCAAGAATCGTAAGTGATATGGCTTTGAGCCTGTGCTCCTCCGACACATACATGATCCTGCCGCCATATTCGCCGATGCGGTTTGGCGTTAGCATCGTAATACTGCAGCCGGCCATCACTGCCTTGAACGATCGCAGCAGGCTGAACTTTTCAAGATGNNTCAACAGCAATTGCCATTTTCTTGCTTCGATCCCCCAATTCAGGAACATGAGCAGGAAAACGATCCAGAATTGATATTGTTGCCAGCTGCTCTTGATCTGTTGCCAGCGTTCTTCCAGGTCTGGTTGATGAATGATCTGCCGGTACAGGCTCCAGGCCAATATTACAAAGAGCAGGGGCCCGAGCAGGTAATTGATTATTAATTTGATATTTTTGTTCAAGCAGGAAATTATCAGTAAAAATAGGTTGCACTTTGCAAAAAGCATCAAAAATCATTTTAGGCATCGACCCCGGAACCATTGTCATGGGTTATGGGTTGATTGAGATCAGGGGCAACAGCATACAGCTCCTGGAGATGAATGTATTAAAGCTATCTCCTAAAAATGATGCTTATGAAAAACTGGAAAGAATACATGACAAGGTACAGCAACTGATCGCATTGTATAAACCGGGCCACTTTGCCATTGAAGCCCCTTTCTTTGGTAAGAATGTACAAAGCATGCTAAAACTCGGGCGGGCACAGGGTGTNGCCATTGCTGCGGCGATACAGGCNGGCTTGCCCGTAAATGAATATTCGCCTAAAAAGATCAAGCAATCCATTACGGGTAATGGCAATGCGGGTAAAGAGCAGGTGATGAAAATGCTGCAGCATCTATTGAAATTCGAAGAAGACCCAACATACATGGATGCTTCGGATGCACTGGCAGTGGCGGTGTGCCATCATTTCCAGCAGAACAGTTTGATACCCGTTACAACAACAGGAAAACGTTCTGCAAAAGGATGGAAAGAATTTTTACAACAGAATCCTTCCAGGGTAAAATAAACCCGGGCAGCTAAATCAATACCGATGGTAATTCGATCCAAAACATTACGTTGGCTCATCATCCTAAGCTCTGTTACCATTGCTGTGATCATCGCTGTACAATTATTCTGGCTACAGCGGGTATACCGGCTGGAAAGAAGGCAATTCAATACAAGCGTAACAAAGAGTATCAAAAATCTTTTCAGGAATGTTAACCTTACGCAGGATAACTCTTTTACTTTCGACAAGAATATAGAACTGCCTGTTCAGGAAGCCTACCTGGTAAGGATCGACAGGATACCCTCCATAGATTCGGTCAGCCATTTTATAAGCAAGGAACTCACGGATTATAATTTGCTCTCCGACTGCAATATTTCTATTTATGACGGCGCTCAAAAAAAATATATTGTATCGAAGCTTATTGATATGCCCAATTCTTATAATGCGGCCAATGATAAATTCACTACGCCGGTCTTCAATAAGCCCTATTCATATATATCGATCTATTTTCCGCACCGCCAACTTTATATCATTACACAGATGATGTTCTGGATCGTTTCAACGGGTACATTAATGCTTGTTTTGATCGGTTTCGGGATAAGTGTTTTTTACCTTTACCGCCAACGGTTCCTGAATGAGACACAAAAAGATTTTGTAAATAATTTCACGCATGAATTTAAAACGCCTTTGTCTGTAATAAAAATCGCGGCAGGGGTTTTACAACAGCCAACCATCTCTGAAAAGCCTGAGAAGCTTAATAATTATGCAGGCATCATTCAAACCCAGATCATGCACCTGCAGAACCAATTGAACCGGATGCTGGTGATAGCCTATACAGAACACAGTACCCTGCCATTAAAAAAGGAAACTTTTGATGCAAACAAACTGCTGGAACAGTCAGCAAACAATATTTACCCGCTGATAGAAGAGAAATCGGGTGACTTGTCGTTTGTATTCAAAAGCACGAATACATTTATTAACGCAGATAAGTCATATCTTTTACTGGCTTATACAAACCTGCTTGAGAATGCCGTTAAATATTCTATAAAACCCGAAATTGTCATCACTACGTATATTGAAGGCAACGACTTTTGTACAAGCATCAGTGATAATGGTATCGGTATCGACAAAAAACAACAGCGTAAGATCTTTAATAAGTTCTACCGTGTAACAGATGGAGATATTCAGCATGCAAAAGGCTTCGGTCTTGGCCTCAATTTTGTTAAAAAGATCATGGATGCACACAAGGGAGATATATCGGTAGAAAGTGCGTTAGGGAAAGGTGCTACCTTCACCATAAAAATTCCCAGGAGCTAAACCTTCGGTTATGAAAGCAACAATATTATTAGCGGAGGATGACACAACCTTAAGCTTTGTTATCAAAGACAACTTACAGGATGCAGGTTATGAGGTTACCACCTGTACAAACGGGGAAGCTGCCTGGCAACAATTTCAAAAGAAAGATTTTGACATTTGTTTACTGGATGTGAACATGCCCATACGTGACGGCTATTCCCTTGCAAAAAGGATCAGGCAAAGCAGTGATGTGGTCCCCATCATTTTTCTTACAGCCAAAGGCCTGGAAGAAGACAAATTAAAAGGCTTTGCTGCCGGTGCAGATGATTATATAACCAAGCCATTCAGCATGCAGGAACTCATCATGCGCATTGAGGTTTTTTTGAGGAGGACAAAAAAACTAAAATCCGATGTAAGAGAAGAATTCCGTATCGGCAAACTCCGCTTCAATTACAATGAACTGAAATTATATGATGGTGACGAGATCATCAGCCTCACACAAAAAGAAGCCGACCTGTTGAAATTCCTGGCGGGTAATGTCAATAAGATATTAAAGCGTGAAGAAGTTTTGATAAATGTCTGGGGCAAGGATGATTATTTCTTAGGCAGGAGCATGGATGTTTTCATCACGAAGCTCCGCAAGCATTTTAAAGCAGATCCAAGCATTGTGCTGGAGACCATTCATGGAGTGGGTTTCCGGTTGAACCAATAATCTTTTCCCACTAATTATTCCTGATCATACGAATCGTAAAACATAAGAAAGTGAAATACGCTAGAGATTACTGATTATTTTTTGCTTTGTTTTCTCAAGTTCTTCATCAGACACTTTTAATTTGGGCCTTGTAAAGTTCAGGTCATTTGCAGAATTGATCGGCACCAGGTGCATATGGCAATGAGGCACTTCAATACCAATAACACTCACACCACATCGTTTGCAATCAAAAGATTTTTCAATTGCCTTTGCAATCGGTTGTGCAAATACAAGCATGCCTGCTAAATATTTCCCGGGTAGGTCGAATATTTTATCCGTTTCAGTTTTAGGTACAACCAATACATGCCCCATTACCAGGGGATCTATATCAAGGAAGGCAATAAAATCTTCATTCTCTGCAATTTTGTGAGAAGGCAATTCGCCGCTGATGATCTTTGTAAAGACAGACATGTTGTTTACTTGATGTATTTAATAAATACCTGCTTTTAAATTATAAAATTATGGTTGTTAGTTGCAAGCTATTAGCAACAAGCTGCAAGTGACTACCAGCTTATAGCTTTCTACACTTCAATTTTATCAATACTGAATTTAAGTTTTCCTGCAGGTACAGCCACTTCTACCACATCACCGATCACTTTCCCCAAAATCCCGCTGCCGATTGGCGAGGTAACTGATATCTTACCTGCTTTCAGGTCGGCCTCATTTTCAGAAACGATCTTATAAGTAACCGTTTTTTTAGTTGCCTGGTTGGTAAGCGTAACTTTGGTAAGTATACTTACCCTGCTGGTATCAATATTTGTTTCATCCAATATCCTGGCAGTTGCCATTACCCCTTCCAGGTATTTTATTTTTGCTTCCAGCAATCCCTGTGCTTCTTTGGCAGCATCATATTCTGCATTTTCTTTAAGGTCACCTTTTTCTCTTGCTTCTGCTATGGCTCTGCTGGCAGCATACCTGTCAACTGTTTTAAGGGTATGCAGGTCCTCCTGCATCTTATTAAATGTTTCCTGTGTTACGTAATTTGTTTCTGCCATATAATTTGATTGTAAATAGGAAAAAAAATACAACGCCCCGGGTAAACCAAAGCGTTGCATATAGACAAATATACTAAAATTATGCCGAAAGAAATGGAGTTATGAGATCGTATTAACAGTAAAAAAACGAATGGCCGGGCTCAGATCCCCAGCTTTTCCAGCAAAATTTTACTCATTTTATAAAATGCCTCTGTTGAGTATCCGGCAATATGCGGGGTGATCAATACATTATCCCGGTTGTTCAAAAAATCCAACTGCTGTTGTTCGGTTTCATTCAGGTTGCCGATCTGTTCATTCTCTAAAACATCCAGGGCAGCACCGCTTACCTGGCCCTGTTGTAATGCACTGATCAAGGCACTCGTTTTTACAACTTTCCCCCTGGAGGTATTCAGGATATAAGGCTTTTGTTTTAGTGTATTGAAAAAATGCTCATCTGCAAGATGATGCGTTTCTTCTGTAAGCGGCAGGTGAAAACTTATTACATCCGCATACCGGCATACCTGCTCAAAATTTGCTTCTTTTACAGCTACGGTTCCGAAATCAAATTTATACTTGTCAAAAGCCAATACAGTTACACCGAATGCGGAAAGCAATTTTGTAAATGACTGGCCGGTATTTCCATAGCCGATGATACCAACTGTTTTACCGCTCAACTCTATCCCCCGGTTTTCTTCGCGGAGCCACTTACCAAGCCGTACTTCCGCCTGGCTCTTGCTGATATGATTAGTGAGATTCAGTAATAATCCTAAAGCGTGTTCAGCAACTGCATTCCTGTTTCCTTCAGGTGTGCTGATACATAAGATATTTTTTCCTTCGGCATATTTTACATCTATCAATTCCAGCCCGCTACCAAGCCGCCCTATCCATTTTAATTTGGTGGCTTTGTCAAGAATGGCTTTGTCGATCTTTAATCTCGTTGTAACAACAAGGCCCGTAGCGTCTTCTATTTTTTGTGATAATTCCTGGTAGCTGATCGTGGGTGCATAAAGCACTTCATAACCTTTTTGGCGAAGGGTATCCATCAAATATGGATGTGCATTTGCGGTGATGATGATCATTATAAAGAAGCAATCATGCTTATTTCAACATTAACATTCCTGGGAAGGCCCTTTACTGCAACTGTTTCTCTTGCGGGGAAATCTGTTTCAAAATACTTGCCATATATTTCATTTACCTGTGCAAAAAGGCTCATATCACTTAAAAAAATGGTTGTCTTAACTACCTGGCTGAAATTGGCTGATGCAGCAGTAAGTATGGCCTGCAGGTTTTGCATTACCTGGTTGGTTTCGGCTGCAATGTCTGCATTGTTCAATTCCGCAGTGCCTGGTACCAGTGCAACCTGGCCGGAAATAAAAAGCAGGTTGCCCGCCAATACCGCCTGGTTATAGGGGCCGATCGGGGCCGGGGCTTCGTCGGTAACAATGATCTTTTTCGCCATTTTTTTATCCGGTTTTTAATTAAACACAAATATATCTTTTATCAACAACCTATTTTTGCAAAAATAAATAAAATGAAGATCCTGGTATTGGCAACTGATGAGGCATGGAATGAACTGGTTTCAAACAACAGTGCTGTAGAGTGGATACGTGCAGCAAACAATGATCCATTCTTAAGCAATGACGATGCGGATGCGTTCATTAACCTTACTGCCGGTGCAGCAGAAATGAATTATTCTGTTTTTAAAAAGCCTGTGTTCATCAACAGCGTAAGCAAAACGCTCAAAAAAATAAATGCAGCGGAAAATATTTTCAGGATAAACGGGTGGAGGACTTTCATAAAAAGAGATTCATGGGAGATCGCAGGGAATATGAATGAAAGCTGTTCAGCCATTCTTCAGTCAATGAATAAGTATGCTGTTGTTGTTCCTGACGAACCCGGTTTTATTGCTGCAAGGATCATATCAATGATCATCAATGAAGCCTATTTTGCAAAGGCTGACAATGTAAGTACCGAAAAGGAAATAGACATTGCAATGAAACTCGGCACCAATTATCCATTCGGGCCTTTTGAATGGGCACAACTGATCGGGCTTGAAAATGTTTATAGCTTATTAAAAAACATCAGTGAAAATGATGATCGTTATAAACCAGCTGAATTACTTGAACAGGAGGCTATGAAGAACTAATGGCAATAATCTTAAACATAGATACTTCTATAGAGACCGCATCTGTAAGCATAGCAAAAGATGGGGCGCTAATTGCCTGTATCCGCAATACCATTCAAAAAGAACATGCGGCATTTCTTCACCTGGCTGTCAAAGATCTTTTGATACGATCATCCCTGCAGCTAAAAGAAATAGATGCCATTGCTACAACGAAGGGGCCTGGTTCTTATACGGGGCTTAGGGTTGGGATGGCCAGTGCTAAAGGCCTTTGCTATGCATTGGATAAGCCTTTTATCACCATTGGCACCTTAAATGCCATTGCCATGGCGGCCATAAATGACACTAAGGGAAGCGTTCCCGGGCACAAACTATTCTGCCCGATGATAGATGCCAGGAGAATGGAAGTATATACAGCCATATTCAATGAAGAAATGGAGGAAATTTTATCCCCCTGTGCGATGGTTTTAAACAATAATTCATTCCAAAATATCGTTAAAAACAGTAATATGGTTTTTGCAGGCAGCGGCGCTTTGAAATGGAGCAGGTTAACTGATTTAAAGACCTCATTGTTTTTAAATGACATAGATCTTGCCCCGGCCATTGCCCATTCATCATATAGCAAACTAATAAATAAAGATTTTACGGATCTGAGTTATAGCGAGCCACTTTATGTAAAAGATTTTTTTTCTGCATAACAGTCTGAATCAAGCTTTTAGGCTCATATTAGAATATTTTAACAATACTTAGATTCTTAAATATTTTTTCGTTAGTATATTTGCAGTTCAATAGATTCTTTAAGCATTTTTAAAATTTTTTTCCTATGATGGTTGCACCACACACCAATGAGCAGGTAATTATATCTGCAAATGGAACACCTGAAACACTCAAGATCAATTTCCACAATCTAAAAAAAGCTGCACTTGTTTTAAGGGCTTTAAACCACAAATTACGCCAGCAGATTTTAGCTTTAATTGAGACTGAAAAAAAGATCACTGTAACGGAAATTTACGTTCGTATGCGTTTGGAGCAATCCGTAGCATCCCAACACCTGGCAATTTTGCGCAGGGCAGGAATAGTTGCTACACAACGTGACGGGAAGTTTATCTACTACACAGTTAACTACAAACGAATTGAAGAAATAAACCAGTTTGTTCAGGACCTGGTAGGGTAATTTTTTTTATGAATTTTAAAAGCGGTTGATTTTATCAGCCGCTTTTTTATTTTTATCTTTGCTATTGAAAATTTTAAACTTATTATATGTTCATTAAGCAACTATATACCAATTGCCTGAGCGAAGCTGCCTATTACATCGAAAGTGAAGGAGAAGCCGTGATCATAGATCCGCTGAGGGATATTGAAGCTTATATCCAGCTGGCAAAGGAAAGGAATGCCAGCATTAAATATATTTTTGAAACGCATTTTCATGCAGATTTCGTAAGCGGCCACCTTGATCTTAGCAAAAAAACAGGCGCACCGATCGTTTTCGGCCCGGATGCAAAGCCGAATTTTACCATACACAGTGCAAAAGACGGTGAAGTGTTCAAACTGGGGAAAGTAAGTTTTGAGGTTTTACATACACCAGGCCATACAATAGAAAGCACCTGTTATTTATTGAAAGATGAAGCAGGTAAACCTTATGCAATATTTACGGGAGACACTTTATTTGTTGGTGATGTTGGGCGCCCCGACCTGAGCAGTGGAGATATGACCAGTGAAGAACTTGCAGGCATCATGTATGATACCATTCAAAAAAAGATAATGCCATTGCAGGATGATATCATAGTATACCCTGCACACGGGCCAGGCAGCAGCTGCGGAAAAAACCTGGGGCCCAATACCTCCAGTACCATCGCTGATGAAAAGAAAAACAACTATGCTTTACAACCACAAAGCAGGGAAGAATTTATCCTGGCAGTTACCAAAGGATTGAATGACGCACCTAAATATTTTGCGATCAATGCTAAAATAAACCAGGAAGGTTATGAGGATATTGCTGATATTAAGGCAAAAGGAAACAAGGCTTTGTCAGTAGAAGAATTCAAAGCGGCAATGAACGATGATGTGATCATATTGGATACAAGACATGCCAGTGAATTTACGCTGGGGTTTGTCCCGGGTTCTGTATTCATTGGACTTGAAGGAAGGTTTGCAGAATGGGCAGGAAGCATTTTGCCATTTGATAAACCCATCTTATTGGTTACTGCCCCGGGCAAAGAAGAGGAAAGTGTTATAAGGTTATCGAGGGTTGGTTTTGATAAGATGGCTGGATATTTAAAGGGTGGTTTTGAAGCATGGAAAAATGCAGGGGAGCATGCAGATATCATCATTGATGTGGAAGCCGATGAGCTTATCATGGACATTCCCCACGACCCCAAATTATTGGTGGTAGATGTTAGAAAAGAAATGGAGTTTGCAGACGGGCATTTAGCAAATGCGGTAAATCTTCCATTGGAAGATATGACAGACCCTGCTAACCTTGCCCAGTTTGAAGAAACACAGAACCTGTATGTTCATTGTGCAGGCGGATACAGGAGCGTGATCGCCGCCTCACTTTTGAAAAAGGAAGGCATTCATAACCTTCGCAATGTACTGGGTGGCTGGGGCAAAATAAAACAACAGGAAAAAGCGCAAATTATTAAGGAAGCAAGTGTATTGAATTAATTTTTATCCTTTACTATTATAGTTTAAGATAGATCATTTTCAAACCTGCACGATCCCGTTTTTAATAGCATACATAACAAGGCCTACCCTTGTTTTAACGTGCAATTTTTCAAACAATGTATCCCGGTAGCCATCAATTGTTCGTGGGCTTACAAACATTTTATCGGCAATTTCTTTGTAAGTAAGTTCTGTACAGGCATATTTTAAAAAATCGGTTTCCCTTTCATTTAAGTTGTTCATGGTGTTTATATCACTCCCTTCATCTTCTATCTTATTGATGGCATGGATAAGTTTGCCACTCACCAGGTCGGAATAATAATAACCTTTGTTCATCAGTGCTTCAACAGCTGCTTTTAATTCTGTTGGTTCGCTGTCTTTCAGGATGTATCCCTTTGCCCCTGCTTTTAACATCCGGATGATGGAATGCTCATTGTCATACATACTAAGTGCCAGCACTTTTATACCAGGGTATTTTTCNTTAAGCCATTGCGTGGTTGCATANCCATCCATTTCTGGCATATTGATATCCATCAGCACGAGATCCGGCAGCTGATCTGAATTGATCTTTTCGATGAAGGCCTGGCCATTATCTGCCTCAAACAATACTTCATGCCCAAGATTTTTTAACAGGGAGGCAAGCCCATTACGAAGCAGTACATGATCATCAACCAAAACGATACTTGCCATTTTTATTCAGTTAAATTATTATTCATTAAAAGTTCGATCGTAACTGCTGTACCCTTGCCGCCTGTTGATTCCAGTAAAAATGTCCCGCCGATCAACGCNGCCCTGTTTTGCATACTTTTTAAACCGATCCCTTTTTGTCCCGATTGCAGGGAATGCATATCAAAGCCAACACCATTGTCATTAATGATCAGCTTAAAANCTCCTTGCTGATAAACAGTTTGCACCAGTATATTGTTTGCCCTGGAATGTTTGACCGCATTATTGATAGCTTCCTGNACAATGCGAAAGATCACCATTTCCTTTTGNGGGTCCAATTTAAAACTATTGCCCGTGACCTTTAATGCTGTTTTGAATTGCCCGGTATTCTGCAATATCTTTAATTCATTGGCAATGGATTCATGGAGGCCCAGTTCAGAGATCCTGTCACCATACAGGCTGCGGCTCAGGTCACGCAGGTCATTGATGGCTTTACTTACGAGTTGTTTTGTATCATTTATTTTAACCCGGTTATATTCGTTTTCCGTATCCTGGAAAGTGCCCAGGTTTAGTTTGGCAAGACTTAATACCTGGCCCACATTATCGTGTATTTCCTGGGATATTGTTTTGAGGGTTTGTTCCTGGATTTCGAGTTGGGTTTCTAATAATTGTTTTTCGTATTTAGACCTTATATTCTCCCTCTCTAACGCATTGCTCTTTTGCTTTTTTTGATACTGAATAATAAAATACAAAATAAATAACACTAGAGTTGTCAAAACAATTATTCCAGTGATAATGAAAAAATATTCTTCCGTATTAACCCTATTCATGGCACTCATTTAGGGCATTATTGTTCTTAGTTAAGGCTAGAGCTACTCCCAGCATTGAATAACAGATAATATTAATGACATATACAATGGTACTAATGGGTTTTGTGCTAATCTTATGACTTAATAGATAATTATAAAATCCCCAAAACAAAAAAGAAATCGTAAAAGAAATTAAAATAGAAGAATTAAACCAAAAGATATCCTGCTTAAATATACTTTCATAATTTATACTATTCAACATTTTTCTGAAAAACAATAATGCCATAATAATAAAAAAGCAACTTGATATAAGAATAGTATTTGAAGGAAACCGAAATCTATTTTGTAAAAAAAGTAAATTTAAAATACTAAATAAAAAAAATAAAGATGGTATTAAAATTAGTGATAGCTTATTTCTAATCCCAAATAAAAATAAA
>JGI24770J26754_10002574_pt1 | contig 12487 bp, 14 predicted proteins | sample LakOneMetagenome_FD_26754 | JGI IMG/M metagenome (IMG submission 26754) | reverse complement strand
GGCCCCGCTGCTGGCGTACGCGCAGTCGCGCGTCCCTGCATGCGTGCCGCGGCCGGCCAGGCGCGCGCCCGGCGGGCCTGGCATGCCAAGCGGCGCGCCGCTGGCCTTGTCGTACACCGCCATCAGGCCGTTTGCAAGCTGCACGTACTGGCTGGGACCGACGGCACCGCTCACCGGGGCCCCGCGCAAGCCTTCGACGATGCGCGCGCCGCCGGTATCGACCGGCATCGTGCGCGCGGCGGGCCCCGTGGGCAGGGCGGAAAACGGTGGCAACGCCTGCCCCAGGACGGCCACCAGGGGCCATGTCAGATTCGCTTCCATATATTCTCATCTCCCTGTAGGACAATGACGCGTGCAGCTTCCCGGACATGCAGGCGGGCCGTGTGGATATCGAAGCAAGTACCTTGGTTGAAGGCGCTCTGCGATTTCGTCAGATTTTCCGACACGCTGCGGCCGATCCGCGCAGTGTGCGGCAACGAACGGTTCGCGCGCCGCCGAGTGCCTATGATGAAGCTGTGTGAGTGAGGAACAGCGGAAAAGAATCAACAAATCGCAGGTTCGCTCCTCAGCAGGTTAGCCGGTCGCCTCAAGGATCGGCACCATTTCCCGCCATGCCGGCATCGCACCATACCGGCAGGCACCAACTGGAATGAGGAGGTTGTCATGGCTGCCTTTACCCACCCGCCCAAGCATGTGGTGCGCGCTTACCTGGAACGCCGTTCACGCGATCCGAAACCGCCGCCAACGCCGGAAGAAATCCGGCGTCAACTGGGCTGGGGCATGGCCCCGGCGGATGCCAGAATGACTGGCAGCCGTTCATGATCTCCCGCTCCCTGTAAAAAAAGTCGACAACAGGAGAACCACCATGACGAAGCGAATCGGTAACAAAGACGAAGCGCAATTGCGCGGCAAGGAAGAAAAAAAGGCCACCAAGCGCACCAATATCGCGCGCGAGGCCATCAAAAAGGCCTTGGCCAAGGCCAAATACCGCAACCAGGTCCGCAATCAGCCGCTGGCCGAGGCGGCGCTGCCCCCGGCCTGACCGTTCCGCCCTCCCGCCAAGCCCGTATCGGTTCGCCGATCCGGGCTTTTTTGCGCTCTTGGCGCGTCATTGGCCGATTGCTGCGTCATTCACCGGTCGGCAAACGCCGTTCGCCGAAATCCGGTTTCGCGCTTCGCGCTATCCCGGTATCGTAGCCCTATTCTTTCAACGGAGGGCAACGTGAACACTGACAATTCTTACGAATGGCGCAAACAGCTCCTGTGGGGCGTGGTTGTGATCGTAGTCGGCAGCATCATTCTTCTGGACCAGATGGACATGGTCGACGCGCATGGTCTGTGGCATTATTGGCCGCTGCTGCTGGTCGTCAGCGGCATCAATCAGATGATCGGCTATCCCACGGCCAAGCATTTCACCAACGGTCTGTGGACCATGTTCATGGGACTGTGGCTGTTTGCCGTGTTCGAACACGAATTCGGCCTGACCTGGTCCAACAGCTGGCCGCTGCCGATCATCGCTTGCGGCGTTACCATGGTGCTTGAACCACTGATCAAGAAACGCTTTGCCGCCAACCAGGAGTCCGACAAATGAAAGACGCGACCAGCAAGAGTATTTCCGGCCAGGTGATCCTGGGTGTGTTTACGGTATGTATCGGCCTGCTGTTCCTGCTCGATAATCTGAACATCCTCGACTTCCATCGGGCATTTTCATTCTGGCCCGCCTTCTTCATCGTCATCGGGGTCGTCAAATTGCTCGACACGCAATCGGCCGGCGGCGTACTGACCGGGGTTGGGTTCCTCGTGGCCGGTGGCGGCCTGATGCTGGACCGTTTTGGACTGATCGACTTCAACTTGCGTATCGTGCTGCCCCTGGTTGCCATCGCGGTAGGCGTGAGCATGGTGGCGCGCTCGCTGAAGCGGCGCGGCAAGACCGAACCGGTCATGAAGGCGGACGAGGGCAGCGATGCTGTCATCGAAGCGACCGTCCTGCTGGGCGGCTTCGAGCGGCGCGTGACCAGCCAGGCTTTCCGCGGCGGCGAGATCACGGCGGTGATGGGCGGCTGCGAACTCGATTTGCGCAATTCCTCGATCCAGGGCGAGGCGGTGATCAACGTCTTCGTGGCCATGGGCGGCATCACGCTCAAGGTCCCGCCCGACTGGACGGTGGTCCTGCACGGCACGCCCATCCTGGGGGGCTTCGACGAAAAGACCATCGCCCCGCCGCACGACCACAAACGCTTGATCATCAAGGGCTATGCGATCATGGGCGGCGTGGAAGTGCGTAACTGATGCAGGGAGCGTTTTCCAGCCGCCGCGGGGCAGCGCTCTACCTGATGGTGTGGCTGCTGCTCGGCATGGTGTTTGCCGGCTCTCTGGTCGCCGCCACCGGGGCCGGCTGGGTCAATGCCGTGCTGTTCGCCATTCCCGCCACCCAGGTATTTGGCTTGGCGGCCGGCTTTTCCTCTTACTACCTGTGCCGCGCCTATCCGCTGGCCGACAAGCGCATGCTGGCCATCGTGGCCGTATTCGGTGTCAGCGCCACCGTCTCGGCGCTGCTGTGGACCGGCTTTTGCATGCTCTGGAACGGTCTGTGGCAGGAATTGAGCGTGCCCCTGGCCGCGCCCATGCGCTCCACCGTCTTCGGTCTGGGCGTGGTGCTGTACGCGCTGTCGGCGGTGGCCCATTACCTGGCCATCGAATTTCAGCGCGCCCGCCATGCGGAACGGCGCGAGCTGGAATCGCGCCTGATGGCCCAGGAAGCCGAGCTGCGCATGCTGCGCACCCAGATCGATCCTCACTTCCTGTTCAACAGTCTCAATTCGATCAGCGCGCTGACGTCGCAAGATCCCAAGCGGGCCCGCGCGATGACGCTGCAGCTGGCCGAATTTTTCCGCCACACCCTGGGCCTGGAAGCCCACCGCAAGGTCACCCTGGCCGACGAAGCGCGTCTGCTGATGCATTTTCTGGCGATCGAGCAGGTGCGTTTCGGCGCGCGCCTGCGGGTGGAGCAGGACATCGGCGACGATGCCAAGGCCTGCCTGCTGCCGCCCATGATCCTGCAGCCGCTGGTGGAAAACGCGGTCAAGCACGGCATCGGCAGCCTGCCCGAAGGCGGCACGGTGCGCATCTCGGCGCAGCGGCGCGGTTCGCGCCTGCACATCGTGGTGGACAACGATGTCGACGCCGACCTGGCGGCCGCGCCAGGCCAGGGCATCGGTCTGGCCAACGTGCGCCAGCGCCTGGCCGCGCTGTACGGCCACGACGCGAGTCTCGACTGCGCGCGCGAACAACAACGATACCGGGTCGCCATGGCGCTGCCCGCCGAAACAACGGAGTCATGACATGCGTGTATTGATCGTCGACGATGAAGACCTGGCCAGAGGCCTGGTACGGGAATTTTTGAGCGCGCACCCCGACATCGATATCGTGGCCGAATGCGCCAATGGCTTCGATGCGGTTAAGGCGATCGCCGAACTGGCGCCGGACCTGGTCTTCCTCGACATCCAGATGCCCAAGTTAAATGGCTTCGAGGTGGTCGAACTGGCCGGGGGCAAGTGCCGCTATCTGTTCGTCACGGCCTACGACCAGTACGCCCTCAAGGCATTCGAGGTGCACGCGGTCGACTATCTGCTCAAACCGTACAGCCAGCAGCGCTTCGACCAGGCGCTGGCGCATGCGCGCACCAGCCTGTCCGCGCAGACCGGGCTGGACGCGGTGGTGAGCGACGCCGCGCTGCGCAACAAGCCGCTGGGCCGGGTCCTGATCCGCGATGGCGCGCGCGTGCACGTGATCGGCGTCGAGAAGATCGACTTCATCGAAGCCCAGGACGACTACGTGCAGATTCACGCCGACGGCAAGGGCTATCTCAAGAACCAGCGCCTGGCCGAACTGGAAAGCCAGCTCGATCCGGACGTGTTTGTCCGCATCCACCGCTCCTACATCGTCAACATCGGGCGCGTCAGCCGCATCGAGCAGGGCAGGGACAGCCACACCGCCATCCTGGCCGACGGCGCGCGCCTGCCGGTCAGCCGCAGCGGCTACCAGAAGGTCAGGAACCTGATCGGCTAGGCTGGTCGACCTGCCACCAGCGCGGCAGCAGGGCGCGCACCTCGGGCTGGGCGAAACGGTCGTCGATCAGGTAGACCACGCCGCGGTCGGTCTCGGTGCGGATCACCCGGCCGGCGGCCTGCACCACTTTTTGCATGCCGGGATACAGGTAGGTGTAGTCGTAGCCGGCGCCGAACATGGCTTGCATGCGCTTGCGGATTTCCTCGTTCACCGGGTTCATTTGCGGCAGGCCGAGGGTGGCGACAAAGGCGCCGATCAGGCGCGCGCCGGGCAGGTCGATGCCTTCCCCGAACGAGCCGCCCAGCACCGCAAAGCCGATCCCGCGGCTGTCCGGCGTGAAGCGCGCCAGGAACTGTTCGCGCTCGGCTTCGGCCATGCGGCGCGGCTGCTGCCAGATGACGATCTCCGGATACAGTTGGGCAAACAGGGTGGCCACCTGTTCCAGGTAATCGAAACTGCTGAAAAACGCCAGGTAGTTGCCGGGCGCCTCGTGGTACTGGCGCGCGACCAGGGTGGCGATCGGCACCGCCGACGCGGCGCGGTGCTGAAAGCGCGTGGAAATGGCCGCCGCCACGTGCACCGTCAATTGCGCTGCCACGAAGGGCGACGCGATATCGACCCAGGCCGTATCGTCCGGCAGGCCCAGCATGTCGGTGTAGTAGTGCCAGGGGCTGAGCGTGGCCGAAAACAGCGCCGTGCTGTGGCTCATCGCAAAACGCGGCTTGAGGAAGGTGGCGGGGACGACGTTGCGCAGGCACAGCGTGGACTCCTTGGCCCCGCTGCGCGTGATGTCGTACAGCGAATGCGCATCGAACTGTTCGGCCATGCGGGTAAATTGCAGGGCGTCGAAGTAAAAGCGCTGCAGCGCCGGATCCATCGGCTTGGCCGTTTCGGCCAGCAGTTCGGTGAGGGTGGCGCTGGCGCCGCGCAGCGCGTCGAGCAGCTTGTCCGACGGCGCCTGCAACAGCTCATACGGCGCCACGCCGGCAGCGGGCCAGCTGCGCGCGATCTTGTCGAGCACCGGCTTGAGGAAGGGCGGCGCCACCGCGCGCGCCGCACGCAGGGCGCCCCGTTCCAGTTCGGCCGAGTACATCTGGCGCGCGCGCTGCACCAGGTTGTGCGCCTCGTCCACCAGCACGCTCACGCGCCACTGGTTGGCCAGCGTCAGCGCATACAGCATCGCTCCGCCGTCGAAATAGTAGTTGTAGTCGCCCACGATCAGGTCCGACCACTTGGCCATTTCGCTGCCCAGATAGTAGGGACAGAGCTGATGCGCCAGCGCCACCGCGCGCACCCCGTCGCGGTCGAGCGGACCGGCCGCGATGGCGGCGCTGCGCGCGGCCGGCAGGCGGTCATAGAAACCCTTGGCCAGTGGACAGTCGTCGCCATGGCATGCCTTGTCGGGATGCTCGCATGCCTTGTCGCGCGCGACCAGTTCCAGTACGCGCAGGGGCAAGCCCGGTGCGCTCGCGCCAATGGCCGCGGCGGCGTCCAGCGCCAGGCGCCGTCCCGGTGTTTTTGCGGCCAGAAAGAACACCTTGTCCAGGCGCAGCTGGGGCGCTGCCTTCAAGACCGGGAACAGCGTGCCGATGGTCTTGCCGATGCCGGTCGGCGCCTGCGCCAGCACGCACCTGGCGCTGCTGTTGGCCTTGAAGATGGTTTCGGCCAGGTCGCGCTGGCCGGGGCGGAACTGCGGGTGGGGAAACTGCAGTGCGGCCAGTGCCGCGTCGCGTGCATCGCGGTGCGCCATTTCCTGGGCCGCCCAGGCGACGAAGCGCGCGCACTGGTCGGCGAACAGCGCCGCCAGGTCGGCCGCGGCGCGCATCTCGCGCAGCACGGTTTCGCTCTGGCGGCCGATATCGAAGTAGACCAGGGCCAGATGGACTTGTTCGAGCCCCCGTTCCTGGCACAGCAGGTGGCCGTACACGCGCAGCTGGGCCCAGTGCAGCTGGCGGTGGTTGTCCGGCATGCGTTCAAGGTCGCCCCTGTGGGTCTTGATTTCCTCGAGCAGGTTCTGGGCCGGGTCGTAGCCGTCGGCCCGTCCGCGCACCAGCAACGGACCGTGCACACCGCTCAGGGTGACCTCGGCCTGGTAGCCGGGGCCGCGCCGGCTGGTCACCTCGGCATGGCCGGCGATTCCTTCCTGCGCCGTCGGCGATGGCGTGAAGCGCAGGTCCAGGTCGCCCACCTTGGCGCTGAACTCGCACAGGGCGCGCACCGCGACGACGTAGCTCAAGCGTGCACCTGCGCCCACTGCAGATAGCAGACCGAGACCGGCATGTCATGCGCGGCGCAGTAATCGATCCAGCGCAGCTGGTTGTCCTGCAGGCGGTCGCCCGGGCCCTTGACCTCGATCATCTGGTAGCGCCGTTCGGCGGGCCAGAACTGGATCAGGTCGGGGAAGCCCGTGCGGTTGCCCTTGATGTCCTGCAAAATGCGCTCGCACCATTTGCGCAGGTGGGCTGGCGGGATGCAGTCGAGCGCCAGCGCGATCAGTTCTTCGCTGAGCGCACCCCAGATCAGGAAGGGCGACTCGATGCCGCGCTTGTCGCGGTAGTTGGCCAGGATGGTGGCGCGGTAGGCGTCAGTATCGAGCTCGGCCAGGCACTGGTGGAACAGTTGTTCGCGCCGCGGCGCAAAATCGGCGCTGTGCAGGTCGGCCGGGCCATGATGGAAGGGATGGAAAAAGGCGCCGGGAATGGCGCTGAAGATCGCGCGCCAGCACAACAGGCCAAACAGCGCATTGATCAGCGCATTTTCCACGTAATACACGGGCGCGTCGTCGCGCATCAGGTAATCGCGCACCACGCCTTCGACCCACCAGTCCTGCTGCGGCATGGGCAGGCTCAGATCGAGCCGCTGCAAGGGCGCGCTGCGCCGCGCGGCATTTTTCTGCAGACCCAGCTTGCGTGCCAGACGCGGCGCGATGCGGCCGATCTGCTGCCGTTCGGCGTCGCTCTCGGGCGCACGCTGGGCGTCGGCCAGCAGCGCGAACGCGCGCTGGTACTGGCCATCCTTTTCCAGCACGCGGATGGCGCGCCCGCGCGCGCCGGGGAAGCGGCACTGGGCATACAGGGCATGGGCGGCTTCCCAATCCTTGTGTTTTTCGCAGTGCTGGGCGATCTGGAACAGCAGGCGCTCGCGCCGGCTGTTGAGCCAATCGTTGTCGCCAAAGCGCTCCGGCAGGGCTGCCAGTACCGCGGCGAGCGGCTCGCCTGCCTCGAAACGCTCCTTGCAGTGATGCATTGCCAGGTAATCGTCGACGTCGCGGCGTTCGCGAAAGGCGCGCGAGGCGTTCGAAAACTCGACTTGCTCGAAGCGGAACACGCCCAGGTCGGACAGCACGAATTCGGTCCAGTCCTGGCGCAGATTGCCGAAGAAAATCAGGCGCAGGCGGTCGCACAGAGGCTTGACCGTGATGCTGTAGACAGCGTCGCCGGAATCGCGATACCAGTGCGAGAACGGCCGGGCATCGGCAAAATCGGCCCGCAGCGCCTCGCGCTGTTCGGCCTTGCGCACGCCCCGTTCGTGCTGCGAGAGGCGGAAAATGGCGGCCACTTCGGGTTTGAGGATCAGCGCGAACAAGTCGTCGAGCGTGAGCACGGGGTCGGGTGCAACCCAGCCGGTGGGCAGCAGGGGGCGGGCCGCGTCGATGGCGCAGCCGATTTCGGCGTAATTGAGCTTGCTCGCCCTGAAATGCGTGCCCTTGCGCATGACCATGCGCACGAGTAATGCCTGCGATGGACGCGGCAGGGCGCAGAAGGTGCCGATAAAGGCGTGCTCCTGCGTGGACAGCAAGTCGCCATAGCGGCCGCTGATCCATTCCAGCACCCGGTGAAAATTGTCCAGGTAATAGAACGGGTTCTCTAGTACTTTGCGCATCGTGTACTGCCGTGCATCCCTACTGTAATTATGTACAGTATAGCGTCTGGCCCCGGCAATGCCCAGCACAATCCCGCATCTGTGGCATGGCGGCGCCGCTCAGGGCCGGGCCGCGCCATCGGCCGCGCAGCCATCGTCGGTCAGGGGGCTGCAGGGCGCCGCACTGTCGGCCGGGCGCGGGGTCAGCAGCAAAATCGACGCGATCAAGTCCACATCGGGGTCGGCCGCCACGGGTACGCCAGGGGCACTTGGCGCCGCGCCTGGGGGCGGCGGCGTGTCCTGCACGCCGGGTGCAGGCAGCGGCGCGGGCTCCGGGCGGGCCGGCTCGAGCGGACTTAGGCGCGCCACGGCGCGGCCATGCGACGCGGCCGGCGCGGCTGGCGGAGCCGGCTGGCGTTCGCGCGGCGCCACCACCACGGCCAGCGGGTGGGGCGCGGTGGCATTTTCATACGTGATCATGGCCAGCGCGGCAATCAGCGCGGCGACCACCAGTCCCGACACGGCCACCAGCCCCGTGCGCCAGCGCGATGCCCGCCGGCGCGCATCGACCACCACGGGTTTGCGGTACGGTTTGGGCATGCTGAAGTCGCGTGCCCTGATGCTGCGCGGCGCCGGTTTGCGGCTGACCAGGTCTGTCTGCTTGTCGTCGGGTGGGCACACGGCAGTCTCCTGAGCGGGAAATTATTCCAATGTGAAAGAATTTCCAACGCCGCGTACTGATCCGTATCGACCTTGCGGCACCGGCGTTGCGCATTCGCTGCGCGGCGCCTTCGTTCCGCCATTCATTGATTTTTCGCAACTAGGCGGCCGTCCTGCCTTCCAATAATGAGGATTGGAAAAAGAAGGGGAGGCGCGCATGAAGTCCACGCAGTTGCTGTCTTACCTTATCGGCGCGGCCATGCTGGCCGGCTGCGCCAACGCGCCGGTGGCGCCGGCGCCGCAGCCGAGCATGCTCGCGCTGATGGCCGAAGCCGAACTTGCCATCAAAAACGGGCGCCGCGCGCGCGCGCTCGACATCCTGCACACCACCAGCGTGCTGTACCCGCACGACAAATCGGCCTTCCTGCGCACCGCGCAACTGCAATTCGAGGCCCACCATTACGGCGAAACCATTGCCAGCGCCCAGCAGGCGCTCGAGCGCGATCCCGACGACATCGTGGCCCACAGCCTGGTGGCCGTGAGCGGCTTGCGGGTGTCGAGCAAGGCGCTGGCGGATTTGACGATCAAGAACAATCTGACGGGATCGGTACGGGCCGAGGCGCAAGACCTGGCCAAGCTGCTGCGCACCAGCATCGGGGGCGACATCATCATTGCGCCGGCCAGACCGGCACCAGCGGCCGAGACGGCAAAATAGAGGGGGGCACCATGCGTACAGCCAAGCGCTTCGTTGCGCGCCTGCCGGCGCGCAAACGGCGGATCTTGCTGATCCTGCTGGTGGTGATGGGAACGGGCATGCTGGCCAGCGCGGGCACGCTGGCCTGATCGCGCTATTTGGCTTTCTTGGCCGACGCCACCTGTTCGGTGGCCTTGGCAATCTGCGCTTCCACCACCTGGACCGCCTGGCGCGTGGCCTGGGTCACCTGTTCATACCCCTGGAAGGCATTGTCGATGGCAGTCTTGATGATTTCCACGGCATTTTCCGAGCCCGGTTTGACGTTCTTGGTGACATCGTAAATCAGCGCCGACAAGGTACTCTTGGCTTCGGCAATGTGGGCGTCGGCCGCGTTGGTAAATTCGGCATGGATGTCGTCGATGATGACCTTGAGCTGCTCGCCGTATTCGACGGTGGCGGCCATGCCCGGCTGGGCGGCCGCGGCGGCGATGGCCATGGCGGCCTTGGGATCCTTGGCCTTGCTCATTTCTTTTCCGGCGGCCATCGTTCCCGCTACCGAATTTTTTGCTGTCGCCATGTTCAACGCGACCACCTGTTCCACCCCGTCCACCGCTTTGCTGGTCAGGGCATTGAAGGTCATCATTTGAAGTTCGAAAAGGGTCTTGGTGGCGGATGCAAATTGTTCGGGACTTGTAAACATGTACGTCTCCTCAGTATTTGGAATGGGTACGACAACCGACTTTTCGTGAAACGCCTTCGCTCGATTATTGGTGAGGGGTGGGTTTTGTGCAATGACTATCTTTAAAAGGGCCGCCGGCCTTTTCCCAGCCCGGGCCGAGCGGCGTCTGCGCGCACACCTGCTTGCCGTCGACCTTGCTGCGCCACTGGAACCAGGGCGCAGGTCCGCCCGTGGCCGCCGCGCACAGGCAGGCGAGCAGGGTGACAACTCCGAGTGCAGGCAACTTTTTCATCGTAGTGCCGAGCATAGCCGGTTCACGCGGCAAGTCAAGTGCGCTTCGCCATGCCATGGCCGGAAAAGCCCGGCGCCTCGGCTGGCAGCAGCATGGTAAATACCGAACCGCTTCCCGGTGCACTGTGCAGCTCGAAGCGCCCGCCCAGGATCCCGGTGACGATGTTATGCGCCACGTGCAGGCCCAGCCCGGACCCGCCCGACCCGAGCTTGGTGGTAAAGAAGGGGTCGTACACCCGTCCGACCACGTCGGCCGCCATGCCGACGCCGTTGTCGGCCACCTCGATGGCATACAGGCCTGGCGTACGCAGGCTGACCGTGACACGGATCAGGCCGGCGCTATCGCGATCGAAGGCGTGCACCAGGCAATTGTCGAGCACATTGCCGATGGCCTGGGCCAGCGGACCGGGAAAGCTGTCCATGTTCAGACCGGGCGCAATGTCCAGGACCAGCCGGATCGGCCGCGCGCCCAGCTGGCTGCGCACGCCCAGCGCCAGTTCGGTTGCCAGATCGCTGAGGGAAAAGCTGCGCCGCGTGGCGATGGTCTGGTCCACCGCCAGCTGCTTGAAGCTCGACACCAGTCCCGCGGCCCGCTGCAGATTGCGGATCAGGATGGCGTTGGCCTCGTGCGCCAGGGCCAGATAGCGTTCGAGGCCCGAGCGGCGCAAGCCCTGTTCCATGCTCGTTTCCAGCCCCGCGGCATGTTCGGCCATGGTGGTTGCCACCACCAGGCTGTTGCCCAGCGGGGTGTTCAGCTCGTGGGCCACGCCGGCCACCAGCGCGCCCAGGGCGGCGAGCTTGTCGCGCCGCACCAGTTCTTCCTGGGCCAGCGACAGCGTCTCGAGCGCCGAGGTCAGTTCGGTCGTGCGGGCTGCCACCAATTCTTCGAGGTGTTCGCGGTGCAGCGTGAGCTCGCGCTCGCGCCGCGTGCGTTCGATGGCGATGCCGGCCAGATGGGTTGCCACGGAAATGAGGCGCAAGTCTTCCTGGCTGGGGCTGCGCACTTCGCGGTAATACATGGCGAACGACCCGAGCACGTGCTCCTTGTCCAGGTAGATCGGGGTCGACCAGCAGGCGTGCAAGCCGAACGGCTGCGCCAGTTCCTTGTACGGTGCCCACAGGGGATCGGTGTCGATGTCGGCCACGATCACGATATCCTTGATGAACATGGCGGTGCCGCAGGAACCGACGTTGGGCCCGATCGGCAGCCCGTCGAGCTTGGCCATGTACGCAGGCGGCAGGCTTGGCCCGGAGACGGGCCGCATGGTGCGCCCGTCCAGGTCCAGCAGCAGCACCGAGCACAGCACGCCGTCGGACTGGTCTTCGATCAGCAGCATGAGGCTGTCGAGAATGTCTTGCAGGGGCGCGCCGCGCGCAACCATTTCCAGCAGCCGGCCCTGGCCGACGCGCAGCTTGTCGGCGCGGTTGCGCTGGGTGATGTCGATCACGCGCAGGTGCAGCAGGCGCCGTGGCGCCATGGGCAGCAGGATCATGCGCACTTCGCACACGATCGGGCGCGTGCTGGCATGGCACATGGTGGCGGTAAAGCCGACAATGCCGCCCTCGATGGCGATCTGGATTTTTTCCCCGAACAGGGCGGGTGACGCAATGCCGTTCGGCTGGCGGCTCGGATACAGGTCTTGCAAGGTCATGGACAGCAAGTCGGGCAGCGAGGTGCCGAACAGGGTGGCGGCCTTGACGTTGGCATGGATCAGGAAGCCGCTGTCGAGATCGAGGAGCAGCACGGCGTCGGGCGAACTTTCCATCATCACCCGGTAGTCGATCGTCAACGCTTGATTTTCTTCTTTCAATTGGCGCGCCTCCCAGGATCGTGCCGCCAGTGTAGCCCTTTGCCTTGAACGGTGCAAACCGGCGCCCAACGCAAAACGCCGCAGCCTTTTGCAAGGACTGCGGCGTTCAACGAATTCTGCGGGAATCAACAACCCGGTAGATGGTGCCCACGGAGGGACTCGAACCCCCACACCTTGCGGCACATGGACCTGAACCATGCGCGTCTACCAATTCCGCCACGTGGGCACTGATGCTGCTACAACACGACTGCTTCAAACTAAAACGCCGCAATCAGAAACGATTACGGCGCATCGTCAGGGTACTGCGGGGTACTGCGGAAAACAACTCCGGTAGAGTGGTGCCCACGGAGGGACTCGAACCCCCACACCTTGCGGCACATGGACCTGAACCATGCGCGTCTACCAATTCCGCCACGTGGGCAC
>JGI24770J26754_10002573_pt1 | contig 12491 bp, 6 predicted proteins | sample LakOneMetagenome_FD_26754 | JGI IMG/M metagenome (IMG submission 26754) | reverse complement strand
GCATCAGTATACAGGTTTGCAACCGGGCTCCAGGCAATATTGGCTGAATTAGTGAAGTCAAAAGTTACATCATTGCGTGAACTGTATGAATTGGATGGCGTGCCTACAAAGGCATCAACAGTTGCGGCAGAAGCATTATCCACCCGGTAGAACCTGGTACTTTGGAATCCGGGTAGTGAATATTTGGCTGTGTTATATATAGCGTTTGTTGTACCTCCATTATTATTACTGTAATTGATTTCGATCACGAGATTGCTGCTCCCATTCCATACAAATGGAGTATTAAATGTAAGCGTATTCCATCCAACAGCAGGTATATAACTGGCTGCGTTACGCACTATTGTCATTCCTGTTTCCCATGCATTCATGGTTGTCAGTGAAGAATGTTTNATTTTAACGACCAGGTTTTGTAACGGCACAGAAGGATCTGCTGTGGCAAGATTTAATTTGATGGAATTTATCGTAGATCCATTTACCAATCCCAATGCTGTCAATTCAGCAGACCTGAACAACATCTGCTGTTTGGTTCCACCAAAAAAATTCTGAAATGGGTTTGGGCCAAGTCCCGAACTGCTCGTATTGCCGAAGGTTGTTCCAGCACCCGTTCCACTTGTGTTACTGAATGCAGTAGATGAAGATGCAGAAAGAGAAACAATATTCCCTAAACAGGTTGAAGTTGCTGAAGGCGTTATAACAGGTGTGGTTGGTGTCGCGTTAACAGTAAGTATAGCAGCATTGGATGTTACAGCATTACATTGGCCGGTAACGATAACCCTGTACCTGTAATTATTCTGGGAAATGCTGGTTGCTGATATATTGAAAGCCGAACTGGTAGCACTGGCTATATTGTTAAAGTTTATTCCTCCATCTGTACTTAATTGCCATTGATAAGAACTAACGGGAAGGCCTGATGTAGTAATGGAGAATGCAGNATTTTGNCCTGAACAAACAGTGACATTGGAAGGCTGGGTATTTATTGTTGGCGCAGTTCCTGNCTGGACAGTAAAACTAATGACCCTTGTTTTGGTAACAGTGCCAGATACTCCTGTAATGGTAATATTATAAGTGCCGGCTGCAAGTGTATTTACATTATTTAATGTTATGGTTGCACTGTTACCGGGCGTTAAAGGATTCGGGCTAATGCTGAGATTTGTACCGGAAGGTACCCCTGTTGCAGATAAATTTATCGGCGTATTATAGCCAACATAAGCTACTGTTCCAAGCGTTAATGTTGCTGAAGCGGCCCCGTTACANCNAACTAAAACTGGTGCAGGATTATCGAAATCAAAATCAGTTGTTATTGTAAAATCGCTGTTGGAGATATCAAAGAAAATATTGCCAACTGCCTCAACTTTTATCCTTGCAGTTGTTGTTTCTATATTTGGAACGGTGAATGTTTCTGTACCATCATTTGGAGTACTTGCTGCCAATACTATCGGAAAGGTTTGGCCGCCATCTGTTGACAAAGATATTTTTACATTGGCACAACTAACCGGTGCTGCAGTTGTGTTTGCCACGCTCCACGTAATTGCCTGTGATGTTCCTCCAACCCATGATACCGCTGTGTTTGGTGCCGTTACCGCAAATGGACCGGAAGTTGCACTAACAGTTACAATCATATCAGTAAATTGTGTTTGACCAACACTAACAGGTGCGGTGGAGCTAAATGGGGCATTGTCCCTGACTGTTAACCTGAAGTTCAATGTTCTTGCAACTGAACTCAATGCTTCCGTATTGCAAATTGCATCCCCGCCCAATGTGGGTGTTATTAATAGTCCTGATAGGATCGTTGATAACCTTGGGAAGAACCTGGTAGGCGATGCAGTTGGACTGAACGATAAAAAATTTGGTCCCGTTGTTTTGGTTGCACTGGCAACACTGCTTGCCGCAGAAGTAGTTGAATTATCATTTTGCTCCCAGCAATAGGTCAATACATCAGCGGGATCTGCATCTGTTGCCGAACCCGTAAGTGCAAAAGGAGTGCTGATAGGAATTGTGTAATTACTTACAGCAGCTACTACAGGCGTTGAATTAACGATGGATGTGGTTACAGGACAGGCCTTGGTTGCAAGGTTTGCCTGTATCTGTGCAATAGAAGCTTCATGAAATATATCAATGGAATGTGGGGCAGGATCATAATTTGTAATGCCTGCATAACCCATGATGGTAATTCCGGAACCTACTTCCTTATTTACACCCGTGCCTTCAAGCGCATAAGAGAAAGTATGATTTCCACCCATCTGGTGGCCTACTTCATGAACGACATAATCAATATCAAAATTATCTCCTTGAGGGATACCATCAGCAGGAGAGGTAAAGCCGCTTCCTTTTGATCCGTTTGTACAAATACAACCAATGCAACCTGCATTGCCACCGCCACCAGATGCGCCGAACAAATGCCCGATATCATAATTCGCTTCGCCGATAACTGATGTTAGGGTTGCCTGCAGCTGACCATTCCAGGTACCGGTGGAACCCGTAGCACCATCATCATAAGGATCGGTTGCAGGATTATAATAAATAACATTTGTTGATGCTGCAACAAGATTTAAATGTACCGCAAGATCTTTTTCATAAACCCCGTTACAACGTGTAAGTGTTGCGTTGATGGCTGCTAAAACCAACCCTACCTGTGAAGCATTTGTTGCACCGAAAAAATTTGAATACTCAGCAGTAACCGATTGAGCCAGGCGCATGGTCTTAAGATCGCCACCTGATCTTGCAGCAATACCTGCATTTGAAACCTGTGTATTTATATCTGTAACTAATTTTTTATCATCCGTTGAACAGGTCCATGGCAAACTGCCTTTTGATCGCTGGGAATTGAATACAGCATAAACAATATGGTCTTGCGAATATGGTTCGATGAACTCATTTTCTTTATCTGTCCGGAAGATCATTGCCTGTATGCCTTGTGGCGAGAGGCTTAGTTTTACTGTTGCATATTTATCGGTTATTCCTTTTCCTGAAAATGCCCTGATCTGTGGGAACTGTGCCTGTAGGTCGGGTTCAAAATTAGAAGCTTCAACTATTTCAAATTGCTCCATCTTTCCATCTGCATTTGGCAATGAAATAACTGTGGAGTGCCTCGATGCGTTATCAGCAACAGAAAATAATTCCTGTTTTAAGGGCTCAATATTTAAATTGAATAATTTGAATAGTTTTGGAAATGATAGCCTTGTTACGGCTTTATCAGTGCTTATCTTCNGGATGCTTTCATTATTAGCAGACCAGTATTTATCTGCCTGTGAAAATCCTGCAGTTGTAAATAGTACAAAAGATAGTGTTAGAAGTAAATTGCTTTTCATCATGTTAGTATTGTATATAGGTTATGCTTTTAGCATTTTCAATGGGAAGGAGTATTGAGATAATTGTTATTTAACCTGGGGGGATTTGTTGAATAAGCATTATGTCAAAAGGTTAGGCAGTTTATCGTCAACTGCTGTTGCTACAGGGTTTCAAAGATAATGCTTTTTGTTTATCCTGTTTGCTGATATAGTTAATTAAGGTCGTATTTTTTTTTCTGGATTAAATATGTTGTCACAAAAATCAACTACTGCAGTTTTTTGACAAATTCATTTCCGCTCATTAGCTTGAATCAATTAAAATTTGGTTACAAAAAATAACTGCAAATAACTTACCGATTTTGCATCTTAATGGTAAAAATTGATAAAATCATTTGAGAAGCTTCAGATCTGGTTGTGCATATTTATAGACCTTGAAATAGATAGTTGTTTTGGTTTGATGAACACCTTCTATCTTGCTGATGTCATTTACAAAATCTACCAGGTGATTATTATCACGGCACATCACATCCACTTCCAGGTCATAATCACCGGAGGTCATTGCCAAAAAACTAACTTCGGGAAGCTTTGATATTTTTTGTGCAACTTTTTCTTTTAAAGTGGCGGGCCGCACAAATACAGCGATATGCGCATAGCAACGGAAACCTACTTTATCCGGGTCAACGCGACCGATAATATTCACCGTGCCATCATCTATCAGTTTATTGAACCTCGTCCGGATGGTGCCAATGGAAACATTGAGCTTATCCGCTATTACGGTAAAAGACATCCTGCCATCTTCCTGTAAAAAAGATAATATTTCGAAATCAAGTTTATCCAATACTACTGAGCCATTGTTAGCCATAACACTTGTAATTTTTTATGCCGGGAATGCACGAATAATTTTTTTGATATTTTCCTCCTTTCCTGCATCCGCAGCACTATCTTTAAATTTTGGCTTGAAAAATCAATATAATTCTTTATTAGTAGTTAAAAATACATTATTTTTAGTTTTTCGCTAAATAAATAAAATAATTACAGTTTAATAATTAACATGAAATACGCAGCAACACAAAATTTTATCAATGGAAAATTCGTGAACGCAGGTTCAGACAGGAAACTGGATGTGATCTCTCCCCTTGACGGCAACTTATTATCAACCGTGCCGATGTCAACATCCAAAGACCTGGATGTAGCAGTGAAAGCCGCACATGCAGCATTCGCTTCCTGGAGTAAAACACCTATCAAAGAAAGGGTGCAGGTTTTTTTCAGGTATAAAACACTGCTTGAAAAAAATCTAAAGGAACTCGCTGAACTATGCAGTGAAGAAAACGGTAAAACATACGGGGAATCCGTAGCAGAAATTGAAAAGAGCATTGAGTTGACAGAATTCGCCACTTCATTGCCGCAATTGGTGACCGGTGAAGTACTGGAAGTGAGCAGGGGCGTCGAGTGCAGGACAGAACATGTGGCATTGGGCGTAGTTGCTTCTATTGTTCCATTCAATTTTCCAAGCATGGTCCCGAACTGGACATTACCGAATGCCATTGCACTTGGCAATTGCATGATCATGAAACCTTCGGAAAAAGTTCCGTTAAGTTGCGGCCGCCTGGCAGAATTATTAAAAGAAGCAGGATTGCCCGACGGTGTATTCAATATTGTGCATGGTGATGTTGAAATTGTTGAAGCCATTTGCGATCATCCCGGTATCGAAGCAGTTTCATTTGTCGGCTCAACCAAGGTTGCAAAGATCGTTTACCAGCGTGCAACCTCTAAATACAAAAGATGCCTGGCATTGGGCGGCGCAAAAAATCACTTAATGGTGTTACCGGATGCGATACCTGGCATGACAGCCCAAAATGTTGCTGCATCCATGAGTGGCTGTGCAGGCCAGCGTTGTATGGCAGCCAGCGCCATGATCGGGGTTGGAAATGTTGACAGCATCATTGACAAGATCTGTGAAGAAGCAAGAAAAATTATCCCGGGACAGAACCTGGGCGCTGTTATCAATAAAGAATCTCAACAGCGTATTGAAAGATATATAACAGAAGCAGAAAATGACGGTGCTAAAATATTGGTGGATGGAAGGAACACAAAGGTACCGGGTAAAGAAAATGGTACTTATGTTGGTCCCACCGTTATTGATTTTGTAAAACCGGAAATGAGTGTAGCCAAAGAAGAAATTTTCGGGCCGGTGATCTCTATCATGCGCACCAATACAGTGGATGAAGCACTTGCCATTGAAAATGCAAACCCTTATGGAAATGCAGCAAGTGTATTTACACAGAATGGCGGCATGGCCCGTTATATCATCGACCGTTCCAGTGCAGGTATGATCGGTGTGAATGTGGGTGTGCCCGTACCACGTGAGCCATTCTCTTTTGGTGGGTGGAATGAAAGTAAATTTGGTGTGGGTGATATCACTGGTAAGAGTTCCATTGAATTCTGGACGAAATTAAAGAAGAGCACCACTAAATGGAATGCGGAAGCAGGGGTGAATTGGATGAGCTAATCATTATTTTGAATTATAAATTTTGAATGTTGAATTACTATTCATTTAAAATTTAAAATTCATCATTTTAAATAAAATAAAATGTCAGAAACAAAAACATTATCACAAGCACAAGACATAATAAATGATGCACAGGATTATACCCTGTTCAGCTGGAGNAAACAAAAAGGCACCAATCCCATTGCAGTAAAATCTGCAGAAGGCGTGTATCTGTATGATTATGATGGTAACCGTATCATTGATTTCTCGAGTGGTTTGATAAACATGAATATTGGCCACGGTAACCAACGCATTACCGAAGCAGTAGTGAAGCAAATGCAGGAAGTGGCATATGTAACGCCAAGCTGTGTTACAAAAGTGCGTGCCGACTTGGGAAAGAAGTTAGCAGAGATCTGCCCGGGCGATCTGAATAAATCATTCTTCACTTTGTGTGGCGCTACTTCTATTGAAAATGGCATCAAGCTGGCTAGGTTGTATACCGGCAGGCATAAAATATTAACACGCTATCAAAGCTATCATGGGGCAACCATGGGCGTTATATCTGCAGGTGGTGATCCACGTAAACTTCCTGTTGATGCACAACAGGCTCCAAACTTTGTGCATTTTGATCTGCCTAACTTATACCGCTGGGAATATGGCGAAGAAAATTTGTTGAAAGAATCCGTGGCTTCCCTGGAACGAGTTATTGCTTATGAAGGCCCGAATAATATTGCTGCTATTTTGCTCGAAGGCGAGTCGGGAACTTCCGGTTGTTTGCAATATCCTAAAGGTTACATGAAAGCAGTGAGGGAAATAACACAGAAGCACGGGATACTATTAATTATTGATGAAGTAATGGCGGGCTTCGGTCGTACTGGTCAGTGGTTTGGTTTCCAGAACCATGGCATTGTGCCTGATATGATCGCTATGGCAAAAGGATTGACTTGTGGTTACCTGCCATTCGGTTGTTTACAGGTGAGTGAAAAAATTGCTGCTAAGTATGATGATGCGGTATTGCCATTGGGATTGACTTATTCTGCCCATGCTGTTTGTTGTGCTGCTGCATTGGAAACATTGAAAATTTATGAAGAGGATGGGTTACTGGAAAATGCAAGGGAAATGGGTAAATACATGGAACAGCAGGTTGAAAAATTAAAAGAAAAGCATCCATCTATAGGAGATTTCAGGAATACCGGCTTATTGGGTTGTATTGAATTAGTGAAGAACAGGAATACAAAAGAGCCCATGGCCCCATTCAATGCAAAGCCGGATGAAATGATCGTGATGAATAAAGTGGCAGCTAAAATAAAAGAACTCGGCATGTACACTTTTGTAAGATGGAACTATATTTTCTGTGCACCACCATTGATCGTCACCAAAGAACAGATCGATGAAGGGCTGGCGATCATCAGCGAAGCCATCAAGATCGCAGATTTGGAAACAAATAATTAATCATTTGAAGATTTGGTAATTTGAAGAATTGAAAATGAAAGAGGTTGTGCATTTTCAAATTTTCAAATTTTCAAATTTTGTATTTATATGAACCAAAACTCAAACATACCTGCTTCATCATTGTATAACGAAGACCTTGCCCCCGTTCCGCAAAACAAGCGTACCTGGGGCACATGGAACTATGCAGCGTTGTGGATCAGTATGAGTTTGTGCATTCCTACTTATATGCTTGCAAGTTCTTTGATCGGTGGTGGCATGAACTGGTGGCAGGCAATACTTACCATCTTCCTCGGTAATTGTATCGTTTTAATTCCAATGATATTGAATGGACATGCCGGAGCTAAATACGGCATCCCGTTTCCTGTTTTGGTAAGAGTAAGTTTCGGTACCAAAGGGGCAAATATCCCTGCGATGCTCAGGGCAATTGTTGCCTGTGGCTGGTTTGGTATCCAGACCTGGATCGGCGGTGCTTCACTGTATAATATTTTAAGAGCATGGATACCTTCACTGGCTGAGATAGACAGCAGTTCTTTATTTCCGCAGGCATTACCCATGACCTGTTTTTTTATTTTCTGGGCGCTGAATATGTTCATCATTTATCTTGGTGTTGACAGCATAAAAAAATTATTGGTATTTAAAGCTTTCTTTCTGCCGATCGCGGCGTTGGCTTTACTGGTATGGGCCATCTGGGCAGCAAAGGGACTTGGCCCGATCTTAAACCAGCCATCTAAATTCGCCAGCAGCGCAGATTTTTGGCATTACTTCTTTCCGGCACTAACGGGCATGGTTGGCTTTTGGGCAACCCTCTCTTTAAATATCCCAGACTTCACCCGGTATGCAAAAAGCCAAAAGGCACAAGTGAACGGACAGATCATTGGCTTGCCGCCATCCATGACATTCTTTGCTTTTGTTGGTGTGATCGTTACTTCAGCAACAGCTATTATTTACGGGCAAACAGAATGGGATATTGTAAAACTGGCCGGCAGGTTCGATAGTAAACTGATGGTAACATTTGCCATGATCGGGATCATCATTTCAACATTGGCAACAAATATTGCAGCAAATATTGTTAGCCCCGCAAATGATTTTTCAAACCTTGCCCCTCAAAAGATAAATTTCAGAACGGGCGGCTATATCACGGGCGTTATTGGTGTATTGATCTTTCCGTGGAAATTGATTGCAGACCCGAACGGGTATATATTTACCTGGCTGATCGCTTATTCAAGTTTGCTTGGCCCTGTGGGTGGTATCATGATCGTTGATTATTTTTTCATCCGGAGAAAAAATTTGGTTGAAGCCGATCTTTATAAACCAACGGGCGTATATAGTTATAACAATGGGATCAATTATAATGCGATCTTAGCATTGCTGATCGGCATACTGCCGAATATACCGGGATTTTTAGTTGCCATAAAAGTATTGGATGCAAATTCAATGTCCTCCTGGATCATAGGTTTGTATAATTATGCATGGTTTGTTGGTTTTGGAGTGAGTGGAATTGTTTATTTTTTATCAATGGGAAATAGAAACCGCTGAGAATAAGAGAAAGGAGTTTACGCAGAGTTGCTTGCAATGCCTCTATTAACTCCTGTTCTCTGCGGTTATTAAAAATTAAGATATGAGCATTCTTATTAAAAACGGGAGAGTCATCACCGCCACCGATGATTATATCGCTGATATTTTTATCGAAGGCGAAACGATAGCTGCTATCGGGAAAAATTTACCGGTAAAGGCAGATAAAGAAATTGATGCTGCAGGTAAACTCGTTATGCCGGGTGGTATTGATCCGCATGTACATTTGGATATGCCATTCATGGGCACTTTTTCAAGCGACAACTATGAAACGGGTACCCGTGCTGCATTGTATGGTGGTACAACCATGGTGATCGACTTTATTTTACAGAAACAGGGAAATTCTTTGCGTGCTGCTTTGGAAGAATGGCAATCACGTTCAAATGATAATTGTGTAGGCGATTACAGCTTTCACATGGCGGTTACCGATTTTAATGAAAATACCCGGAAGGAGATCAAAGATTTTATTGAAAAAGAAGGCATCACTTCTTTTAAAACATTCATGGCTTATAAAGGTGCACTGATGATCGATGACAGGCAGATGATCGGCCTCATGGAAGAAGTAAAAAAACATGGCGGGCTGATCAATGTGCATGCAACCAATGGAGACATGATCGATTACCTAATTCAGAAACACAAGGAAGAAGGCAAATTATCTCCGCTCTATCATTATCTTTCGCAACCGGAAGTTACCGAAGCAGAAGCAAGCGAACGTTTTGTTGATATGATCAATTATACGGGTTGCCCCGGTTATATCGTTCACCTTACCTGTGAGGGTGCATTGAATGCAGTGCGCAATGCAACCAGGAGAAATCAAAAGGTATTTGTTGAAACATGTATTCAATATTTGATACTTGATGCTTCGTTGTATGAAAAGAATTTTGAAGGCGCCAAATGGGTGATGAGTCCGCCATTGCGTGAAAAAAAGGACCAGGCAACACTATGGGCCGGCATCAACCAGGGTATTGTGAATGTTGTTGCAACAGACCATTGCCCGTTTATGTGGGAACAAAAATTAATGGGCAAAGATGATTTTTCAAAGATACCGAACGGGCACCCGGCTATCGAGAACAGGATGGAATTATTATTCAGCGAAGGGGTTGCAAAAAATAAGATCACATTGAATAAATATGTTGAAGTGGCCTGTACCAACCCGGCAAAAATATTCGGTATGTTTCCACGCAAGGGAACCATTGCTGTTGGAAGCGATGCAGACATCCTGATCTTTGATCCAAATGAAAAACATACGTTATCTGCAAAGACCCACCACATGAATGTAGATTACAGTGGATATGAAGGATGGGAATTGACAGGGAAAGTAAAAACGGTTTTACTGCGTGGACAGGTTGCCATTGATAATAATAAATGTTTGCTGGANAAAGGATATGGAAAATTTATCAAACGAAATAAAGTATCACAAATAATTTAGAAAAATGCCACGAATGCACGAATAAAACATAGAATTTATTTTTTCTTATTCGTGCATTCGTGGCAAAAAAATAAAGTATGGCAAGAATAATCAAATCAGGATTGATCCAAATGTCACTTCCAAAAACAGAAGGCGAAGGAACGATCGAAGAGATACTGGAAGCAATGGTACAAAAACATATACCATTGATAGAAGAAGCCGGGCAAAAAGGCGTTCAGATATTATGTTTCCAGGAAATTTTTAATACACCGTATTTCTGCCCCGGGCAGGATAGTAAATGGTATGCATCAGCAGAAACCGTTCCCGGCCCAACCACCGAACGCATGGCTGCTTATGCAAAAAAATATAACATGGTGATCATCGTTCCTGTTTATGAAAAAGAACAGGCAGGTGTTTTATATAATACGGCTGCAGTGATCGATGCAGACGGAACCTATCTCGGCAAGTATAGAAAAAATCATATTCCGCATACGGGCGGCTTCTGGGAAAAATATTTCTTTAAACCGGGAAACCTTGGCTATCCTGTATTCCAGACAAANTATGCAAAGGTTGGNGTGTACATTTGTTACGACCGNCATTTTCCTGATGGNGCNAGNTGNNTGGGATTGAATGGAGCAGAGATCGTTTACAATCCATCTGCAACAACCGTTGGGCAGTCGCAATATTTATGGAAACTGGAACAGCCGGCGCATGCGGTTGCCAATGGATATTTTATGGGCTGTATCAACCGGGTAGGAACAGAAGCACCCTGGAATCTTGGAAAATTTTATGGCACTTCTTATTTTGTAAATCCATTGGGAGAAATATTTGCCACAGCATCAGAGGATAAAGATGAATTACTGATCGCAGAGTTTGATCTTGACCTGATTGAACAGGTAAGAAGTAAATGGCAATTCTTCCGGGACAGAAGGCCGGAGACTTATGGTAAAATAACAGAACTATAATACTTAACCGCAGAGACACGAAGACGCAAAATATATATTGAATTTAGCGACTCTGCGCCTTTGCGGTAAAATAAAATAATTATGGCAATAACCAACAATCGATTAACAGTAGAACAATACGAACAAAACTTCTCCGACATCCATCCGCCATTTGAAACAAAGGATGCTGCATTGGTAGAAGCAAACAGGTGCCTGTTCTGTTACGACGCACCTTGCATGAAAAGTTGCCCTACGGGTATTGATGTACCAAAATTCATCAAGCAGATCACGACTGATAATTTAAAAGGCAGTGCCCATACCATTTTTGTATCGAATATCATGGGAGCAGGTTGCAGCAAGGTTTGCCCGGTAGAAAAATTATGCGAGGGTGCCTGTGTTTATAACCTGATGGACGAAGAAGCAATTCCCATTGCAAAATTGCAACGCTATTCAACCGAAAAAGCATTGGCAAATAAATGGCAATTATTTAAACGCAAGGAAAGCAATGGAAAAAAAGTGGCCATTGTTGGTGGCGGTCCTGCAGGTTTGAGTTGTGCACATGTTTTATCAAGAGAAGGCATTGATGTAACCATTTACGAAAAAGAAAACGAAGGCGGCGGTTTAATGACCTATGGCATCGCTGCCTATAAAGTAACGCCACAGTTTTGTAAAGATGAAGTGGATTATATATTATCCATCGGTGGTATTGAGATCAAATACAACCAGGAGCTCGGGAAAAATATTTCACTGGAAGAATTACAAAAAAAATATGATGCCGTTTATTTGGGGTTTGGCGTTGGACTTGCACGTCAACTGGAGATCCCGGGTGAAGACATGGAAGGCGTGGTAGATGCGATCAATTTCATTTATGATATCCGCAGCAAAGGATTTGGTAAAATACCGGTTGGAGATAAGGTTGCTGTCATCGGGATGGGTATGACAGCCATTGATGCCGCCACACAGGCAAAGCGTTTGGGTGCAAAAGAAGTCACCATGTTATATCGCCGTACACAGGAAGAAATGCCTTGTACACAGGTTGAACTTGATATTGCAAAACTGGATGGCTGTGAGATCATCTGGCTTGCAGCGCCAAAAGAAGTATTGGGTAAAGACGGGAAAGTAACTGCATTAAAAGCTGAAGTGATGAAATTGGGTGAACCGGATTCAAGCGGCAGAAGGTCGCCTGTTGCAACCGGAGAAGAATTTACCATTGAGGTTGATATGATCATCAAAGCTGCGGGGCAAATGCCTTATGAAAGTTTGGTTGGCGTTAATAACCTTGAAAATAAAAACGGTAAGATCATTCTAAAAGATAAAGCCACAACAAATATCACTGGTGT
>JGI24770J26754_10002569_pt1 | contig 12505 bp, 8 predicted proteins | sample LakOneMetagenome_FD_26754 | JGI IMG/M metagenome (IMG submission 26754) | reverse complement strand
GAACCTGGTAAGAATGCTTCAATTCCGAAAACATCTACAATCATACCACCTTTAGTTCTACATTTAACAAAACCTGTAACAATTTCACCTGTTTCGTTAGCAGAAATAACTCTATCCCATGATTTGATAGTTCTTGCTTTTCTGTGAGATAATACTAATTGACCTGTTTTGTCCTCACGAACGTCAATTAATACTTCTACTTTGTCACCCACTTTTAAACTTGGGTTGTAACGGAATTCGTTTAATGAAATAACACCTTCCGATTTTGCATTAATGTCAACGATTGCGTCTCTGTCAGTGATTCTAACTACCACACCTTCTACTACTTCTTCTTGATCCGTAGAGATGAAAGTTTTAGTTACTAAATCTTCAAACTCTTGTAAGTTTTTTTGATCTACTGCATCAATTCCTTCTGCGTAATTGTGCCAGTTAAATTCGTTTAAAAACGCTTGTTGTTCTTTGTTTAATTCAGACATGCTGATGAAAAATTTGTATGCTGGGTTTCTTGAGTTTTTTACCGAATAGAAAACAGCAGCAGTGTTTTACATAAATAGTTGATACCTAAAGGAAACTCTTCTTCGCCAAAAGGTGTGCAAAAGTAAGCATAATTTCTTAATTACAAAATAATTATGATAAGAAAATCGGACAAATAAACAAGAGACAATACTTTTTTTTGGAAGCGAATGACTTGGGCATTTTTTGGTTTCCCTATTCCTGCTTTTCGCACCGCACGGCGGATTGCTTCAATCAGGGCTAAAAGGTATTGGTATGGCATAAAAAACCCGATAAAAAGAAATTATCGGGTTAGAATTGAATATTTATTAATGACTCACATTAGTCACTTCATTGGGGTTGTGTTTGTGTTTGAAGAAAATGGCAAACAATACTGCAATTATTAATGCATAAATTGCAAATGACAACCAGATTCCATGCCAATCTTTAGCGCCATTTTGCGTGTAAAATTTATCAATAACAATTCCACTAACCTTACTTCCCAAATAAGCGCCAACTCCATTAGTCATCATCATAAATAACCCTTGTGCCGATGATCGTATTGTAGAATCGGTTGTAGTTTCTACAAATAAAGATCCCGAAATATTGAAAAAGTCAAACGCCATTCCATATACAATACATGACAATATTATCATCCACAACCCATCAGCTGGATTTCCAAATGAAAACAATCCGAATCGCAATACCCAAGCAATCATTGAAATCAACATTACTTGTTTAATACCGAATCGTTTTAAGAAAAAAGGAATTGCCAAAATAAATAAGGTTTCAGAAATTTGAGAAATAGACATAATCATTGTTCTACCTTCAACAACAAAAGAATTTTTATATTCTGTTATATTTCTAAAATCATCTAAAAAAGCATCACCATACATGTTAGTTAATTGTAATGCAGCTCCTAAAAATAATGAAAATAATAAAAACAATGCCATTTTAGAATTTGTAAACAACTTAAATGCATTTAAACCCAGTTGTTCTGTAAATGAAGCATCATTAGCAATAAGCTTTTGAGGTGGACATTTTGGTAGCGTAAACGAATAAACACCAAGAATAATTGCGAAAAATGCTGCAATATAAAATTGGTTTGCTGCAATTGGACTATTAAAAACAGTTGCTATTGAATTACCAACATGTAAAGCAAATTCTGAAAAAGATTGACCGTATTCTTTGCCTAAAATCCCTTCAAATCTTGGTGGTGTTGCAGAACTAAAAATATTCGTCAACCACATCGCTACAATAAAACCTATAGTTCCCCAAACTCTTATAGGAGGGAAATCTTTTACAACATCATATTTGTTATTTTTTAAAATATTGTAAGCAATTGAATTTGACAATGAAATGGTAGGCATATAACAAATCATAGCCCCAAAAATGACATAATATAGTGTATTTGGGTCGTTAACACTAGGAACATAAAATAAAACACAGCCATATAAAATATGAAGAATTCCATATAGTTTTTCTGCATTCAACCATTTATCAGCTATAATCCCAGTAATTGCGGGCATAAATAACGACGACAAACCTAAAGTAGAAAATATTGCTCCAAACTCGGCACCAGACCATCCTTTAGCATTAAAACAATAGGTTCCTATGGTTATTAACCAAGCACCCCAAACAAAGAACTGAAGAAAACTCATTAGAGTTAATCTAAATTTTATACTCATGATAAATAGGTTTTGTAATGTAAATAGATTGTAAATCTACTATTAATATTGAGATTTGCAAAAAAATTACAACGATTTAGTGACTTCTTCAACCAATTCTAAAACAGCAGTGAATTGTTCTTCTCGAGTAAGATAGGAATTGTCTATTTCTATGGCATCATCTGCAATTACTANNGGNGAATCTTGTCTGTGGGTATCAATATAATCGCGTTCTTGAACGTTTTTTAGTACTTCTTCATAAGTAACATTATCTCCTTTAGCCTGCAATTCATCAAAACGACGTTGAGCACGGGTTTCTGGACTTGCGGTCATGAATATTTTCAGTTCGGCATCTGGAAAAACAACCGTACCAATATCACGGCCGTCCATTACAATTCCTTTATTATTGCCCATTTCTTGTTGCTGTTCTACCAATTTGGCACGAACTTCAGAAACTTCGGCTACTTTACTCACAAAATTAGAAACTTCAATAGTTCTGATTTGTTTTTCTATGTTTTCATTATTCAAATACATTTCGGCAAAACCTAAGTCGGAGTTGAATTCGAAATGTAATTTGATATTTTGTAAGCTATTNATTAAGGTTTCTTTGTCAAAAAAATCGGCAGCAATATATCCCATTTCCATAGCAAAATAAGTTACCGCACGNTACATTGCNCCAGTNTCAACATAAACATAACCGAGATGTTTGGCTAATTGTTTAGCTAAAGTGCTTTTTCCAGTTGATGAATATCCGTCGATGGCAATGGTAATTTTTTTCAAAATGTATTTGATTTATCTGATTTATATTTTATTCTTGAAAATTGATGGTCAATCCAAAAAGGCTTGTATTTCCTGCTAAGGAATATCTTGAATACGAATAATTGAATTTTAGTTTTCCCATTTTTAGTCCGAAACCTAATGAGATTCCGGAAAAATTTCTTTGATCTACTACGCGTAATTCTTCTCCACGTCTGAAATTATATCCCAATCGCAAATTAAATCCTTTTTTAGGAAATAATTCTGCTCCAAAAACGACATGACGTAAAGCGTTATTTACAAAACCAACTTTTTCTTGAGTTGCCGAGCCATCAATACTTCCTACAGCCCTATTCGGATTGGAAAATCCTACTTTCCACTGTTGTAGGTTTTCTAGAGTCAAGTGCCATCGAACAGGCACATTCTCCACTTCCTGAGANACACCAAGCAAAATTTCCATGGGTAATTTTTCTTGAGTTCCTGCATAAGTAGTTATTTGTGTTCCAATATTTCGAATAACTAAAGCCCAATTCACATCATTTCTATCATCAATAAATAAGGCACCTAAATCTACTGCGCCTCCATAGGACGTATAACTTTCTAAAGTTGACGAAATCAATTTGGCATTGGCACCAAAATAAAAAGTAGTAAACGGTACATTATANGAATAACCTAATGATAATGCCATTTCACTTCCTGTAAACGATGCCGTTTGATTGCCATTTTCGTCATAACCTTCAAATTTACCATAGTTTACATAATTTACACCAGCGTGAAAAGTTTGCACGTGACGATCATACGTGTAAGCATATGCCGCNGTTCCATAAGTAACAGCTCCATAATAACTNCCATAATTGATAGCCAAATGATTATCCATTTCTGGATTTATAGTAGCTGGATTAAAATGCGCTTGATTGACATCTTCATCAAAAATGGTAATGACTTTCCCTCCCAAAGCTGCTTGTCGTGGCGAAGTAACCAAATTTAGAAATTGATAAACTGACTTACCTCCTATTTGACTGTAACTTACAGCGCAAAAAAGCATCATAATGAAGATAAATAGTTTTTTAAACATAGAAAAAATAGCAATTTACAATACCTATAACGGAAATGCGAAGATATTATTTTTAAAGTTAAGGTAAAAGCAAAAATAAAAAAGGCATGAGTGTTAAATTCTCATGCCTTTATATATTTATGATTAAGTTATCAATCGATAACTTTTGCGTTTTTTACTTTGTCTTTGGTTAAAGCAATTGCGATGACTTCACTCATTTCTTTTACATAATGAAAGGTTAATCCTTCTAGATAGTTGGCTTTGATTTCATCGATATCACTTTTATTTTCATGACATAAAATGATTTCTTTAATATTGGCACGTTTGGCTGCTAATATTTTTTCTTTAATACCGCCAACCGGCAATACTTTTCCACGCAAGGTTATTTCACCTGTCATTGCCAATCCTTTTTTGATTTTGCGTTGCGTTAACAACGAAACCAATGAAGTTAACATTGCAATTCCAGCGCTTGGTCCGTCTTTTGGAGTAGCACCTTCAGGCACATGTAAATGAATGTTATATTTTCCTAAAACATCTTGATTAAGACCAAATAATTCAGAATTTGCTTTAATATACTCTAAAGCAATCGTAGCTGACTCTTTCATGACAGTACCTAAATTCCCCGTTAAGGTTAAAGTTCCTTTTCCTTTAGAAATCAATGATTCTATGAATAATATATCGCCACCAACGGCAGTCCAAGCTAAACCTGTAACTACACCAGCCACATCATTTCCTTCGGCTTTATCACGTTCTAATTTTGGTGCTCCCAAAACTTTTACAATATCGTCTACGGTAACTTTTTTATTATACTCTTCTTCCATTGCAACCGATTTAGCTGCATTTCGAATGACTTGAGCAATCTTTTGTTCCAAACTTCTTACACCCGATTCACGAGTATATCCTTCTACAATTTTTTCTAATTCTTTTTTCCCAATGGTTAAGTCTTTAGATGTTAAACCGTGTTCCTTCAATTGCTTTGGAAATAAATGCTGACGCGCAATTTCAACCTTTTCTTCGGTAGTATAGCCCGACATTTTGATTACTTCCATTCTATCTTTCAATGCCGGTTGAATAGTTGACATCGTATTGGAAGTAGCAATAAACATCACTTTTGACAGATCATAGCCCATTTCAAGGAAGTTATCATAAAAAGCATTGTTTTGCTCCGGATCTAATACCTCTAATAGAGCTGAAGACGGATCGCCTTGATTACTCGTAGAAAGTTTATCGATTTCATCTAAAATAAAAATAGGATTGGATGTTCCTGCTTTTTTGATACTTTGAATAATTCTTCCAGGCATAGCACCAATATAGGTTTTTCTGTGACCACGAATTTCGGCTTCATCACGCAATCCACCTAAAGAAATTCGAACGTATTCTCTTCCTAAAGCTTCGGCTACCGATTTTCCTATAGACGTTTTACCAACACCAGGAGGCCCAGTTAAACAAATGATAGGTGATTTCATGTCATTTCGCAGTTTGAGAACGGCTAAATGTTCAATCATACGCTTTTTAACATCTTCCAAACCAAAATGATCTCTATCTAAAACTTTTTGAGCATGTTTTAAATCGAAATTATCTTTAGAATAAGTACTCCAAGGTAAATCTAAAAATAAATCTAAATAGTTTCTTTGAATACCAAAATCAGGTGCTTGTGGATTCATGCGTTGTAATTTTGAAAATTCTTTTTCAAAATGTTTGCTGGTTTTATCGTCCCATTTTTTTGTTTTGGCACGTTGACGCATGTCTTCAAATTCTTGTTCATTAGAAACACCACCCAATTCTTCTTGAATGGTTTTCATTTGTTGATGTAAGAAATATTCGCGTTGTTGTTGATCTAAATCGAAACGAACTTTTGATTGAATATCATTTTTAAGTTCCAATTTTTGAAACTCGACATTCATATAGCGCAACGTTTCTAAAGCTCTTTCTTTTAAGGCATTCATCGCTAATAAATTCTGTTTTTCTTCAACTGTAAGGTTCATGTTGGACGAAACAAAATTGATTAAAAACGATTGGCTTTCAATATTTTTTATAGCAAAAGTAGCCTCTGTTGGTATATTTGGACTTTCTTTAATTATCTGAATTGATAATTCTCGTATAGAATCAACAATAGCACTAAACTCAGTGTCGTGTTTACTTGGTCTTTTCTCTGGGACTTCTTTAACTGTAGCTTTTAAATAAGGGCTTTCAGAGATAACGGCATCTATTTCAAACCGTTTTTTTCCTTGAAGAATAACGGTAATATTTCCATCTGGCATTTTAAGAACACGGAGAATTCTAGCTACCGTTCCAATCTGATTGATATCCTCATTGGTTGGATCTTCATCTTCTTCATTTTTTTGCGCTACAACCCCAATAATTTTATTTCCAGCATTGGCTTCATTGATTAGCTTAATCGATTTATCTCTACCAGCTGTAATCGGAATTACAACACCGGGAAATAGAACGGTATTTCGCAAGGGCAATATTGGAAGAGAATCTGGCAATTTTTCATTGGCCATTTCTTCTTCATCTTCAGGAGTTAAAAGTGGAATTAATTCGGCTTCTGTATCGAATTCTTGTAGTGACAAATTGTCAAAGGCAATTATTTTATGATTTGACATAGTATAAATTAGGTCAATATGACATTTAAAGGATTATAAATCTATAACAAATATAAGATTTGCTATACTATTACTAAATTAAAATCGATGTATGACACCGAAATATTGTCAAAAATAAGTAAGAATGCACTTTATCGATGACTTTTACATTAAGTCAAGGACTATGCCATAAAAAAAATCCGCCAAAAAGACGGATTTAAGAATATAATAATTATTAAATAATTATTGTTTAGAATATACTAGAGCAATACTTGAAGTTAAATATACTGGATTTCCAGATGCCATACCTACAATCTGACCACTTGGTTCATTATAAACTAAAGTATTACCAACCACAGTAAATTGATCATTATAAGTAACCCCACTTTCAACATAAGTTGTTGTAAGAATATTACCAGATAAAGACCAAGTACCTGTTGTATCAGGATCGGTAAAACAAGTCAATGTATTAGGAGTTGCTGTAATATCAATATCAATACCTTTTGAATTAGCAATGAAAGTATTATTTGAATTTAAAGTAAATAAACTATTATTAAAACAAGTTGTTTCATTCATTTGATTAGTAGAATTTGTGCCATCTCCGTTCAAATCAGTTGGTACAGATGTATTAAAAGCAGTAAGAATATAGGTGCCTACAATAGAAGTTGGTGTTACTCCACCACCACTGCCTCCAGTTCCACCTGAACCTGGTATCGTTGTACTTATTTGAGCTGCTAATACAGGATCAAGAGGTTCATTATCACAAGAAACTAATAAGAAAATAGAAAAAATAAATACTAAAATTTGGGAAGTAATCTGTTTGTTCATGGTGGATTATTTTTTTTCAAATATAATTATTTTTTAAANACTTTAAATTTATTTTTTAGGAACTCTAGTCAACAAAATCAATCCAATTACAAAAAAAACTCCCAAAAATACAATAGCATTTCGCATTGAGCCTGTAATTAAGTCAATTGTTCCATAAATGGTCATACCAATTACAATTCCGACTTTTTCAGTCACATCGTAAAAACTAAAGAACGAAGCTGTATCTTCAGTTTCAGGTAAAAATTTAGAATAGGTAGAACGTGCAATCGATTGGATTCCTCCCATAACTAATCCCACAAAGCCAGCGGTAGCATAAAATTGAATTGGAGTATGAACAAAATAGGCAAAGGCACACAATATTGCCCAAATTCCATTGAGAAAAATTAATGTATTTATGTTTCCAAATCGTTCAGAAGCTCTTGACGTAATAACAGCTCCAACTACAGCAACCAATTGAATAAGAAGAATACTTATAATCAATCCCATCGTTTTATCATCACTACCCCATTCAATTTCGGTAGCTCCAAAATAAGTTGCCACCAGCATAACAGTTTGAACTGCCATTATAAAAACAAAATAACTGTACAAATACCTTTTTAATTGCACATTAGACTGCAGTTGTTTCCAAACTAATTTTAGTTCATGGAATCCTTTAAAGATAAAATCGCTAGTTAACGGCACATTAGTTCTATTTCCTTTTGGCAAATAATAATAAGTAATATGACTAAAACCAATCCACCAAACACCAACCATAACAAAAGAAATTTTCATCGCCTCTTTAGAAGTTTCTATACCAAAAGTGTGCGGATACATAACCATTAATAAATTAATAATCAATAAAACGGTACTTCCAATATAACCCATTGAGAACCCTCTGGCACTTACACGATCTTGTTGTTCTGGAAATGCAATATCGGGTAGATATGAATTGTAGAAAACCAAACTAGACCAAAATCCTATAAGTCCGAAAAAATAGGCCGTATAACTTAAAAACAAATTATCAATATCAAACCAATACAAAGCAATACAAGAAAGTCCTCCCATATAGCAGAAGAAACGCATAAAAGCTTTCTTGTTTCCTAAATAATCAGAAATTCCAGATAAAATTGGAGAACAAATAGCCACAATTAAAAAGGCAAATGCCGTTACAAAACTGATCATTGCGGTGTCTTTAATTTTTGCTCCAAATAAAAGAACATAATTCCGACCGCTTTCTTTGAAAATCATTTCATAGAAAATTGGAAAAACCGCTGAAGCTATTACAAGACTATAAACAGAATTCGCCCAATCATAAAAAGCCCAAGCATTTAGCAATTTAGGATGACCTTTAGGTAAGTTTGGCATAGTATTTTAATTTTATAATAAACAAAAAAAGCTGTCAAAATTAATTGACAGCTTCAAATATACTCTTTTTTTGTTATCTCAATATTATTTAAAAACTACACCAAATTTGGCGGCTTCTGCTTTAGCTTCTGGAATTAGTGCTCTTAGTTGTGCTATTCGAGTAGCATCNGATGGATGTGTGCTCATAAACTCTGGTGGTGCTTGNCCTCCTGAATTAGCCGACATGCGTTCCCAAAAAACNATGGCTTGTTCTGGATTATATCCCGCAATGGCCATTAATGTTAAGCCGATTTTATCAGCTTCACTTTCGTGACTTCTGCTAAAAGGAAGCATTCCACCATATTGTGTAGAAACTCCATAAGCCGTCATGGCCAAGTCTTGTGTTTCTTTACTTTTATTTCCAACAGCTACAGCAACTCCAGCAGCACCTAATTGCTGAATTAAACCAGCACTCATTCGCTGTTGACCATGATTAGCTAGAGCATGAGAAACTTCGTGACCCAAAACTGTGGCTAAACCTGCTTCGTCTTTTGTGATTGGTAAAATACCCGAATACACTACAATTTTTCCTCCTGGCATACACCACGCATTGACGTCTTTGCTTTCAACTAACTTATATTCCCATTGATAATCGGCTAAATACCCCGATTGTCCATTGGCATTCAACCATTTTTCTGCAGCATTTTTTATTTTAATTCCAACTGCTTCCACTCTTTTAGCATCGGCAGTTCCTGTAATTACTTTATTTTCTGATAAAAACTGACTGTATTGTTGAAAAGCCGATGGCAAAATTTCACTATTGGAAACTAAAGCCAAAGTACTTTTTCCGGTAAATGGATTCTTAGCACATGAAAAAGCCAAAGCTAAGGCCAGAAAACTAATGGTAACTCTTTTATAACTCATAATTTTTGTTAATTGAAAATCAAATTTACGAAAATTAAACACCAATAAAATGCAATTCTGTAAAATCTTTATCAACTTCTAAACCGTTTTCAAGTATCAACGATTCTTTATCAAAAATAATTTTTTCGTTATCTATTTCTATTCCTTTAATTTTGAATGGTAATCCTTTCAAATTTATTTTGATTGTTTTGTATTGTGTTTCAAAAGTGCCTTCTTTATGTTGTGTGATAAACATTTCGTTTTCTTTCCCATTTAATGTGAATGTTTTGTAACTAAATCTACCTTTATTATAATCGTATCCATCTTGAGCATCTTCATAAACATAAGACTTTTCTTTACCCAATTTAAAATAAACATCTAAAGATAATTCAGGAGATTCTATTTGACCAACGTATTGTTGAATAGGATATTTAGGTATAATTGCTCCTTCTTTTACAAAAATCGGGATTTGATCAAAATCGGTAGCCACCCACAATTCTTTTTTACCTTTTACCAATTCATTTGTCCAGAAATTATACCAATTTCCTTCTGGTAAATACATGCGTCTTCCCAATGCATTTGGTTCTAATATAGGGCAAACTAATATTTGATTTCCAAAGACAAATTCGTCCGTTCTATAGTGTGTTTGTGCATCATTTTGATCAAAATAGACTAATGGCTTCAACATAGGTACACCATCATTAACGTATTGCCAAAACATGGTATATAAATACGGTAACAATTGGTAACGCAATTCTACAAATTTTCTAGTGATATCGATAACTTCTTCACCAAAACTCCACGGTTCTTGTTCACCATGATGTCCAGACGAATGCGTTCTACAAAACGGATGAAAAACACCCAATTGAATCCAACGTGCATATAATTCAGCCGAAGGTTGTTCCGCAAATCCACCAATATCAGAGCCTGTGAATCCCATTCCGCTAATGGACATACGTTGGGTTTGAATATTAGCAATCCACAAATGTTCCCAAGTTGCCACGTTATCTCCTGTCCATGACGAGGTATATCGTTGCGCTCCCGAATAAGCTGAACGCGTAATCACGAAAGGTCTTTTTGGATAAGCAAATCGTTTTACACCTTCATAGGTAGCACGTGCCATTTGAGTTCCATATACATTATGAGCTTTTCGATGACTGCAATTATTTCCATCATAATTATGACGAACATCTAATGGAAATGTTTTGGTTGGTACTTCCATTACAGCAGGTTCGTTCATATCATTCCAAACACCCTTCACACCAATTTCGGCGACTAATTCTTTAAACAAACCAGCCCACCATTCGCGCACTTCTGGATTGGTATAATCAGGAAAATTACATTCACCTGGCCAAACTTTCCCTTTCATATAAGGACCATCGGCTCTTTTGCAGAAATAATCTTTTTCTAAAGCTTCATTATAAACCGAATACTCCTTGTCAATTTTTATTCCTGGATCGATAATGACTACGGTTTTAAATCCGTCTTTGGCCAGATCGGCAACCATTCTTTTTGGATCTGGAAAATAGTCTTTATTCCAAGTAAAACATCGAAATCCATCCATATAATCGATATCCAAATAGATGGCATCGCAAGGTATTTGAAGTTCTCTGAATTTACCTGTAATTTCTTTTACTTTACTTTCGGGATAGTAACTCCATTTACATTGTTGGTAGCCTAATGTCCATAATGGCGGTAATTCTGGCTTTCCTGTTAAATGCGTATATGTTGTTACAACATCACTCATTTTAGGACCATAAATAAAGTAGTAATTCATTTCGCCACCATCGGCCCAAAAGCTGGTTACGCCTTTACGCTCATGACTAAAATCAAAGAACGAACGGAACGTGTTATCGAAGAAAATTCCGTAAGCTTTTTGGTTGTGAAGTCCAATATAAAAAGGAACTACTTTATATAATGGCTCTTGATCTTTATGGAATGCGTATTGATCTGTAGCCCAATTTTCAACACGTTTTCCTTTTAAATTCAAATGAGTAGCTTTATCTCCCAAACCATAAAAACATTCTCCATCGTGAGAGGTTTTACTCATTTTTACAATATTTCCACCAAATTCGTAGCATTCTTCCCAGTGAAAACCAATTTCATCTTCTAGAATGGTAGTTCCATCCAATTCATAAATACCAACTCTACAATCGTGTTTTTGAACTACAACATATACTTTGGAGGTTTTAATGCGATAGTGATNTGTTTCTTCCACAACTTCCAACACATTATATCCATGAGATTGTGTTTTGTCAATTGCATATGAAAAATCATTGCTAAAATATCCTTTGGCAGTAAATCGAAAACGAATCATACTGTCTCGAAGAACAGTTACTCTTAAAATTACGTTATTATCGGTGTGAAAATCTATCGAATCAACTTCGTGTTTGTAAGATATAATTTGAGACGGAAATAAATCGCCTTTATATTCAAGTTCGGTATTAATAATCATAGTTTAGTTTTTTGGCAAGGTGTCAAATTTACAAAGTTGCGACTTATAAATTTGTAAGAAATTAAAGGTTTTTTTAACTATAACGTTTTCGAATTTTAAAACAATATGAAAAAACCTATCAAATTATTTAAAATGATAGGTTTTCTATAAATTAGAGTTTGAACACACAAACACTCAGCGGTGGCAAGACGATTTCTACAGAAAATTCCCTACCATTCCATGGTTCTTTTTCTATTTTAATCGGTTTAGTATTGCCCACTCCACTGCCATTGTATTCGGTTTTATCTGAATTGAAAATCTCTGTTAATTTCCCTTTTACAGGAATACCAATTCGGTAATTTTCATGAATTACAGGCGTCATGTTACATACCACAATCAAGTTCTCTTTTTCTTTAGTTCCTTTACGGATATAGGCTAAAACCGAATTTTCATTATCAGAATA
>JGI24770J26754_10002568_pt1 | contig 12509 bp, 13 predicted proteins | sample LakOneMetagenome_FD_26754 | JGI IMG/M metagenome (IMG submission 26754) | reverse complement strand
GGCAGGGGCCGGACGCTGTGTGGCGATGCTTCCCGGNGCGCGCGCGGCGGGAGCGGCGCCGCGACGGCCGGCGCGCCGATCTCGATCAGGTCGAGGCCTGGGGCCAGCCGCGCCAAGCGGCGCGCGACCCGGCGCTGCCATGGCCAGCGCGACCCGGCGCGCCCCAGCGCGATCTTCGACAGGTTGTGGCTGCGGGCATAGTCGACCGCGGCCCGCGCCACGTCCTCGCCCGACACCGTGCTCGTCTGCGCGCCAAGGTCGCCCGCCAGCTTGAGCGTGGCCAGCATGCGCTCGCGCGCCGGACCCGGCATGCGCGCCAGCGCCGGCGTTTCGACGTAGAGAGCGTGCCAGCCCGTCCCCAGCTGCGACGCCATGCGCGCGGCGCTTCTCGCCAGGTGCTCGCCCCCCACCGGACCGAGGCAGACCAGGAGGCCCGCGCCGGTCTTCCAGATCGCCTCGACCGACTGCTCGATGCGCCAGGCGCGCACGTCGTCTTCGATGCGGTCGGCGGTGCGCCGCAGCGCCAGCTCGCGCAGCGCGATCAGGTTGCCCTTCCTGAAGAAGTTCCCGGCGGCCCGCTCGGCCTGCGCCGGCTGGTAGACCTTGCCCTGCTTCAGGCGCGCGAGCAGGGCGTCGGCCGGCAGGTCGACCATCACCACCTCGGCGGCCCCGTCGAACACCGAATCCGGCACCGTTTCGGCGACCCGGATGCCGGCAATGCCGCCGACGACGTCGTTCAGGCTTTCCAGGTGCTGGACGTTGACGGTGGTGAGCACGTCGATGCCGGCGTCCAGCAGCTCCTCCACGTCCTGCCAGCGCTTGGGATGGCGCGATCCGGGCGCATTCGAATGCGCCAGCTCGTCGACCAGGATCAGGTCGGGATGCCGGGCAAGCGCCGCATCGAGGTCGAACTCGCCGATGCGGACCCCGCGGTGCTCGACCTGCCGGCGCGGCAGCACCTCCAGGCCCTCGAGCATGCGCGCGGTGTCCTGGCGCCCGTGGGTTTCGACCACGCCCACCAGCGCATCCCTGCCCTCCTCAAGCAGGCGGCGCGCCTCCTGCAGCATGGCGAAGGTCTTGCCCACGCCGGCCGAGGCCCCGAAATAGATACGCAGCTTGCCGCGCGCCGCGCTGCGTTCCTGTGCGCGCATCTGCGCCAGCAGGGCGTCGGGGTCGGGACGTTGGGGAGCGTGTCGAGGCATGGTTCAGCGAGTATCGCGCACTTGGGCGTCCAGCGCCAGATTCAGGGCCAGCACATTGACGCGCGGCTCGCCGAACAGGCCCAGTACCCTTCCCTCGGCATGCGCGTCGATCATCCGCTCGACGTCGCTCGCCGCCAGACCGCGTGCTCTTGCCACGCGCCCCGCCTGCCAGCGGGCTCCGGCCAGGCTGATCTCGGGATCGAGGCCGCTGGCCGAGGCGCTGGCCAGGTCGGCCGGGATCGGCGCCCGGTTGGCCGGATCGGCGGCGCGCAAGGCCTCGACGCGGCCCTTGACCGCAGCGTGCAGGGCCGGGTTGAGCGGCCCCTGGTTCGAGCCCGAGGAACCGCCTCCATTGTTCGGCACCGGTGCGGTAGCGGATGGGCGGCCCCAGAAGTATCGGGGACTGCTGAAGTGCTGGCCGATCAGGCGCGAGCCGACCACCCGGTCGCCCTGCTTCACTAGGCTGCCGTTGGCCTGTTCGGAAAACGCCGCCTGGGCGACGCCGGTGACGAGCAGCGGATAGGCGACGCCGCAGACCAGGGTGAGCGCGCCGAACATGACGAGCGCGGGACGGAGAATGGATTGCATGGTGGTTCCTCAAACAAGGTTCAGCGCAGCCAGCGCCATGTCGATCAGCTTGATGCCGGCAAATGGCAGCAGGATGCCGCCCAGGCCGTACACCAGCAGGTTCCGGCGCAGCAGGCTGGCCGCGCCGATCGCGCGGTAGCGCACGCCCTTCAAGGCCAGCGGAATCAGGAACACGATGATCAGGGCATTGAAGATCACGGCCGACATGATGCTCGAAGCGGGGCTGGTGAGCTGCATGACGTTGAGCGCCTGGAGTGCCGGATAGGTGCCCACGAAGGCAGCCGGCACGATGGCAAAGTACTTCGCGATGTCGTTGGCGATCGAGAACGTGGTGAGCGCGCCGCGCGTCATCAGCATCTGCTTGCCGATCTCGACGATCTCCAGCAGCTTGGTCGGGTTCGAGTCCAGGTCGACCATATTGCCCGCTTCCTTGGCGGCCTGGGTGCCGCTTGCCATCGCCACCGCCACGTCGGCCTGGGCCAGCGCAGGGGCGTCGTTGGTGCCGTCGCCGGTCATCGCGACCAGCTTGCCTTCCGCCTGGTAGCGGCGGATCAGTTCCAGCTTCTGCTCCGGCGTCGCCTCGGCGACGAAGTCGTCCACACCCGCTTCGGCCGCAATGGCGGCCGCGGTCAGGCGGTTGTCGCCGGTGATCATGACGGTCTTCACGCCCATGCGGCGCAGCTCGGCGAAACGCTCGCGGATGCCGCCCTTGACCACGTCCTTCAGTTCCACCACGCCCATCACGCGGCCCCCGTCGGCCACCACCAGCGGCGTGCTGCCGCGGCGCGCGGCGGCGTCGGCGATCGCCTCCACCTCGGCCGGATAGCGATGGCCCAGCGCTTCGACGTGGGCGCGGATCGCGCTGGCGGCGCCCTTGCGCAGGCGGCGTTCGCCGATGTCCGCGCCGCTCATGCGGGTCTGGGCGGTGAAGGGAACGAAGGTGGCCTGCAGCGCTTCCATCGAACGCTCGCGAATGCTGAAGCGGCTCTTGGCCAGCACGGCGATGCTGCGGCCTTCGGGCGTCTCGTCGGCCAGGGATGCCAGTTGCGCAACGTCGGCCAGTTCCTGCTCCGTGACGCCCGGCGCCGGCAGGAAGCCTGAAGCCTGGCGGTTGCCGAAGGTAATGGTGCCAGTCTTGTCCATCAGGAGCACGTCGACATCGCCGGCCGCCTCGACCGCGCGGCCGGAGGTGGCGATGACGTTGGCCCCCATCATGCGGCTCATGCCGGCCACGCCGATGGCCGACAGCAGGCCGCCGATGGTGGTCGGAATCAGGCAGACCAGCAGCGCGACCAGCACCGTGATCGTCACCGGCCGCCCCGCTCCCGCCGCCTCCACGGAGAACAGCGAGAACGGCAGCAGGGTGACGGTCACCACCAGGAACACGATGGTGAGCGCGACCAGCAGGATCGTGAGCGCGATCTCGTTCGGGGTCTTCTTGCGCGAGGCGCCTTCGACCATGCCGATCATGCGGTCGAGGAAGGTCTCGCCGGGGTCGGCGGTGACGCGCACCACCAGCCAGTCGGATAGCACGCGGGTGCCGCCGGTGACGGCGCTGAAGTCGCCGCCCGACTCGCGGATCACGGGAGCCGATTCGCCGGTGATGGCGCTTTCGTCGACCGAGGCCACGCCTTCGAGCACTTCGCCATCCCCGGGAACGACGTCGCCCGCTTCCACCAGGAAGTGCATGCCCTTGCGCAGCTCCTCGGACTTGACCGGGTACCAGGTGACGCCGTGATGCGGCGACGGCAGCTTCTTGGCCATCACGGTCTGCTTCAGGCTGCGCAGCGAGGCCGCCTGCGCCTTGCTGCGGCCCTCGGCCAGGGCTTCGGCGAAGTTCGCGAACAGCACCGTGAACCACAGCCAGGCCGCGATGGCGGCGATGAAGCCGGCGGCTTCCTCGCCCTGCCCCGCGGCGGCGTCGATCGCCAGCAGGGTGGTCACGATGCTGCCCGCGTAGACCACGAACATCACGGGGCTGCGCAGCTGGGTGCGCGGGTGCAGCTTGCGGAAGGAATCGGCGATGGCCGGGCCAATCAGCTTCACGTCGAGAAGATCGAGTGAACGGCGCACCGGCAGCGCCTGGGCGATGGTGTTTTCCATGACGGGGGTTTCCATGACGGGGGCTTCCATGATCATTTCGCGAACAACTGGAGATGCTCGACCACCGGGCCCAGGGCCAGGGCCGGCACGTAGTTGAGGACACCGACCAGCAGGACGATGCCGGCCAGCAGGCCGACAAAGAGCGGGCCGTGGGTGGGCAAGGTGCCGGCATTGGCGGCCAGGCGCTGGCGCGAGGCGAGCGAGCCCGCGATGGCCAGCACCGGGACGATCACGCCGAAGCGGCCGAACCACATCGCCACTGCCAGCAGGATGTTGTAGAACGGGGTGTTGGCGGACAGGCCGGCGAACGCGCTGCCGTTGTTGTTGGCGGCGGAGCTCAATGCGTACAGGATCTCCGAGAAGCCGTGCGCGCCCGGATTGGCGATGCCCGCCTTGCCCGCCCCCGCCGCCACGGCGATGGCGGTGCCGACCAGTACCAGGCAGGGCGTGACCAGGATGACCACGGAGGCCATCTTCATCTCGTAGGCGCCGATCTTCTTGCCCAGGTATTCCGGGGTGCGTCCGATCATCAGGCCGGCGATGAAGACCGCGAGGATGGCGAACACCAGCATGCCGTACAGGCCCGAGCCGACGCCGCCGAAGACGACTTCGCCGAGCTGCATCAGCACCATCGGCACCATGCCGCCCAGGGGCATGAAGGAGTCGTGCATGGCGTTGACCGCGCCGCAGGAGGCGGCGGTGGTGACGGCCGCGAACAGGCTCGAGGCGGCGATGCCGAAGCGCGTCTCCTTGCCTTCCATATTGCCGCCGGATGCGTCGACGCCGAGGGCGCTCAGGGCGGGGTTGGCCTGCTGCTCCGCCATCGACGCGAAGGTGGCGGCGGCGACGAACAGGATGGTCATGGTGGCCAGCACCGCCCAGCCTTGCCGCATGTCGCCGACCATGCGCCCGAAGGTGAAGCACAGGCCGGCGGGGATCAGGAAGATCGCGACCATCTGTACGAAGTTCGACAGCGCGTTCGGGTTCTCGAAGGGGTGGGCCGAGTTGGCGTTGAAGTAGCCGCCGCCGTTGGTGCCGAGCAGCTTGATGGCTTCCTGCGAAGCGACCGGTCCCATCGGAATGGTCTGGGTAGCGCCGCTGAGCGCCTGGGCGTCGACGTGGCCCGAGAAATTCTGCACCACGCCCTGGCTGGCGAAGAACAGCGCGAACACGATCGCCAGCGGCAGCAGGATGTAGAGGGTCGAACGGGTCAGGTCGACCCAGAAGTTGCCGATCGCCGTGCTGGAGCGGGCCGCGAAGCCGCGGANCAGGGCGAAGGCCACGGCGATGCCGGTGGCNGCCGAGAAGAAGTTCTGTCCTGCCAGCGCNACCATCTGGGTGAGGATGCTCATGGTCTGCTCGCCGCTGTAGCCCTGCCAGTTGGTGTTGGCCACAAAACTCACCGCGGTGTTGAAGGAGGAATCGGCGCTGACGTTGGCCATGGCCTCGGGGTTGAGCGGCAACCAGGCCTGGACGCGCTGCAAGGCATAGACGGCGATGGCGCCGACGGCGTTGAAGGCAATGAGTGCAAGCGCATAGCTTTTCCAGCTCTGGGCGGCGGTAGAACCAGCGCCGGCGGCGCGGTAGAACAGTGCTTCGAGCTTGCCCATCCAGCGCATGCCGGGGACGGCGGCGCTGTCGGCGACGCGCGCCATGAACAGGCCCAGGGGATAGCCCAGCAGGAGCAGGACCACGAGGAAGACCGCCAGCAGCGGCAGGAAGTCGGAGTACATGGTTACAGCTCCTCCGCCTTGAACAGGGCCACCAGCAGGTAGACCAGCAAACCGGCGGCGACCAGGCCGCCCACGATATAGAAGGTGTTCATTGCTTGCCTCCCAGGCGGTGGCAGCCGACGAGCAGCAGCCAGGTCAGCCCGAAGAACAGGAGGAAGACACCGATGAATAGGAAGTCCATACGCAATCGCTTTCAGCGTTGTTGTTGTTGGATCGAGGGTAGTGGCGCCGCGCGAAACGGGGCGTAAAAAGGTCGCGGCGCCGTGTAAACGTCGTGTAAACGCGGCGTTTCTAGAAGGTGGCGCGGACGGTCAGCTGCAATGCGGTCTTGCCGAGGAATTTGCCGTTGGCAGGCGAGGCGTAGGCGCTTTTACGCGCATCGGTCCCGATCACGGCCAGGGTGGCAGTGGCAGGTCCGAAGGCACGGCTGGCCCCGATTTTCCAGTCGGTGTAACTGGAGGCACTGTTGTGCGCGACGCGCTGGCGGCCGGCGTGCAGCTGGACCGTGATGCCCTTGCCGGCGTCGATATTGGCGCCGATGTCGAGGTAGCCGCTGTTTTCGCTGTCGACAAAGCCGAACAGGTTCGTGGTGGCGTGCGAATACTTGAGGTAGGCCGGGCCGTAGCCGAGCTGGCCGTAGAGCTCTGTGGTATTGGCGTTGGCGAAGCCCTTCACCTTGCCCAGTTCATTGCCCGCGTAGAGGTAGCGCAGGACACCGACGTCGTAGCTGAAGCCGCGCGCGATCTCGCCGCGCTTGCCGGCGTAGAGGTCGAGTTCGACCTTGCCGTCACCGCCAGCGTCTTCGGTCCATTTGATGGTCGAGGCCCAGACGCCGAGGTACCAGCCGGTCGAATGGGCATGGTCCGCGCCGGCTTGCACGGCGCTCTGCAGGCGCGTTTGCGAGATGCCGCGGTAGCGGTAGTCGCTCGTGACGGCGGCGTTGAAGGTGGTCTGCGCGTGGGCGCTGGTGACGAAGACGGCGCCGGCCAGGGCGACGGTGTGGATCAGTGCTTTCATGGTGTCCTGCTGTTGTTGTTGGAGCAGGTGAAAGCGTAGATTGTTGGGCGTAAAAAAGGGCTAAAAGGTGGAGAGGTTGACGTAAACGACGCGTAAAGGCGAAGGTAGGGTGGACGGGTCTCCCGTCCGCGCGTTCAAACCGTGCGTGATTTACCCGCTCAGTAGCCGTTCGACCGGGAGTTGAACGCGCGGACGGCGCAGCCGTCCACCCTACGATTTCAGCNTTTCAGGTACTGCATGTACTTCGCGACGCCATTGGCCACATCGGTGAAGGGCTCGGTGTAGCCTGCGGCGCGCAGGGCGCCGATGTCGGCCTGGGTGAAGCTCTGGTATTTACCTTTCAGCTTGTCGGGGAACGGCAGGTATTCGAGCAGGCCCTTTTCGACGATCTGCTCCAGCGTGTATGGCGTGCCGCCTTCGTTGGCCAGGGCGTTGACGGTGGCGACGGCGAGGTCGTTGAAAGGCTGGGCGCGGCCGGTGCCGAGGTTGAAGACGCCACGCTTGTCCGGATTATCGAGGAAGAACAGGTTCACCTTCACGACGTCCTCGACGTAGACGAAGTCACGCATTTGCGTGCCGGCCTCGTAGCCTTCGTTGGCGCCGAAGAGCTTGACCTTGCCTTCTTTCTGGAACTGGTGGAACTGGTGGAAAGGCACCGAAGCCATCGAGCCCTTGTGGCCTTCCAGCGGACCGTAGACGTTGAAGTATCGCAGGCCGACGACCTGGGAGCCGCTGTGCATGCCGTGCTGCTGCCAGTAGCGGCGCATGTACTGGTCGAACAGGAATTTCGAGTAGCCGTAGACGTTCAGCGGACGCTCGTGCTCACGCTCTTCCTTGAACACCGTGCCGCCGCCATACACCGCGGCCGACGAAGCGTAGATGAAGGGAATGCGCTCGCGCTGGCAGAACTCGAACAGCGCGATGGTGTACTCGTAGTTATTGCGCATCATGTAGCGGCCGTCGGTCTCCATCGTGTTGGAGCAGGCGCCCTGGTGCAGCACGGCGCTGAATTTGCCGTCGAACTCGCCGGCCTTCAGGCGGACGAGAAAATCTTCCTTGTCGGCGTAGTCGGCCACTTCGGCGTCGACGATGTTCAGGAATTTGTCCGGCCGCGACATGTTATCGACGGCGAACACGCTGAAGGGTTTGCGCTTCGACAGCGCGTGCACCAGGTTGGCTCCGATGAAGCCTGCTGCGCCAGTAACTAGAATCATTGTGGACCTCTTCTCTCGTTCGTTCACGCGGCAGCCAGCATCGGCTGCAGCGGTTGCCAGACATCGTTTGGCAGGATCTGTTTCATGCAGTTCTGGTGGCCCAGCGGGCACTCGCGCTGCTGGCAGGGCGAGCACGCGATGTGCAGCCACAGGATCTTCGCCAGCCGGGAGAGCGGCGGCGTGTGGCGCGGGTCGGTGGGGCCATAGATCGCCACCACGGGGCGCTTCAACGCGGCGCCGATGTGCATCAGGCCCGAGTCGTTGGTGACCACGGCGGCGGCGCGCGAGATCAGGGCGATCGCTTCGCTCAGCGAGGTCGAACCGGCGAGATTGTGCGCCTCGGGGACCAGGGCCGTGATCTCGTCGCAGACGGCGCGGTCTTTCGGGGAGCCGAGCAGCAGGATCTGCGCATCTGGACGGTTCGCGCGGATGGTCTTCGCCAGCTCGGCAAAGTAGGGAGCGGGCCAGCGCTTGGCCGGGCCGAACTCGGCGCCCGGGGCAAACGCCACATAGGTCCCTGCCGGCAGATTCAGGCGCGCGATGGCGGCGTCGGCCTGAATCGGGTCGGCGCTCATTTCGGGCTCGGGAAGCTGGTCGAGGCGCGGCAGATTGCGCACCGGCTTGTCGGCCAGCGCCGCGTAGAACTGGGCCATCGGACGCGGCGCGTCCTTCTCGTCGTGGTGCATCACGTTGACCAGGCCGTAGCGCATCTCGCCCTTGTAGCCGACCCGGCGTTTGATGCCGGCCAGCCAGGGGATCAGGGCGAACTTGAGGGTGTTCGGCAGCACATAGGAGTCGGCATAGCCGCGCGCCTTGAGCATCTTCGCGAGTGCCTTGCGCTCCTTCCACTGCAGCGAGCCGTGCTTGAAGGGCGACTCGATGACCGTGTCCACCTCGCGCATCGCGCGCCATACCGGCGCCACCCAGGTCGGCGCCAGCACGTCGACCGGGCGGTCGGGATGCAGCGCGCGCAGGCGGCGCAGCAGCGGCTGGGCCATCACGGCGTCGCCGATCCAGTTGGGGGAAATGACAAGGGTGCGCAGCATGGGATTCTTCCAGGAGCAGGCCGGTGATCCGCGATTATAGCAACCATGGGACACGGTCAGCAGGCCTCCAGGCGCCATCCGCCCTCGCCTGCCGTCAAGCGATGNGTCAGACGCAGGCGGTCGAGGAAGACCTCGTCGTGGGAAACGACGACCAGCGCACCGGCATACTGTACCAGCATCGCTTCNAGGGCTTCGAGCGAGGCCAGGTCCAGGTGGTTGCCCGGCTCGTCCAGCAGGAGCAGGCGCGCGGGTGGATCGGCATACAGGGCGCAGGCCAGCGCGGCCTTGAGACGCTCGCCGCCGCTCAGCAGGCCTGTGGGCAGCGATCCTGTACGCGCGTCCAGGCCGATCTGGGCGAGATAGGTGCGCAGGCGGTCCGGTGCGACCGTGCGGTTGGCGGCCAGGAGCTGCTCGATGGCGCTGTGTTCGGGGTCGAGCATGGCCAGGCGCTGGTCGAGCCAGGCGCTGGCGGGGTCGCGCGTTGCCCGTCCGGCCAATGGTTCCATCTGACCGGCGATGACTTTCAACAGCGTCGACTTGCCGCTGCCGTTCGGGCCGGTGATGCCGATGCGCTGCTGGCCGGTGATGAGCAGGTCGATCCGGCACAGGGCTGGCGGCGCGAAAGGCAGCTCGACCTCGTCCAGCTGGGCCACCCGGCGCTGGGCGGCTCCGTTGATCTGCGGGCCTTGCAGTCGGATGGTCTCGTCCTCGCGCAGCTGCTCCGCCGCGTGGCGGACCTGCTCGCGATGCTGCTGGCGCGTCTCATCGAACCGCTGCTGCAGGCGTCCGCCGCTGTTCTCGCTCCTCTCTTTCTGGCGTCCCAGCAGGATCTTCGCCTGGTTCGCGGCCTTGCCTTCACGCGCGCCCTGGGCCTGGCGGCGCTGCAATCGTTCGCGCTGTTCGCGCATGGCGCGTTCCTCGCGCTGCAGGGCCTGGCGCGCATGGTCGAGGTCGCGCTGGGCGCTGTCCTGCTCCGCGGCGCGGGCGGCAGCGTAGAAGCTGTAGTTGCCGCCGTAGCTGCGCAGGCCGTGCGCGGAGAGTTCGACGATGCGGTCCATCTGCTCCAGCAGGGCGCGGTCGTGGCTGATGACGACCAGGCCGCGCTTCCATTGGCGGAGTTGCCCTGCCAGCGCCTGGCGCGCCGGGGCGTCGAGGTGATTCGTCGGCTCGTCGAGGATCAAGAAGTCGGCCTTCGACAGCAGAGCGCCCAGCAGCGCCACCCGCATGGCTTCGCCGCCGCTGAGTTGCTGTGCAGGCGTAGAGGCGTCAAGGCGGCCGAGGCCAGCCTGCTCGAGTGCGTGCTGGAGGCGTGCGGGAAGGTCCCAATCGTCGCCGACCAGGTCGAAGTCGGCGGGGTCGACGCTGCCGGCATCGATGCGCTGCAAGGCGTCAAGGATAGGCTTGAGGCGGGCGAGCGACGCGACCGTTTCGCCGGGGAGGCGGTCGACCTGCTGCGGCAGGTAGAACACGGGGCCGGAACGAATGCAGCGGCCCGTGGTAGGCAGCAGCTCGCCGGCCAGCAGGCGCGCGAGCACGCTCTTGCCGGTGCCGTTGCGGCCAACCAGGCCGGTGTGTCGGGAATCGAACTGCTCCGTGAGGCTTGCGAGCAGCGTCGTGCCGTCGGAAAGATCGAACGATGCGCTGTCGAGCGCCAGGAATGGGTGCGTCATACATACCTCCAAGGATGCCGGGTACTCCCTGCTTTCGCGGGAAGATGGGAGAACTGGCCGTCAAGCAGACGGCGGCATCAATGGCGCATTGGACGAACCCTCCGAAGGTGAATACCGAGAGATAATATCAAAAACCAACGGCCTGTAGTGCTGCGGTCCTCGCGTGTCNACCCCTGGTGCTAGAGGTGGCGCGCTTACGCGGCCTACGTCGCAGTGCGGGTCTGCGGCTGGAAGTGCTACCGTTTTGCACCTGTTCCGGCGCCGATAGCCCGGTCTATTTGCAGGTCGCCTTCACCTCGGTAAAGGTACGGTGGCGATCCCGCTTCGTCGTCAGCTCGCATTTGGTCCAGGCGCCCTGAATGCGTTTTGCGATTTGAGCAGCTGGGCCGTAATCGCACCAAAGCCACTTCTCGTCGTTTGGCTGAAACTCGAACGTGGTCCGGTCGCCGCCCTTGGCCTTCTTGTCTACGCGCGGCACCAGATATTGCATCCCTTCAGGCGGGCTGCTCATCATGCCTGCGCCGCTTAGGTGAACTTGCGTTTTTGGCCCAGGGCTCCATCCTGAAGGGGGGCGCGCGACGACAACGGCGCCCTCCGGCAGGATGAGGGGGCAGGACTCCTGTTGGGCGCTCGCCAGTGCCGGAGCGACCGCCAGGGCGGCGGCAATAGTGGCGCGCATCATCGTTCGATCACCGAAAAAGCTTCTGCGTTGTTGCTCGGGTCAATGTATGACCCATCCTTGTTCTTTCCTCGCTTCGGAAGGAAGCGCTTTCCAACGTAATCCCGAGGCGGGTTGGTGCTCCGATACTGGTCCATGACCCAGAATCCGTCACTTGTATGCCAGAGGAAGAAGGCGGCGTGATTCCCTTGGCCCAGCACCGCGGCGTGGATATTTTCCATTTTCGAACGTGGCGATCGCAGTGCCGCGTGCGAGGGTCCGGTTTCCGAGCACTCGAGCCCCCTCCTTCCATACCAGCGTTGACTGCCCGATGAGCCCTGGTGCAAAGGCCTTGATGAGCGAGACGCAGTTTCCTCCATCGATCAAGCCATGGCGCTGCAGCTTGTCGACTTCACTGTATACATGCGGCATCGGTTCCTCTCCTATGAACTGGGAGAGGACATCATTGCAGTGTGGAGTTTACAGCAAGTTGGCTGCGGTCAACTCCCGGCAGGAGCGGGATCAAGTGCGTGTCGCCAGCAGCAAGCGCCGCTCCAGCCACGACATCGCAAGGTCGGATTACCTCGAAGCGGAGGTCCGCGTCTACAGCCTGGTCGGCGTCATCGTGAGCAGCGTCAGCAATCCAGATTCCCAGGTTGGCGGCTCGCTACTGCCGGCCCTGTACGACGTGGAGCTAATCAACAACGAGCACGGCATGCCGTTCAAGGGCGAGAAGCGACACCATGGCAAAGCCGGACCGCCTACATTCAGGAATGGTCGGTAATGGTCGAGCGGTAGGCGAACCGTCGAAAATTCCCTGAAAATTTCCCAGCCGTCGAGGACGGCCCCGAGCGCGGACGGCAGATAAGGAAAAAGCCCTTGAATTTCAAGGGCTTCCGCATTCTGGCGGAGAGAGGGGGATTGTCGGACCGGAACCACACTTCGCCTATGGAGCCCTTGGATACTGGTTTCCCGTAGGATAGACTACTCCAACTTTCTACTCCAACTACCTCCCCTGCTGCATGGCAAATCTGAAGTTGCAAGGGTCGACTTACCACGCTCGACTCACTATCCCCAAAGACGTTCGTATCAAATTCGGCAACAAATCTGAACTCTGGCGCACCACTGGAACTGGTGACAAGCGCAAGGCTGAAATCCTCGGCGCGGAAATGGTCGCCCGGAACGTGTCAATGAATTTGAAACACCTGATTGAATCGGTGAGAGTCTAATTCTCGTCTTCAGGCGGCTTTTTTCTCCGTGGCTGGTGGATTGATCCAA
>JGI24770J26754_10002567_pt1 | contig 12509 bp, 12 predicted proteins | sample LakOneMetagenome_FD_26754 | JGI IMG/M metagenome (IMG submission 26754) | reverse complement strand
TCGGGACTTCCCTTCTTGCCATGACCGCCAGGGTCGTGGCCACTCAAGCGAGTGTCAGGGATGTCTCGCGACATGTGTCAGGGATGTGCTGCAAGAACACACGTCTGAACAGCAGATCCGCCGATCACACATTTGCAGGTTCCCCGCTGGGGAACCTGGGGCGCCTGCTTCCCGGCGGCGGGTGGTTGCCTGTTGGGCCGTCAGCGCGGCGCTTTACACTGGTACCCATGTCTCTGATCGTTGAACTCTCCGACGAGGTCCTCGCCCGCCTTGAAGCGGCAGCGAACGCCCGCGGAGTCAGCGTTGAGGAGCTCGCAGCGGAGACGCTTTCCAACGTTCCCGCTGTCGATGGTGACTTCGCTTCGCTCGTGACCTCCACGATCACCGAGCACCGCGAGATCCTGGATTCCCTCGCGGCTACGTGAGCGACCAGACCACCATCTACCTGACCCTCGAGCAATGGGTTCACCTCGCAGCGGAGATCCTCGCCGCTGACTCGGCAACGATCCGGCGGGCAGCGAACCTGCACCTCGCCGACTCGGCGCTCCACGCACCCCATGCAGGGCTCGGCGACCGCGACGCCTACCCCGACCTGATCGACAAGGCCGCAGTGTTGGGCTGGCACCTCGCGAACAACCACCCGCTCCCAGACGGGAACAAACGCACAGCGTTCGTCTCGATGATCGTGTTCATCAAGCTCAACAGCAGGGCCTGGACCCCACCCGGCCACGACGATGCCGTCAACACCATGCTCGCCGTTGCCAGCACAGACCTGGACATCGACGGGCTCGCCGCATGGCTCCGAACCCACACCACCTGAGTCCCTGCCACCAGCACCAGCGGCTGGAAGAATCGTCGCTGTGACAACAACAGCGGCGCACCTGAAGCGGGGGTTTCTTCTTTCGCTGCTGTGGCGGCCACGCTCTTCGGTTGGGCGACCGACCGGGCCCGGATCGAGGGCGATGCGGCGGGAGAACTCGCTGCTCTGCTGCAACTGGGCGGCGTGGCTCTCGACGCCGACGACGTGGGCGCGGAGCGGGCGCACTTCCATGACGCGCTGCTGCTGTGAGCGATCACTGAATCTCGCCATCTGCGATCACTGAAAGTCGCCGCTGAACGGCTGGCGCCGTCAGATCAGGGCTGATCCGACGGCGATCGGCGCTGATCGAGGTGCGGCGCGACGTGTGGTCGTGCGGCGCGACGAACGGGTCAGAGCGTCCCTGTTCAGCTGCGTGCGTTGCGGAGCAAACGTCCGTAGCCAGCTTGCGTGCCGAGCCCGGCTGCTCGCCCATGGTCGTCCCACGCGACCTTGCCGCCGATCATCACGGCCTTGACCGCGTCGTCGCCGCGGGTGACCGCGAGCCACCTGCACCACCACAACCAGCGCAGTCAGCCTCGGCTACCGAGGCGAGCTCTCCATCAACGGACTCACCTACCTGAGAGCCCGCAACTACGACCCCGCCACCGGCCAGTTCACCACCACCGACCCCATTGCAAGCCTTGCGGATTCCACCACCGCCGCCAACCCCTACGCGTACGCCAACAACAACCCGCTCACCTACACCGACCCCACCGGACTCTTCAGCCCAATCGACGCCCTCGCCGGCACCGTCGACGCCCTCACCAACCCCGGCATCTTCATCACCGACCACTGGGACACCATCCGCTACGGCGCCAGCAAAGCCTGGAACTGGACCGTCGACCACAAAGACATCATCATCTCCACCGCCGCAGCCGTCGCCGTCGGCATGGCCTGCACCGCCGTCACCGCAGGCGCCGGAACACTCGGATGCGCAGCTCTCGCCGGCGCCGTCGCTGGGGGCATCAACGGCGCATTCAACAACTGCAGCAACGGCGCCACCGCGAACCAATGCGTCCTCGGCATCGCCACCGGCGCCGCCCTCGGCGCCGCTACCGACGTCGCATTCCTCGGCGCCGGACACCTCATCGGCGGCATCGGCGGCACCGCCGTCAGCCGACTCCTCAGAACCGAAGCCGGCGAAGCCATCACCGCACGCATCACCGCAGCCCCCGGCATCCGCCAACTCCTCAACGCAACCGAACACATCAACGACACCTGGGCCAGCCGCACCCCCTACCGAGGCCAAACCGGCGCCATCAGCTGGGGAAGCGAGGAAGCCGGTCTTACCCCAAGCGCGCCGGCCTCTGTAGCGGATGATGTTCTGACCCCTCGTCCTCGGTTCCGTACCGGGACCGTCGATGATGCGTGGGCCAACGCGACGCCGGGCCCGAACGGTGGCCGGCTGTATCCGACGTGTGGCGACGAGGTGGTGGTGCCTCCACGGTCCGGGCCGCGTGATTGGGACATCGACCATCAGCCGCCGTGGAGCCAGCGCTCTGGTTCGCTATCGAAGGACCCCGACCTAACTCGCGCTGATGTGATCGACGAGTACCAGCGAGGGACGCGTCTTGAGTGCCCGAGCTGCAACCGTGGGCGAGGAGCCAGACCGCTATGAGACGCGGACCGGTGATGGGGACGTGAACCGCTCACCTGGATGAACAGGCGCCTTGTATGACAGGGAGGCCGGTCGAAGCGGGTTCTGCTCGCAGCGTCCAGTTGGTCGTCGGGTGGGTGGCTCGTGATTCGCCCGCCAAACAGACCTGTCCCACCGGGTCGGAACCACTAGAACGAGCCTCCATCAGACCCAGGGCGGTTCAATGTGATCGATGAGTACCAGCGTAGGCCGTGCCTCGACGGTCCGAGCTGCAACCGTGACCGAGAATGCGGGCAGGTATGAGAGGCGGAACGGCGACGGGCGACGTGATCGCTCACATGGAGTCGTTTCTAGGCCCGATCGAGAGCGGCTGGTCGAAAACCGAGGCTGATAAGCGGTTGCCCTTCAGGGTGCTGCGGTTCGCTGGAGTTCCGATCCCGAGGGCAGCGACGTTCGCGACGCTCGGCCTTAGCGATGTGACCTTGGCGCTCCCCGACGGCCGGCTTGTCCGCCAGGAGTTCGTCGTTTCGGTATATGACAAGTTCGATTCGGCGCCGATCGTCACCGCCTTGCATGACGTGGCCGTCGATGCAGCGCGTCGAGGCGAGGCACTGCTGCGGGGATCGGTCTGTGCCGGGTCGTTCGAACTCCCAGGCCTGATTAGCGACCTCTACTGCGCCATCCCACTGTTCTTTCCTGAAGAGTTTCATGTATGGCGAGGAAGCGATCCGCCAACGGTCTTCGTCTGGCTCGTGCCCATCACAGCACCTGAGCGGCAGGTCGTCGAGGAGAGGGGCTGGGAGTCGTTCGAGCGAATGTTGGAGTCCGAGGACCCCGACCTGTTTGATATCGATCGGCCGGGTCTGCTCCTGCGGTGACAACTCCTCCGTCGCGGAGTTCGTCGTTGATCCCGGCCGGGCTGTCGGCGCGCTGGCGGACTTGAGCTTGGGCGTAGCTGTGATGCGGCCTGGGATGTGAGCGAGCACTGAATCTCGCGATCTGCGATCACTGGAAGTCGCCGCACGAACGGCTGGCGCTGTCGGATCAGGGCTGATCCGACGGCGATCGAGCGCTGATCGAGGTGCGGCGTGACGTGTGGTCTTGCGGAGCGACGAACGGGTCAGACCGTCCCTGTTCAGCTGCGTGCGTTGCGGAGCAAACGCCCGTAGCCAGCTTGCGTGCCGAGCCCGGCCGCTCGCCCCTGGTCGTCCCACGCGACCTTGCCGCCGATCATCACGGCCTTGATCGCGTCGTCGCCGCGGTTGACGAGACGGCGAACGGACTCGATGCCCGGCATGGGTTCCTCGACCACGTCAGCGACGCGGTCGTCGAGCAGCGTCGGGTCGATGACGACGAGGTCCGCTCGAGCGCCAACCTGCAGTCGGCCTGCATCGATGCCCAGGAAGTCGGCGAGCTCCGCGGTCACCCGGTGCACCGCCTGGCCCAACGTCAAGATGTGCTGACCGGCGTCCTGGCGCTTGCGGACCAAGGCGAGCAACCGGATCGGGAAGTTGTAGAACGCCATGTTCCGAAGGTGCGCGCCGGCGTCGGAGAAGCCGATCTGCGCCTGGGGCTGCTCGACGATCCACGCCACCGCTTCCTCGTTGCCGTTGCCGGCGGTGGTCTCCCAGCGCAGGTCGTTGCCGAACTCCGCTGCGAGGTCCAGGAACGTGTCGACCCTGTCGGTCCCTCGGAGCGTGGCGACCTCGGCGAAGGACTTGCCGACCAGCGTGGCATCGGGGCAACCGACGATGCGCGCCTCAGCGAGGTCGCGGTGGTACGCCCGACTCTTGAACTTGTTCTGCCACTGCTGCTTGAAGCGCGCCCGATACGCGGGGTCGCGCAACAGGTCGGACCGGGCTGCCTGCTCCGCCAGGTGCAACGCTTCGGTGCCGGCGCCGATCTCTTCGAGCACCGGGTTCTCCAGGCCGTCGGTCCACAGCCGGAAGGGCTGCGGCAGCGCCTGCAGGCGTACGTCGGCATTGAACCACCGGCGAGCACCGGCGAACGTGGCAGCGAGCAGCTTGTACGCGCCCGGAGCGGCGGGGACGTCCATCAGTGAGATGATCGTGGTGCGCAAGGGCTTGCGCCGGATGCCCGACGCCATGCCGGCGAAGAACAGCAGGTTCCACCGGCCGGAGATGTCGGGGACGCCTTCGAACACAGCGTCGCGATCGCGGAGCACCGCTCCCAGTCGCCGGTACTCCTTCCAGGAGGCGAAGACCGACGGGGTCGGCCGGCTGCGAAACCGATCGCCGTCCATCTTGTCCCACGGCAGGGTGTTGATCGACAGGCCCAGGTAGCCGGCGTCGAGCGCCTCGTCGAGCATCACGATCATCCGGCCGAGCTCCGCCGCGGTCGGCTCCACGTCGTCGTCGAGCGAGCGGCCGAGGCCCATGACGTTGGCTCGCATCGCCGAGTGGCCGAGCATCGAGCACACGTTGGGACCGAGCGGGAGGGCGGCGAGGTGCTCCAGGTACGCAGCCGGTGTGTCCCAGTCCTTGACCTTGTTGAGCATCGGCAGCACGTCGGATCGGGGCACGCCCTCGACCCGGCAGAACATGTCGGCCAGGTCCTCGGGTTCGCCGACGGCGAAGCTCAACCCGCAGCTGCCGATCATGACGGTCGTGACGCCGTGACGGACCGACTCGCTGAGCGCGGGGTCGAACTCCAACTCGGCGTCGTAATGGGTGTGCAGGTCGATGAAGCCCGGTGTGACCCAACACCCTTCGGCGTCGATGACCTCGACGTCGTCCGGCGCGTCCAGGTCGATGCCGATCGCGGTGACGACGTCGTCGTCGATCAGCACGTCAGCGACGCGGCCCTCCCGTCCTGAACCGTCGAGCACCAGTCCGCCCTTGACCAACGTCGTCGTCATCGCACAAGTGTGCCAGGCGTCTGATCGACGGGTCCGATGGTTGACCGGTTGTCTCCGGGTGGGATCAGTCGCGTCGGCCGATCGCCACGAAGTCCTCGGGGCGGAACTCCTCCGGTGGTTCCACGACCTGCACGTGCTCCTCGACGTCGTCGAACTCCAGGCGCAGTGCCCTGGTCACGACGGCGTGCTGGAGGTACATGGCCGTGATGTAGGTGAGCTCCAGGATCGCTTCGTCGGTGAGGTGGTCCTTGAGCACGGTGAAGAGCTCGTCGCTGACCCGGCCGCCGTCCAGGGCGATCGCATCCGCGTAGGCCATGACGGCGCGTTCGATCGTGGTGTAGGCGTCGGAGGTGTGCCACGCGGTCAGGTCCGCGATCTTGCGGGGATCCATCCCCATTCCTCGCATCGACTGCACGTGCTGGGAGTAGACGAACGTGGAACCACTCGACCAGCCCACCCGGGCCTGGGCGAGCTCGCGCAGCTCCGGGTCGATCGCCCGGTTCGGGTCCCGATACAGGACGAACCCCTGCACGGAGTGCTCGAGGACCGCAGGCGACAACGCGTGGGTCGTCCACCAGTCGCCGGGGCTGCCGGTGGTGGTGCGGGCCCCGTCGACGGCCGGGTCGACGCCCTTGCCGAAGATCAGGTCGTACATCGCGTGCACGATCGGCGCGTCGGTTTCGGCGCGGGCGACGGATCGAACGCGTGCCATCAGAGGGCCTCCGCCGCCACGGCGACGGTCGAGGGTGTGGCGGCCCGCTCGCCCGCCGCCGTGGCCGGGGCGTGGGCGACGTCATCGGAGGTGAACCCACGGGTCCACGCTGCGAGCTCCAACAAGATGCCGTCGGGGTCCTGGAAGTACACCGAGCGCACGTACACCCCGGGGTACATGTCCTCGCTGATCGTCCACTCCGAATCGTCGTGGTTGATGACGTCGGAGCAAGCGACGCCTTCGTCGACGAGCGCCTGGCGGTATTCGTCGATGCGCTCGGGCGCGACCTGGAACGCGATGTGGTTCATCGACCCCACGGCAGAGACGAGGTCGCCGTTGTCGGGTCGGGCGGCTGGAGCTGAGATGCCGGGGACGCCGTCGGGGGCATCGGGGAACCAGAAGAACGCCAGGCTGTCGGTGCCGCCGATGTCGAAGAAGAAGTGCTGGCCCATGCCGGCGGGCAGCTCGATCGTCTTCACCAACGGGAATCCGAGCACCCGTGTGTAGAAGTCGACCGTGCGGGACATGTCCCGGCACACCAACGCCAGATGGCTGACGCCCTGGATCTCCATGCACGAACCCCCCGGTTTCGGATGTGCGCCAACGATACCGGTGGCGTCGCTGTCGCACGGCCAGCGTTGCGATGGCGGTGCGTTCCGTTCGGGCTTCTTGTGTGGGGTGGACCGCTGTGGGGTCGGTGTCGCACGAGAACGCCGGCGGGTTGGGGAACTTGTGTGGTGTGGACCGCTGTGGGGTCGGTGTCGCACGAGAACGCTGGCGGGTGTGCTTCTCGTGTGGGGTGGACCGCGGCGTGGTCGGTGTCACACGAGAACGCTGGCGGGTGGGCTTCTCGTGTGGGGTGGACCGCTGTGGGGTCGGTGTCGCACGAGAACGCTGGCGGAGCGGTCGGCTCAGACGACGGAGTCCACGATGTCGTACTGGTAGCCCTGTTCGGCCAGGAACCGCTGGCGGTTGAGGGCGAAGTTCTGCTCGACGGTCTCGGCGGCGACGAGCGTGTAGAAGCTCGCCTGACCGCCCTGCGGTCGGAGGATCCGCCCCAGCCGCTGTGCCTCTTCCTGGCGTGAACCGAACTGCCCGGATACCTGGATCGCGACGTTCGCCTGCGGCAGGTCGATCGAGAAGTTCGCGACCTTCGACACGACGAGCACCGGGATGTCGCCGTCGCGGAACGCCTGGAAGCGCTCTTCCCGGGCACGCTGGGGCGTCTTGCCTGTGATCAGCGGCGCCCCCAGGCGCTCGGCGATCGTCTCGAGCTGACCGACGTACTGGCCGATGATCAGCACCATGTCGTCCCGGTGGCGTTCCAGGAGCTGGTCGAGCACGTCGAACTTGGCTGCGGCGGTGGCGGCGAGGCGTGGCCGCTCGTCGGGCTCTGCCATCGCGTACTGCATGCGGGCGTCGTCGGACAGCCGAACTCGAACCTCGGTGCAGGTGGCCGGAGCGATCCAACCGAGGAGCTCGAGCTCCTTCCACGGCACGTCGAACCGCTTGGGTCCGATGAGCGAGAACACGTCAGCCTCCCGACCGTCCTCGCGGACCAGCGTGGCGGTCAGGCCCAACCGGCGCACCGACTGGATGCGCGCCGTCACCCGGAACACCGGTGCGGGCAGCAGGTGGACCTCGTCGTAGATGACGAGCCCCCAGTTGTGGTCGTTGAACAGCGCCAGGTGCGGGTGGCGCTCGAAGATGTCCGCGTCCTTGGGGACACCCCGTTTGGCGTGGGTCAGGATCTGGTAGGTCGCGACGGTGATCGGCCGGATGTCCTTCTTGTCCGACGAGTACTCGCCGACGAGGGACGGGTCGATGTCGGTCTTGGCGAGCAGCTCCGAGATCCACTGGCGGGCCGACGAGATGGACGTGGCGATGATGAGGGTGTGCAGACCCGTCGTGACGAGCGCGCCCAGCCCGATGACGGTCTTGCCGGCGCCGCATGGGAGCACGAGCACCCCGTTGCCGCCCGCTTCGCCGCCGTCGGCCCACCACGACTGGAGTGCGTCGCCCTGGTAGGACCGCAGTTCGGCGGTCATGTTCACGGGCACGAGGTCGTCGGCGTCGTCGTAGCCGGCCTCGTCGGCGACGGGCCATCCCAGCCGCAACAGCTCCTGCTTGAGCACGCCACGGTCGCCCATCCGCACGGCGAAGCGGTTGCCGTCGAGCCGCTCGCCGAGGTAGAGCGCAACGGACTTGTCGCGGCTGACCTCCTCGATCAACGCAGGTTCTGACGACGTGAGCGCGAGCGCGGCCGTGTCGTGGTCTCGGACCAGGCGAAGCCTGCCGTAGCGGCCCATCTGGTCGTGCACCTCGGCGAGCACCGACGGCGCCACGTCGTACTTTGCGAACCCCGTCAGCGTGGACGCCACATCGCCAGGCGACAGGCCGGCGACCGCCGCGTTCCACAGCGTCAACGGGCTGATCCGGTAGGTGTGGATGTGCTCGGGTGCGCGTTCCAACTCGGCGAATCGAGACAACGCCGCTCGTGCGTCGTCGGCTCGGGGGGACGCCAACTCCAGCAGGACGGTCAGGTCGCCTTGGACGATGAGCGGGTTGGTCGGATCGGTCACAGCGTTCGGAGGCTACCGGCGTCGGTCACCAGCAGAGAGGGCTGGCAACGGTCGGGTGATCCTGTCGAGGTGCGGTGTTGAGACGCATTCCGGTCGTCACCTGGGCCTCGGCGGTGACCAGCGGACGGCGTCGAAGCGACCGAAGTCGCTGTCGTAGGTGATCACCGTGGCGTTGTGCTCGATCGCGAGCGCAGCCAGATGTGCATCGTTGGCGATGTTGCCGCTGAGGTGGGCGTCGCCGAGGACACGGGTGAGGATGTCGAGGTGGCGCGTCGTCGGGTCGACGATGATCGCGGACGGCGCCGTTGTCCAAGCCGTCACCTGGGCGAGCGCTGTGGGCATGGTCATCGGCGTCGGGAAGAGTCCGCGCTTGGTGGTGAGTCGCAGGAACGCCAGCAAAACGATCCAGGAGAAGCCCACGGTGGCATCGCCGGACAGCGCGCCATCGAGCCAGGATCGAGATTCCTCGTGGTGCTGGGCGTCGGCGTTCACCGCGTACAGCAGGACGTTCGCGTCGACGAGGTTCACGAGCCGGACTGCATGCGAAGGATGAGCGCATCGTCGTCGAGCTGGGCGGCGATCTGCAGCGCTCGATCGAGGTTGGTGCTCGGGTGCCCCATGGACACGACGTCGGTGTGGAAGTCGACCCGTCGTGAGCCGCCGACACCGTCGCGGATGGCGTCGTTGAGCGCCTGCTTGAACGAGACCTTCCGTTGCTCCATGCGCCGACGCACGAGCTCTGCGGTGTCGTCATCGAGGGTGACCGTCGTTCGCATCACGTCATCATATCCAATGATGCGCGGGCATCATCGATACACTCTTCCAGGTTGAGGTGCGATCCGATCGTGGAAGGTTGGATCGGACTCTTGGGCGGCGAAGGTCCGGGCCCGACGGGATGGGGCTTCCGTCGGGCCCGGTGTGCGCCGCGCATGCCCCGGGGCGTGGGGTGCGGACGCACGGTCGGCCCGGGCAGCGGCGCCAGCCCGCTTCGGCCGCCTTCCCTCCCACGAAGAAGTCGTCCTGGTCGAACCGCGTCAGCCACACGGACCTTGTGACGCAGTGTTGCGGCGGGGTGTGACAGTGGCTCGACCGCGACCGGGTCCCGCGTCGTCGGCCGGTCGCGAGGCAGCGGCTGACCAATGGTCAACGGATCCACCGCGGCGTGCGCCGGCGGTCGTAGCGTCGTGGAAATGGGAAGCAACCGCGTCAACAGCGCCCGCACACGCCAGCGGGTCGTTCCGGCGTCCTTCGCCGCGGTCCTCGTCGCATCGGTGCTCGTCTCAGGATGCGGTGGTGGTGACAGCGGCTCGCCTGCCACGACGACTGACCGCGTGATTCCAACCGTGACCCCAACCTCGGCGGCGCTCTGCAAGTTTGGACCCACTGTGCTGGCCAAGGTGATCGGGGCGTACCGCTACGGTGAGGTCCCGTCCAAGATCGTCGAGCTCCTTGGACCCCTGATCTCCGAGCAGTGCCAGGCGACGATGGACCGCTTCATCGGAAGCCCGGCGCAGGTTGTCCCACTCCCCGTCGAGGTGGGCAACAAAGTGGTGCAGGTTCCGATCTCGCTGGAGCGAGCCGCGGCCACTGTCGAGCCTCCGACGACCATCGTGGCCGGAGGCTCCGCTGGAGCCGACAGTTACTCTGCCTGCGTCACGACGTTCGGCTTCTCGACTGAGCTGGTGAACTTCTGCATGGAACATCGTCTCGTTCCAGTAGCGAACGCCGGACCCCGCTGACGGGACAGATGGGTTCGAGGCAGCGCTGCTGCCTCAGGGGCGTGGCGCTGGCCAGGTGTCGGCCTGCACCGCGGCTTCGGTGCCGCCGTCGCAGGTGACGAAGGAGCCGACCATGAAGCCGGCCTCGGGTGACAGCAGGAACGCCATGAGCGCCGCGAGCTCTTCGGCCCGGCCGGGGCGGCCGATCGGGATCGGGTAGACCTCGCCGAGGCTGTCGACGAACTCCCAGGTCCCTTCGGTCATCGCCGTGGAGATGAACCCTGGCGCGACCGCGTTGAGTCGGATGCCGCTGCCGATCCATTCGGCGGTCGTCGCGTGTCGACGGACCCAACGTCCGAGGGCCAACTTGGAGACCGGGTAGGCATTGAGGGCGTCGTCGCCGACGGCTGCGACCGCGGCCGCTTCGTCGCCGGAGAGCAGCACATCGGCGAGCTCGGCCGGGTAGCCGGGCATGGTCGTGGTCGAGTTGGAGCTGACAGCGACGGCAGCTGGGTCGGTGCCGTTCGCGAGCAGCGGGCGCAGCAACTCGAGCGTGGCAACGGCTCCGAAGTAGTTGGTGGCCACGATGCGACCCGCAAGCGATCCGTCCATGGACTGGATGCCGGCGTTGGCGACGAGACGATCGATTGTTCCACCTGACACCTCGGCGACCCGATCTGCCATGAGGGACCGTCCCTCGGGCGTCGACAGGTCGGCGTCGACCTCGGCGCCGGAGCCGGCGAGGTCGACGCCGATGACCCGTTGGCCGTCTGCTTCGAGTCGTGCGCGCAGTGCTGCGCCCATGCCACTCGCCGAACCTGTGATCACCACCGTCGTCATGGCGGCGACACTAGGCCCGTAGACCGTGATGGTGACGGCTTGCTGAGGCGGTCGTCGATCGCCGGCTCAGCGCTCGCCGGCTCAGCGCCAGCCGGCGCGCTTCATGAGCGTGAGCGCTGCCGACATCACGGTGGCGAACCCGTCGTCGCCCAGCTGACGGATCGGCGGCGACAGGTTCATGAACCGCTGGCGGGCGATCGTCTGGCTCTCGGTGTACTTAACGATGCCGACCGCACCGTGGCGACGACCCATGCCGGAGTCGCCCATGCCGCCCATCGGAGCGTCGATCGATCCCCAGGCTGCGGCATACGCCTCGTTCACGTTCACCGTGCCCGAGTGCAGCCGAGCTGCGACGTTGCGACCTCGGGTGGCCGAGCGGCTCCACACGCTGGCGTTCAGGCCGTAGCGGGTGTCGTTGGCGAGGGCGATGGCCTCGTCGTCGGTGCTGAACCGGTAGATCGACACCAGCGGCCCGAACGTCTCCTCTGCGAAGCAGGTCATCTCCGGCGTGACGTCGGTGAGGACCGTCGGCTCGAAGAAGTAGGGCCCGAGGTCCGCCCGTGCGGTGCCGCCCGCCAGCACCGTGGCTCCCTTCGCGACGGCGTCGTCGACGTGTGCGGACGTCGCGTCGAGCTGCTCGGTCGAGGTCAGCGAACCCATCTGGGTGGAGAAGTCGAATGCCGGGCCGATGCGCATGGCGTTGACGGCGGCGACGAACGCCGGGACGAACCGGTCATAGATCGCGTCGGCGACGAACATGCGCTCGATCGAGATGCACAGCTGGCCGGACGAGGAGAAGCACGCCCGCACCGCACCTTCGACCGTGCGTCCGAGGTCAGCGTCGTCGAGCACCAGCATCGCGTTCTTGCCGCCGAGCTCCAACGAGCAGTCGACGAGACGCTCGCCGGCTTCGCGGGCGATGTGGCGGCCGGACGCGGTCGAACCGGTGAACATGACGTAGTCGGCGATGTCGAGCAACGGCGTGCCGATGGCCGAGCCCCGGCCGAGCACGATCTGCCACAGATCGTCGGGAAGGCCGGCCTGACGGGCCAGGTCCAGCGCGAACAGCGCGGTCAACGCCGTCTGGTTGTCGGCCTTCTGGACGACGGCGTTGCCGGCCATCAGCGCAGGGATCGTGTCGCCGGCACCCAGGCTGAGCGGATAGTTCCACGGCGAGATGATCGTGACGATCCCCCTCGGGTGGTGGAGCTCGTGCACGTCGGTGAGTCCGGGGATCAGCCCGGTTCGGCGGGTCGGTGCAAGCGCCTTGGCGGCGGTGCGGGCGTAGTAGCGCGCGGTGTTCGCGATGTCGCCGACCTCCAG
>JGI24770J26754_10002560_pt1 | contig 12528 bp, 7 predicted proteins | sample LakOneMetagenome_FD_26754 | JGI IMG/M metagenome (IMG submission 26754) | reverse complement strand
CTGCTGATGCCGGCGGCCGCCGCTCACTCCCGTCCGTCGGGGTCGAGCGCGGCGCGGATCTCGGTGCGGAGTTCGTCGAGCCCGAGGTTCTTCGACGCGCTGACCCACACCACGGCCGACTTCTCGACGCCCAGCGCAGAGGACAGATCGGCCTTGCGTTTCGGGCGTTTCGACGAGCCGACCTTGTCGATCTTGGTGGCGACGAAGAGCAGCGGCACCCCGAGTTCGCCGAGCCACTCGACGGTCTGGAGATCGAGCGGGGTCGGGCCGATCTCGCCGTCGATGAGGTGCAGCACGCCGACGAGCTGCTCGCGCCCCGACAGGTAGGTCTCGATCATCGCCTGCCACTTGCGGCGCTCGGTGTGCGACACCTTGGCGAAGCCGTAGCCGGGGAGATCGACGAGCCACCGACCCGATCCCTTCGGGTCCATCTCGAACACGTTGATGAGTCGCGTCGCGCCCGGCGTCTTGGAGGTCTTGGCGAGCTCGCGGCGGTTGGCGAGGGCGTTGATGAGCGACGACTTGCCGACGTTCGACCGCCCGACGATGGCCAGTTCGACCACCGAATCGGGCAGCTGATCGAGCTGCGAAGCCGACTGCACGAATCGGAGCTGGAGCGGACCGGCCATCGGCACAGTCTGGCCCCCATGTTGGAGATCACACCGTGCGCGCGGATGGCTCCTGTCGATGTCTTGACCGAACTCCGGAGGACCCGTCCTTGAAGAGCCCTCGGGACGCGCCGATACAGCGGATACCAACAAGTACGTGGCGCACCCCTCGGGGTGCCTCTCCAGGGAGTGGAACCCAATGACTCGAACCCGATACGTGACCGGCGCCATTGTGGCTGCACTCGCTGCGATGCCGTTCGTCCTTCCCCAGTCCGCCAGTGCCACCGACGGCACCGCCACGGTCACCGGCCCGCTCTACGCCGGCTCGACCGCGACGATCAGCGTCACCAAGAACGACGCCTCCGGCGCCTACGAGGCCTTCCTCTACAACGGGGCGACCAAGATCGCCAAGATCGCGGCCGGCGATGCGCTCGGCACGTCGATCAAGTGGACGATCCCCGAGGGCGTCAAGGACATCCTCAAGGAAGGCGTGAAGGTCGTCGTCGACCCGGCCACGGGCGCCAACTTCGAGACCTCGACCTTCGACGTCAAGCAGGCCCAGATCGCCACCGTCACGCTGAAGGCCGCCGACGACACGGGCAGCGCCCTCACCGCCGTCACGGCCGGCACCTCGTACACGGCTCACTGGACCAGCGGCGGCGGCACGGGCAACCTCGTCGACGTCAGCGTCATCCAGACCGTCGAGGGCAAGGTCAAGGAGACCTCGATCGTCAAGGGCATCGACAACGACGGCTCCGAGGTCGTCACGATCCCGACGTCGATCGCGGCCGGCACCGCCAACCTGAAGGTCACCCCCTCGTCCAACAAGGACGCCGCCTCGGGCAAGAGCGCCGACCTCACGGTCACCGCTGCGACCGCCCCGTCGATCACCCTCAAGGCGCTCGGCACCAACACGGCGCTGACGTCGGCCAAGAAGGGCCAGAAGTTCGACATCCACGTCACCGCCGGCACCGGCGTCAAGGTCCAGCTCGACCTGGTGCTCAAGAGCGACGCCAAGAAGAAGAGCCTGGCCAAGATCGCCACGGCCGCCGAGGACGGCGACACCGTGTCGTACACGATGTCGACCAAGCTCGCCGCCGGCGACTACTCGATCATCCCGTCGATCGCAGGTAGCTCGACCGCCGGCACGGCCGTCGACGTCACCCTGGCCGANTGGGCTGCGATCACCCTGGCGACCGACACGGTCGACGCCCTGGCCGCCGGCATCACCGCCGGTGACGCCGTCGACATCGAGTGGGCGACCGCCGGTGACGTCGACCAGGCCGTCACGGTCTCGCTCGTCGCCGGTGACAAGGTCACCAACCTCGACTCCAAGGAGATCACCCGGGACGGCGCCGGCAAGTACCACTGGGTGTCGTCGTACAAGCTGGCCACCGGCACCACCTACAAGATCCGGGTGTCGAACAACGCCCTGAAGTCGACCGACACGAACTACAAGGTCGACTCGGCCGCCTTCACGATCACGGCCAACCCGACGACGGTCATCAAGGCCGGTGGCACGACGGCCACGACCACCACGGTCGCCGCCACCACCACCACGGCTGCCACGACGACCACGGTCGCCGCCACCACCACCACCTGATCCAACTCCTCCGGGCCACCGGACGGAACACCGATCAACCGAGAACGGCCCTCCCTCCGGGGAGGGCCGTTTCGCGTCCCGACCCGGCCCTGTCCGGCCCGGATTCCTGGGAAGATCGCCGTCCCCCGGGCGCGTGGGAAAGGTGATCAGAACTTGGGTTGGGGGCGGAGGAGACGGGTGACGACACCGGCGACGGCGACGATGCCGCCGATCACCATCAGGACCGTCATCTGCCGCTCGAGCGGCGCGGTGAAGAGCTTGGCCACGTCGGAGGCGGCCAACCGGGTGCCGGGTTCGTCGATGCGATGCTCGATGGTGCGGCGGACGGCGTTGCTGCCGAGCTGCACCCCCAGCGCGAACAGCGCCGTCACGATGCCGACGCCGAGGAGCAACGCCCAGCGGCTCGGGCCGATCACCAGGGCCAGCGCGATGAGCGCGATGCCGAAGATGAGGAGCGCGGTCGCGGCCCGGTGGAAGCGGTCGACCGCATCCCACACCTTGGGCAGCTCGGAGCGCTGGGTGAGCGTGTAGTCGAGCGTGGTCGACAGGTCGGGCAGCTGGGGCACGATGCTCGGGTCGATGGCGTCGAGCTTCTCCGTCACGATCGGCAGCACGTCGGCCAGCGAGAACACGATGTCCTCCTGGCTCCCGGCGACCAACGTCGTGTGNGCGGTGCGCACCGCGTCGTCGAGCACCTTGGCAAAGCGCGGGTCGTCGAGGACCGACACGACGGCGGGGTCGACGAACCCGGCGATCGCCGGGTCGAGGACCCCCACGATCCGCTGGTCGAGCTCGGTCCGGATCAGCTCGCGGATCGAGGACTCCTGCAGCATCGTGTGGGTGGTCGAGACCACTTCGTCGGTGTCGAAGACGTGGGTGTCGACCCACACCATCACCGCCCCACCGACCAGGCACCCGGTGCCGAGGACCACGAGGATGATCGAGACCACGCGGCGCCCGGCGCTCATCGGGCGCCGGGGCGGCTCGGGGTGGTGCAGCTCGTAGCCACCGGTGGTCCCGAAGGACCCGAACGAGCCGGTGGGTTCGGGATCGTACGAACGGTACGGGTCGGTGCTCACGCGAACAATCCGCGGTCGCCGAGCTCGCGCACCCGCCGCTCGGCCTCCCGCCACAACACCGCCGAGCCCTCGCCGATCACCTGGTTCCGGCCGAGCACCCGCTCCATGCTGATCCCGTGCTCGCGCCACGGCCCACCGCCGCGGGCGTGGTTCAGCAACACCGGCTGGAGCCGGTCGACGGCGCAGGCGAAGCGGGCCTCGGCCGACTCGGCGGCCTCGAACTCCTCCCAGACGGCGCGCATCGCGGCGCCCTGGTCGGGTGGGAGGAGCCCGAACAGCCGGTCGGCGGCCGCCTGTTCGCGTGCCGCCTTGGTCTCGTGGCCGACGTCGTCGTAGGCGAAGGTGTCGCCGGCGTCGATCTCGACGAGATCGTGCAGGACCACCATGGTGAGCACCTTGAGCACGTCGATCGGTTCGTTGGCGTGCCCCGAGAGCACGAGCGCGAACAGGGCGAGGTGCCAGGAGTGCTCGGCCGAGTTCTCGAGGCGCGAGCCGTCGATGAGCCGGGTCATGCGCTCGATGCCCTTCAACCGGTCGGCCTCCAGCAAGAACGCGAGCTGGTCGTCGAGGTGGGGGGTGGGATCGGTCATGAGGTGTGCACCCTTTCGGTGTCAGCCCTTGATCAACGAGGCGAGCGCCCAGATGAACGCGATCAGCCCCACGACGGCCATCGTGACACTGCGGCCGACGGGCGCCCGGGCCAGCTCACCCTCGCGGACCTGGGCCGGCGGGCGCACGATCGCCAGCACGTTGCCCACCACGAGCGCGGCGCCGAGGGCGAGGATCAGATAGGCGAGGAGGTCCTGACCGAGGAACACGTCGGTTGATCGTACGGCCCTCGGACGGCGCGACACTGGTGGGCATGTTCCACCACGTCGCCCTGGCCACTCGCGACACTGCCGCGACCCACGACTTCTACACCCGCGTGATGGGCTTCGAGCTGGTCAAGGTCGTCACGTCGGCGACCCCCGACGGCGGCTGGTCGAAGCACTTCTTCTACGGCAACCGCGACGAGCACGGCACCCGGACCGGGCTCATCGCCTTCTGGGAGCTCCACGACGACAAGATCGGCACCGAGTTCCCGGTCGACATCAACGCGTCGGCCGGTCTGCCGTGGTGGGTCAATCACCTGGCGTTCGATGCCCCGACGCTCGAGTTCCTGCACGACCGGCGGGACCACTGGCGGGCGTGCGGCCACCACGTGCTCGAGATCGACCACGAGTTCTGCATCTCGATCTACCTGCGCGACCCGAGCGACAACATGGTCGAGTTCTGCCATTCGGTCCGCGACTTCACGGACGACGAGATCCTCCACGCCCAGGAGCTGCTGGCCGATCCCGACCCGCCGCTCGAGAAGAACGCCAAGGTCACGGTGTGGGAGCCGCTCAGCCCGGCGAGTGCTTCTTCTCCCACCGGGTGAGGTAGACGCCGAGCAGCAGCACCCCGCCGGCGATCAGCAGGACCCGCAGCAGATCGAAACCGGTGACCGCGAGGGTCGAGCTCCCCGACGGGGAGGCGATCGCCACCGCCTGGTCGTTCGACGAGTTGGCGTCGCCGGCCGGGCTCGAGACCCCGACGACGGTGCGCAGATCGCCGCTCGCGTCGGTGACCGTGGTGGCCACCGTGATCGGAGGCGTCGACTCACCCGCGGCCAGCGGATCGGTCCGCAGGCAGCTCACCGTCGAGCCGGCGATGGCGCAGACCCACCGGTCGCCGGTGGCCGAGACCGGCGACACGCCGGGGGGCAGCTGCTGGTTCACCGAGATCGGGCCGGCCGCCGCTTCGGTGCCCTCGTTCTTCACCGTCAAGGAGTAGGTGAGCGGGTCGCCCTGCTTGGGCTTGGCGTTCGACTGGCTGACGGCGACCGAGAGGTCGACCGGGATCAGCCGCAGGCCGGCGTCGACGCCGGTCACGTCGGCGGTCAGGGCGATCGGATCGGTCAGCCCGGAGCCGAGGTCGACGTCGCTGTCGCGAGCGTCGTCGGTCCCGGCGTCCTGACCGGTGAACCGGTAGCCGGGAGGCGGCGTGACGTGCACGACGTACGTGCCCGCGGGAACGTCGGCGAAGGCGTAGGTGCCGTCGGAGAGCGACTGGGTCTGGGCCACAGCGTTGCCGTCGCCGTCGAGCAGTTGCACGGTCGCGTCGGCCACGCCCGGGTCGCAGCCCACGCACGTGGCCTGGATCCCGTCGCCGTCGACGTCCTGGAACACGCGGCCGCGCAGATCGGGCCGGTACTCGAAGAAGTCGTAGCCGCTGTGGTGCTCACCGATGGCGAGCACGGCGCCGTCGATCACGTCGTTGGTGGTGCTCGTTCCGCCACCGGTGCCGACGCTCTCCGACCCGTCGGCGTACCCGGCCGGCTGGGTCTCGGCCACCGAGTAGGTGCCGGGGGGCAGGAGCTGGAACGAGTAGGCCCCGTCGGAACCGCTGGTGGCGGTGCGGCTCACCGGGTTGGCGCGAAGGTCGGTCCCTGTCAAGGCGATCGTGACACCGGCGATCCCGTTGCCCTCGGCCGCGGTGACGTGACCGGTGAGGCTGGCGCTCGGCACCTCGCCGAACAGGTAGCCGGAGGCGAACTGGGCGCCGGTGAGCACGACACCGGTGATGGTGTCGGGTTCGGTGACGGTGCCACCCCGGTTGCCCGCGGTGTCGCGCCAGTCGACGTAGGTGCCGGGCTGGGTCTCACTGACCGAGTACGTGCCCGGCACGACCGTGAACGAGTAGATGCCGGTGGAGTCGGTCGAGGTGGTCGCGTGGACCGTGGCGCCCCGGGCATCGAGTCCGTCGAGGATGATGGTCACGGCGGGCAGGCCGACCTCGCCGCCGTCGAGCACCCCGTCGCCGTCGGCGTCCTCGTAGACCACGCCGGCGAACGGGTGACCGGTCACCTCGGCGAAGAGGTAGCCGGTGGCATCGGTGCCCGCGGTCAGCGAGATCGACGTGATCGCGTCGGGCTCGGTGGGCGTACCCGCCGACGTCCCGGCGGTGTCGATCCAGTCGGCCCACCCTCCCGGCTGGGTCTCGGTGATCGTGTACGAACCGGCGAGGAGTCCGCCGAACGAGTAGACGCCGGAGCCGTCGGTGACCGCGGTGTACGGGCCGCCGGGACCGGTGAGCGTGACCGTGACACCGGGGATGCCGGCGTCACCACCGTCGGATGCGCCGTTGCCGTTGCCGTCGGCGAACACGGTGCCGGCGATCGAGCCGGCGTCCTCGGTGAAGTCGTAGGCGGTGAGCGCGGCGCCGGAGGCCACGGTCACGCCGGTGATCGTGTTGGTCCCGGCGGAACCCGAGCCGCTGCCGACATGGGCGGCGAGATCGGCATACCCGGTCGGCTGGGTCTCGGTGACGGCGTAGGTGCCGGGCGCGAGCCCGCCGAAGCTCCACGTGCCGTCGGATGCGGTGACGGTCGAGCCCGACGAGGTGCCGCTGCGGGTGATCGTGACACCGGCGATCGCCGGTTCGCCGCCGTCCTTCACGCCGTTGGCGTTGCGGTCCTCGTACACCGTGCCGGCGATCGAACCGGCCGTGTACTCGGCGAACAGATAGCCGGTCGTGTTCACCCCGGCTCCGAGGGCGACCGCCGAGACGACGTCGTTCACCGCCGTGCTCCCGCCCGCACCGCCGGCGGTGTCGATGCCGTCGGCGTATCCACCGGGCTGGGTCTCGGTGACCGCGTACGTGCCGGCCGAGAGGTTCGGGAACGAGTACGAGCCGTTGCCGGCCGTGGTCGTCGAGGCCGTCTCGGTCCCGCCGAGCGCGACGGTGACGCCGGAGATGCCCGGCTCGCCACCGTCCTTCACGCCGTTGCCGTTGGTGTCGTCGAACACGACGCCGGCGAGCGCACCGGGAACGTCGGCGAACAGGTAGCCGGTCGCCGCGGTGCTGCCCGAGATCACGATGCCCGACACCACGTCGTTCACCGCCGCCGAGCCGCCGGCCGCGCCGACGGTGTCGATCCCGTCGCCGTGACTGGCCGGCTGGTGCTCGGTGACCGAGTAGGTGCCGTCGCCGAGACCGGCGAACTGGTACGTCCCGTTCGAGCCGGTGGTGGTCGAGCCGGTCGCCGTGCCGCCGAGGTCGACGGTGACGCCGGAGATGCCCGGCTCACCGCCGTCCTGCACGCCGTCGCCGTCCTGGTCCTCGAACACCGTGCCCGAGATCTGGCCCACGTGGTGCTCGGCGAACCAGTAGCCGCCGGCGATCTGGCCGGCCGAGAGCGTGATCGCCGAGGTGACGTCGTCGACCGCCGTCGAGCCACCGGCCGCGCCCGCCGTGTCGATGCCGTCGACGTAGCCCGACGGCTGGGTCTCGGTGATCGTGTAGGTGCCGGGCGCGAGATCGGCGAAGTAGTAGGTGCCGTCCGAGGCCGTCGTGGCCGAGGCCGTCGCCGTCCCCGACAGGGCCACCGTGACCCCGGCGATGCCGGGCTCCCCACCATCGAGCACCCCGTCGCCGTCGAGATCGTCGAACACGACGCCGGCGAGGTTGCCGGGCACGTCGGCGAACCGGTAGCCCGTGCCGGCCGTGCCCGAGGCGAGGGTGATGCCCGAGACGACGTTCGCCGAGCCCGCGGAACCACCGGCCGTGCCGGCCGCGGCCGAGCCGTTGCCGTACGCCGCCGGCTGGGTCTCGGTGAGGGTGTAGGTGCCGGGGAGCACGTTGGTGAACGAGAACACGCCACCGGTCGTCGACGACTGGCTGCTCGTCAACGGGTTGCCGTAGAGGTCGGTGCCCGTCAGGGTCACCGTGACACCGGTGAGTCCGGACTCGAAGCCGTCGAACACCCCGTCGGCATCGAGGTCGTCGAACACCGTGCCGGCGACCGAACCGCGCTGGACGAAGCCGGCGTCGAGGTTCGCGTAGCTGGTGTCCGCCGAGAGCGCCGGGGTCTGGGCGGCGAGGCCGTCGGAGTCGGTCGCCTCGTTCGCCGCACCGGCATCGGTGACGGTCGCGACGTACCCACCGGGCGGGGCGAACTTCACCGTGTAGGTGCCGGGGGCGATGGCGTGGAACTGGTAGGCGCCGTTACCCGCCGTGGTGATGGGCGAGAGCGCGTTGCCGTACACGTCGGTGGCGATCGGCGCGGTGCCGGCCGCGTCGTACAGGGTCACCGTCACTCCCGCGAGCCCCGGCTCACCGCCGTCCTGCACGCCGTCGGCGTCGAGGTCGACGAACACCTTGTCGCCGATGTCGACGTTGCCGGGCACGTTGACCGTCGCCGCGTCCGACACGCTCACGTCGGTCTGGCCGGTGAGGTCGCCGCCACCGCCGTCCACCGGGTTGGCGGTGTACGTCGCGGTGCTCGTGTGGCTGTGGGCCGGCGCGGTGGCGTAGGCCCACCACGTGTGGCTGGCGGACGGGGCGAGGTCGGTGCACGAACACGCCACCGGCGTACCCGAGATCGTCGGGTCGGTGATCGGGGGGTCCGACCCGGCGAGATGGGTGTTCCCGGTGTTCGTCACCAGGTAGCAGAACGTGATCAGGTCACCCTCGTTGGCGGCGATCGGATCGGTGCCCGAGCCGCACTGGGTGTGGTCGTGGCCGGCGACCACGGTCGTGACGATGGTGGCGGCCGGGGCCGGGACGACCTCGGCGAAGTCGTATCCCGTCGACTGGGCGTTCACCGAGTGGCCGATGCCGGTGAAGCTGTCGGAGCCGGCGTGGGTCCCGTCGGCGCCATCGGCCGTACCGAGCTGATCGCCGCCGTCGAGGTAGGCGGTCGGTTGGGTCTCGGTGAGCGTGTAGCCGGCGCCGTCGGCCGTCGGAACGCTCGGGAACACGTAGAGCCCGTCGGCATCGGTGGTGGCGGTGACGTTGACCACCGCGCTCGACGCCGACGTGCCCGACAGCGACAGCGAGACCCCGCTGACGCCCGTCTCGCCGGCGTCGTAGTGACCGTTGCTGTTGTCGTCGACGTACACGTGGCCGGTGACGATCGAGTCGAGGGCCGAGAACACGAACACGCCGGGGGTGTACCGATCGCCGCTGGTCGAGAAGGTCACGGTCAGTCCGTCGCCGGCCGAGGCGAGGTCGCCGACGTTGATCGGCACCACCTTGATGTCGGGTCCGGCCGCGTCGGCGTGGTTCGGGTTCCGGGTGAAGTCGGCGGTCGTCGACGAGGTGAACTCACCCACCGTGGAGGCCCAGAAGTCGTCGGTCTGGTGGTTGCTGAGTCGGGGCTCGCTGATCGTGGTGCCCTCGAGGTCGAGCGAGTCACCGATGATCTGCTGGTCGCCCTCGTAGGCCACCACTCCGGCGCGGGGCTCCACCGTTCCGCCACCGGCGGCCAGGAAGCCGCCGAGCGTCGTGGTCACGGTCTCGGTCGAGGAGACCTCGGCGAAGCCGTCGTACAGCTGCACCCGGCGCAGATCGGGCGCGTAGGTGGCGTCGCGCGCGGGATAGTCGTACACGATGGCGAGGGCCCAGGCTCCGGTGCAGCCGAACCCTTCGCCGGTCGAGATGTTGGCGCCGGTGAGGGTCACCGGGGTGTTGCGGGGCGCGGCGTCGAGCAGCGCCGTCACGTCGGCCTCCTGTTGGTACAGGTGGCCCGACGTCCCGTCGGTGGGACTCAGGTCCTCGTCGGCCGAGGGGATCGTCTGGTAGCTGCCACCCCCGACCCGCAGCTTCATCTGGCTCCGTGACCCGTCGCCCGCGGCCCGGTAGGCCGCGCGCAGCCGCCGGCGGATGACGGACGAGGTCGCGTCGCCGCTGGAGGTGCCGTAGGCCGTCCAGTCCCGCAACGTCACGTCGGCCTTGCACGACGGCCAGGGAGAGGCGCCCGGCGAGGCGTCGACGTCGTCGACCCCGTTCATCGTCGAGGTGTCGCCGCCACCCAGACCCGAGCTGACGATGTCGTTGCCGTGCCAGAACAGTCGCGCCCGGGCGACGGTGGAGCCGGGCGGCAACGTGATCGTGGCGTCACTCGAGTTGAAGATCCCGGAGGTGACGGCGTCGGTCTGGGTGAAGACCATGAAGCGATCGTCGTTCGGGACCCGGCTCCCGGAACCGGCCACGTCGTCGCGCGCCGCGTCGGACGCGCACTCGGTCGTGTACTGCCAGTCGACGAGGGGGGCGAGCGCCTCGGCCGTGTCGCTGTCGTCGTCGACGTCGTAGCGGTCGGTCGTGCCCGGGGCGATGCACTCCATCTGCGAGTTCCCGACGAGCAGGTAGTCNCCCCACAGCTCCTGGTCGAAACTCGAGGTGAACGGCTCGACCGTGGCCGCTGCGGCCGAGGTCGGGGCGACCGTCGCCACCCCCACCATCGCGCCGAAGGACGCCACTGCGAGCAGCGCCGCACCGATGCGCCGCGTTGGGTTGCTCGCCTGCACGTGGGTTCACCTCTCGACGGCGCGCGGAACCTCCGAGACGCCGATCGTTGTGATCGGTGAGGAACCCCTCGGTTCAAGGACTCTTCTGAACCCGACGACGAGGAGCGGCCAGGAGACGTCACTCAGCGTGGTGAATCGGGGGGATGAATCGATGTGTCATCCTGTGCGATCCCCACGACTGGAGGACCGCTTGACCACCACACTCGAGCCGACCGGCATGGCCGACAAGGGCCTCAAGGGCGGCTCCCTCGGACTCGTCGCCGTCATCGTGATCGGCGTCGCCTCGACCGCCCCCGGGTACAGCCTCGCGGCGAGTATCGGGCTCGTGACCGGTGAGGTCGGCACCAAGGCCCCGTTCATCATGCTGTTCGCGTTCGTGCCCATGGCGTGCATCGCGGCGTCCTTCTATTACCTCAACAAGGCCGACCCCGACTGCGGCACCAACTTCACGTGGGGCGTTCGAGCCTTCGGGCCCAAGGCCGGATGGATCGCCGGATGGGGGTGCATCGTCGCCGACCTGGTGATCATGCCGAACCTCGCCGGCGTCTCGGGCCAGTACCTCGTGCTGCTGTTCGACGAGAAGGCAGCGAACAACATCTGGCTGACGACCTTCATCGGGATCCTGTTCATCATCGCCATGACCTGGATCTGCTGGAAGGGGATCGAGCTGTCGGCCCGTTCGCAGGTGGCCCTGCTCGGCACCGAGCTCGTCGTCCTCGCCGCCTTCGCGGTCATCGCCCTCTCCAAGGCCACCGGGAGCGGCATCACCAAGGTCACCACCGTCGCCGCCGACACCTTCGACCAGGTGCCCGACTACTGCAAACAGGTCGGCGACGGGCTCAGTTGCACCTACAAATCGGTCTCACCGAGCCTGTCGTGGCTGTCGCCGTCGGGCGTGTCGAGCTCGGCGATCATCGCCGGCCTGGTGCTCGCGGTGTTCATCTACTGGGGCTGGGACACCTGCGTGTCGGTGAACGAGGAGGCCAAGGACTCCAGCCGCACCCCCGGCCGGGCCGCCGTGCTCTCCACCGTCGTGCTCCTCGCCATCTACCTGATCACGTCGTACGGCTCCGTCGCCCTCCTCGGACCGAACTTCGTCAGCGACAACGCCGACGATGCGATGTACGCCCTGGGCAAGATCGCCCTGCCCACGATCATGGTGAAACTCCTGCTCATCGCGGTGCTCACCTCGGCCGCGGCGTCGTGCCAGACCACGATCCTGCCGGCCACGCGCACGATGTTGTCGATGGGTTCACATGGCGCCGTACCGGCCAAGATGGCCCGGATCGACCCTCGGAGGCTCACTCCCGACTACAGCTCGTGGTTGTTCGGGGCGGTCTCGATCCTCTGGTACGTCGGCCTCGTGGTCGTCAGCCACAACACCAGCACCGACGCCTACAGCGCCTCGATCGCCGCCGTCGGCATGGCCATCGCCGTCTACTACGGGCTCTCGGGCATCTCGTGCATCGTGTTCTTCCGCAAACACCTGTTCAAGTCGGTGAAGCACTTCGTGATGATCGGCNTCCTCCCCGGCTTCGGCGGCGTGGTGCTGATCTTCGTCTTCTGCAAGACCGTCTGGGACGCCCGCACCGCCGACTACGCNCCNGGCACCCTGTTCGGNGTCGGCACCGTGCTCGTNATCGGCACCCTGCTGNTGGTNCTCGGCATCCCNCTNATGCTGATCTGCGCCCGCAAGTACCCCNCGTTCTTCAGCNTCCGNCGCGANCCGGCCGACGATNGTNAAGGACCCGACCGGNGAGGACACGCTCGCCGNNCCGCTCGGCACGTACCGAAAGGAAGTGGTCTGATGGCAGGCGACATCGTCGTCGGAGTCGGTGGTGACGGCAGCGGTTTCCAGGCCGCCCGCACCGCAGCCCGCGTGGCCGACATGATGAAGGTCCCCCTCG
>JGI24770J26754_10002555_pt1 | contig 12536 bp, 9 predicted proteins | sample LakOneMetagenome_FD_26754 | JGI IMG/M metagenome (IMG submission 26754) | reverse complement strand
ATTTATTAATAGTTCTTTTAGAATTATTACTTCTTCAATTCTCTTTCCATTACCGATATTTTGTGAAAATAATTCAAGTAGCTTAATTTGAGGATCGGTTAGTTTAGTTATTAAGCCTTCTTCTTGCCTAGCTAAAAAATTAAAATACGATCCGGAGTAAGTTACATATAAATATGGGTCACGGTCCCCACGTTCAAAAAAATCAATCATCATTGGATTTTTCCCAATCTTATATTTTAGAAGCCTATAGTCATTAACCAGGTCTTTATAAGCCATTAAATTAGCTCTATCGATTGATGCAAAAATCCGCTCTTTTGCGATCAAATCGAAATTCACAGTAGAGGCTCCTGGAATTATTGAACTACCGCTAGTCATTAGCTTCCGTATTACATCCTTGTTATAGGTAGTATCGCCAAATAGAGCTATTGGAACCAAATAGTTATTACTATAGTTGCCAATAAAATCAAGAACTGTTAGATATTCCTTATTATCGATTTTTCTTAGCCCCCTCCCTAGTTGTTGAACAAAAACAATTGCCGATTGTGTAGGTCTTAGCATAATTATTTGATTAACTTTCGGAATATCTACACCTTCATTAAAAATGTCTACTGTAAAAATATAATCCAACTTCTCTTTTACATTATCGGATTCCAATTTATTAATTGCGGCAGCTCTCTCTTCTTCATTATTGGTACTTCCAAGAGATACGGTTTTATATCCCCTTAAACTAAATTCTTCTGATAGTTTATTACTTTCATTAGTTGTGCTACAAAAAACCAACCCTCTTACACAACCATTATCACATCCATAAAATTCAATCTTTTCAATAATTCGCTCAATTCGTTCATCTGCTGCTAGCAACTTAATCGAGGATTTTTCTTCTAAAATTTTATTTCCAATAGAAATATCCGTTATTCCAAAATAATGAAAGTTAGAAAGCATCTGTTCTTCAAGTGCTTTATGAAGACGTATTTCATATGCTATATTATAATCAAATTCTTTAAAAATATCTATGCCATCAGTCCTTTCCGGCGTCGCTGTCATTCCTAAAACAAATTTCGCTTTGAAATACTTGAGTATTTTTTGATAAGAATCAGCGCCAGCCCTGTGTGTTTCATCAATTACAATATAATCAAATTCGTCTTCAGCAAAGTGACAAAGATGGCTGTCTTTTGAAATTGTTTGAACAGTAGAAAAAATAAAATCAGCCTGATTATTCTTTGTGCTCCCTGAATACAACCCCATTGTCTTAGCATTACCAAAAACCTTTTTGAAACTTTCCATAGCTGCAGCTGCAATATTTGCTCTATGAACTATAAATAAAAATTTTCTCGGGTTAAATTCTTTTACATCAAACGCGGATAAATATGTTTTTCCCGTCCCTGTTGCAGAAATTAATAAAGCCTTATTCTTGCCATCATTTCTCATTTTTTTGAGATTCAACAAAGCTTCTCTTTGCATTGAATTAGGTTCTGGGACTACGTTTTTAAATAATTCAATTTTACTTTCGTTTTCTTTGAAAAATTTAGCTTGAGCTTTATATACCCCTTCATATGCCTTAATAAACTTCTTGTCAACCACAACGGCGCCTTTAAATTCATTCTTAAACTCTTTAATCACATTGGTGATTAACTTCCCATTTTTAGTCGCCGACAATTTTAAATTCCATTCCTTATTTAAACATAACGCATTAGCCGTAAGATTACTACTTCCGACAATTAAATCATATCCAAGTATCTTTTTAAACAGATACCCTTTAGCATGAAAATCTCCTTTTACAACTATCCTTAAATCAACATTTCTAAACTTTAATAATGATTTTAAAGCCTCTGGTTGAGTAAAATTTTGATATTGTGATACCATTATCTCACCTTTTATATTTCTTTCCTCTAGCTCCTTTAGCACATTGGCAAGTGTTGCTACGCCACTTGTAGTAACAAATGCAACAGAAAACCAAAATCCGTTACATTCTCTTAGTTCTTTATCAATCGTGGTTAAAACTTTCTTCCCATTAATTTTGTCGTTTACGAGCAATTGTGGCACATACTCTTCTTTGGATTGAAGCAGTTGATCCACCAAACCTGTTTGTAAGCTTGCGATTAAATCTGAATCATAAATATTCATAGACGCTATTTGCCATTAGAGTTTTTACAATAGGCAAGTCTGCCGCTGCCCAATCAAGCTGCTCTATATCTTCTTTACTTAACCATTTAAAAGCAATATGTTCATTTAGAGTAAGCTCGTTTGCTAAAGGTTGACATAAAAAAGTATGCATCGTAAGAGCAAAATCAGGATACTGATGTTCAACAGTTAATAACTTCCCTTTTATTTCAATCTCCAAGTTAAGTTCCTCTTTAATTTCTCGAATTAAAGCTTGTCTTTCATTTTCTCCTTTTTCGATTTTGCCCCCCGGAAATTCCCACTTCAAAGAAATATAATCATACTTACTTTCCTTTCGCTGCATGCAGAGTATCTTATTATCTTCGATAATTACAGCAGCTACAACCGTATACGCTTTCATAACTATTTCATTATTTGAATTACTTTTCACAATATCGAAGAAAATTTAATATTACTAACAAATAGTTTCCAATCATCTTTCAATTATAAATCCCCTCATACCTCTCCCTCTGCAGTTTATGCATCTCTGCATAGGCGATGTGCTTCTCGATCTCTTCCTGCCTGGTTTGCTTCATTTAAAATTAATACTTCTTTATAAATCCATCGCCCAGGTGAACCACTGAAAACCCTGACAAAATCTGCTTTCTGTCAGCATTCCAGCCAGAGAGGCTTGATAAGTTTTACTCTAACGGATACTTCTTATATAATTCCTGCTATTTACATGCAAAACCGGTTAACGGCACGAATACTGCCAATGCCCCTGTATTAATTACACTAAAAACCTAACAGGAAAATTATGAAAACAATTATGTTATTTGCTTTAAGCACTTTTTCCCTTTCGGCCATGGCCCAGGAAAAGAACGACCAAAAGACCAACCGGGATAAAATGAGTTCAATGATGCCTTTAATGATGAATGGCATTGGGATGAGCTTTCAGAATTTCGACGGGCTGAATCACCGCATTGCCGGTTTCCCGCAATACAAAGGTTTGAATAACCGCATATATACCCTCACTGCAGGCTCTATGCATGTAATGCACAACTTTGTGTCGCAGCTGAGTATAACCGGCGGCAGCAGCTTAACGGGCAAGCCCAGTGAAAAAAGCAGCACCCTGCGTACCATCGGCGGCGGCATCGACCTGGGTTACGATGTGATCCCGTCATCATCCGTGATGCTGTATCCATTGGTAGGCCTTGGCGCCGAAACCTTCCATGCCATCTATTACAGGGATGTATCTGCCGTAGAGTTTGATGCAGCAGCCAATTCAACCACGATACAAAACAGTATCCGCAAAACAAAATTTGTGAACTCGGCATTTACCTACAGGCTGGGAATGGGCCTTTCTTTTAAGGCACCTAAAGATTGCGGAAGCATCGGCATACAGGCCGGTTACGTTTCGGGCTTTCATGATGAAAACTGGAAAAGCGCCGAATACCAGGACCTGAACAATGCGCCGCATGATATCATAAAGCGTTTTTCTGTTTCGCTTATCTTCAGCGGCGGAAAAATGAAGCAAATGTAAAAAACAAAGGATCTTATTTACAAAAGGTATGGGGTTTCCCATACCTTTTTTTTGGGCTGCTTTAAAACTTTACCGTGTTTTCTTTGCCGCAGTTGTTGTTGTATCTTCATACAGCAGTACAACTTTTTAATTAAACGCATGAACTTCTTCGGCAATCTCATCTGGCTCATCTTCGGCGGCTTTTTTTCGGCACTGGGTTATTTCTTTGGCGGCCTGTTATTGTGCATTACCGTGGTGGGCATACCCTGGGGCCTGCAGTGTTTTAAACTAGCCGGGCTGGTATTGTGGCCCTTTGGTAAGGAGGTAGTGAGCAGTTCAACCAACACGGGTTGCCTTTCCATACTCTTTAATATTATATGGCTGCTCAGCGGCGGGTTGTACACCGCACTGGTGCATGTGATATTTGGCCTGCTGCTTACCATTACCATCATTGGTATTCCCTTCGCCAGGCAGCATTTTAAACTCATTGAAATATCGATGATGCCTTTTGGAAAGACCATCCGGTGAATTTAATTGCTTCGCCGTTGCTGTTCGCCTTACCAACAACTTACTTCATCATCATATCCCTCCAACCTCTCCCCCGCCTGATTTACATCATCAAAAAAGCTGGTATTAATGGTTACATTTGGCCATAACCTTGTTTATGAGAAAAACAACCAGCCTGCTGCTTGGTATGATGCTGTTACTGCATTATACCGGCAATGCCCAATCCTTTGCCATCAATACCGACGGATCAACGGCCAATGCCAGTGCCCTGCTGGATGCGAAGAGCACGGAAAAGGGGATACTGATCCCCCGCATGACGGCCGCACAAAAAACGGCCATTGCCCTCCCGGCCACAGGGCTGCTCATATATCAAACAGACGCAACGCCTGGCCTGTATGAAAATAACGGAACACCCGCCGTTCCAAACTGGCAACTGGTTTTGGCATCCGGAAATGCATGGACCGTAACGGGAAACAGCGGAACAGATACCGCCGGTAATTTCATCGGCACCACCGATAATATGGCGCTGCGCTTTAAGATAAACAACCAGCACGCAGGGTTGATAAGCAGCAGCATCAATGCATTTGGATTGGGCGCCGCCAAAGCACCCGGCACTTCAACCGGTATTACGGCCATGGGTATTGCTGCATTAGGACTTAACAACAATAAGAATGACCTGGTTGCCATTGGCGACAGTGCATTGTATAATAATTCTACCGGGGCCACAATTATTTATCACAGCACCGGCAATGCTGCGTTTGGATCAAAGGCGCTTTTAAAAAATACAACCGGGTACATGAATACAGCCACCGGCATACAGGCTTTAACTGCCAACACTACAGGATACATGAATACCGCCACCGGGTACCAGGCACTTTATTCCAATACGGGTGGCTATCTCAATACTGCCATTGGTTATAAATCCATGGTTTCAAATACAGGTAATTCAGGATCGGGAGAAAGTAATACGGCTGTCGGTGGCCTGTCTATGTATACAAACCTTGGTGGTTTGCATAATACAGCTATAGGAACCAGTGCTCTTTATTTAAATTTTGTCGGAAATTCTAACACAGCTATTGGCAGTCAATCCCTGATTTTGAATACGGCAAGTGATAATACAGCAATAGGATATTTGAGTATGTATAAGAATACAACCGGTCTTTTAAATACAGCAACAGGGTATGCAGCCTTATATAATAATAATACCGGTAATAAAAATACTGCCCTGGGCGATTGGGCATTGGAGAATAATGATGCAGGATCATATAATACCGGCATAGGCGACAGCAGTAATGTACTTCAAAATAACCTCAGCAATGCCACGGCCATTGGTTCAAAATCGGCGGTTAATTGCAGCAACTGCCTGGTGCTTGGTTCGGTAAATGGTATCAACGGCGCTACGGCAAATGTAAATGTTGGCATTGGAGAAACGAATCCAACAGTGCCGCTCAATTTTGCATCGGCCCTGGGTAATAAAATTTCACTTTGGGGCAATGGCGCCAATCATTATGGATTGGGTATTCAAAATAACCTGATGCAATTATATACGGCAAACTCTGTGTCTGATATTGCTTTTGGTTATGGCAATAGTGCATCATTTACAGAAAATGTAAGGGTTAAAGGAAACGGCAATGTGGGTATTGGCACCCCAAACCCCATCGTACCACTTAATTTTGCACCCACTTTAGGTGATAAAATTGCGCTATGGACAAATGGCACTACGCATTACGGTTTTGGTATACAGGCTTCCCTGCTGCAGGTATATACAGAATCTTCGGGTAATGATATTGCATTTGGTTATGGCAACAGTGCCAGCTTTACCGAAAACATGCGCATTAAAGGTAACGGCGATGCAGGTTTAAAAGGAAGTTTAACGGTGCAGAACGGCATGGGCATCATCCGCAATACCAGCGCCACACAATTAAAAAAACAAAGTACGGCTGTTGTAGTGAATGTTACCATTGCCGCCGGGGCAACCACCAGCATTGCGTTTACCTGGCCGCAAACATTCAGCGCAGGAAGTATTGAATCTTATGTAGGTAATATCAACGGTGGTGGGGGTGGCTGGGCCGAAGTGATCATGTCGGTTACCAATATTACAACCACCGGTGGTACTTTGTATGTAAATAATCCCCGGGCTGCTTCCTGGAGTCCGAACTTTACGGTTAATATTATCGGCATCGGTCCGCAATAACCCGGCATCATACTTCAGTTTTTAACAGGCTGTTTCCGCTGCAGTTAAAATGCAGAATAATTTTTTTATACCGGTGTGGTTCCAATGAAGCAGATCTGAATTACAAACACCTGCTTATCCACAGCCTTCCCACATTCTGCGGGCAACACAATAGCATAACATAATCTTTACTTTTTCTTTACGTTATAGTAAGAGCTTACACACTTTAAAACCACAACGCATGCTGCAGAGCAAAACCGTTCTTTCACTTACCATCGACCTGCTGGCCCACAATGCCTTTAATCACCTGCGGGATGATGAGATCTCGGCACTGCATCATCTTATTTTAAAACTCACCGAGCCACTCACCCCCATTCAGCAAAACCTGCTGCTCACTTTCTGGAACCATGCCTGCACAACAGGTTTGCCGGCACCCTTGCTTCACCGCTGCAACAGCCTGTTGATGCAATTGGGAAGAAACCCGATGGAGATGATGGAAGCGGAGATGGAGATGTATTGATTAATTCATTTTTTCTTCTTTTCTTTTTTGTCTTGCTTCATCCTTCGGCCCTGCTCAGGAGAAACAAGAAAATCAAGGGTAGGCAAGCATTGAATGTAATAATGTTTTTGTTTTCAGTATGCACTTAAGAGTAGAATTACCGATGTACAAGTCACAGTAGTACCAAAGTTAAATCAGGGAACCAACCGGCAATCGGGCTGTAATCGATTGCAAGGGCCCTTTTTTGGTTACTTTTTTGGGCAAGCAAAAAAGTGACAACAATAATTAGAGAGTTGTATTAACAAAGTTCTTTTCAATTTTTCTTATTTTCTTTTTTGTCTTGATACAAAAAAGAAACAAAAAAAATCAAGGCGAACCTGAATGCCTCCGGCCATTTCGCCGGCCAGCGCCACGGGAACAGTATACCTTTTCTAAAACCGGTATATTATACACAGCATTTTGCAGAAGCTTTTCTGAATAGTAAATAATTAATTTTCTAAAGTGTGACGATTTACTTAACTGGCAGTATCAAAATCGAGAAATACCATGGTCGGAATATTTCAAAAAAAAATTCAAGAGCAGGTATGCATTAAATTAAATGCTGCTTTTATTTAAGTATACGCTATGCACCTAAGAGTAGAATTACCGATGCTGAAGCTACAGTAGCACAAATGACCCACATAGCTGTTCCGGCAAATTGGATGTAATTATTTGCCGGGCTCCTTTTTTGTTTCTTTTTTGGAGAAGCAAAAAAGAAAAAGAAATAGAAACAAGGTATTTTATAAAAAATGACTTCAATTTTCCTGTTTTTCTTTTGTCTTAATGGAAAAAAGAGCAGCACAAAACATCACTCAACTTCCTGCCCGAATGAAACAGGCTGGCGCACATAATATTTCACCCGGCGGTTGTGCGAAATGCCGGCACCCATTTGGGAGATTTTTTCATTACCCGTAAAGCTTCTTCATCAAACAGCGGATTGAATGGGATGTCTACATAAACATCCGTAACATTACCTTCTTCATCAATGGTAGCATTAATTACCACGGTAATGACATCGGTATTGACCAGTTTAACACCCGAAGGGAACTGGAGTTTGTTCTCCATGAACGAACGCCATTTTTCTTTACCTCCTTTAAAATCTGCTCCCCGGTCCCTGTTGGTTGTATCCGTTAATACTATCCCCTCTTCATTATAATACATGCGGCCCAGGAGTTTTCCATCTTCGTAGTCTTCCACAGCAGCCGTTTGCCCGTTCTTATGAAAGTAGCGCCAGCGGCCTTGCTGGTCTCCTTTAAATGAACGGCCGGCAAAAGAAGGCAAGCCATTATCGAACCAGTGTGCATGCACTGCATTTCCATCGGTGTTATAAACCGATGAATCCGCTAAATACCCGTTGCTGTGCCATTTAAATATGTAAGCCGGGATCCCGAGCTATAAAAAGCAGAGTCCTGCATCATCCCGTTAAAATACCAGGAGAGCCACAAACCATCTTTTTTATCTTTTACATATTTCCCGATGGATGACATTTTTCCGTTGGCATAAAAATACAGGAACCAGCCATTCCTTATTTTGGTCAGACTGTCTTCATACAAACCCCTCATCTGCAGTTTTTTTGTGGCCAGGAAAAAATCTTTCCGCAGCCAACCGCTGTCTGTTCTTTCTGTAAGCGAAATAAACCTTGCCTTCGATGCATCACAGGGTTTCCATTGCCAGTCGTAATACTGTTTGCTTTGTGCAGCGCCATAGAATGCTGAAAAAAGACAAAGAGAAATAAGTAGTTGTTTCATTGAAACAAATGTAATTAAAACACCTGTTGGTTTGCGCACTGCTCCCGGCAAAACAGCATTCTGAAAAAAATTTTTATCCTGATTTTTTAACGCCCCCTTTTGTGTTGATCAATCCGTTCCATGTTTCGGCAACCTGCTTCAGCTGTTCCAGGTCATGAATGCTGTCAAGGCCATACCGGTAAAAGGTAAGGTCAACAGGAACAAGCTGTTTGTTTTTAAACTGCACCTGCAACTTGACAGAGGAGATAAAAATATCGGTCACCTTATCCTCTCCCCGCACTTTTTCCGTTACCGTATCATTATTCACCATCAGCCTGCTGCCGGAAACATCTTTTAGCTCTACAAGAAGGGGCTGCAGCAGTTCTTTGCTGTAATCAATATAGATCACCCGGTTTTGTTGTTCGTCCCACCCGATCATGCGATGATGCAGGAAATCTTTCTTAGAAACAATTGACCCAAATGCAGTTGCAGCCCGGGTAAAATAATTCTCGTGTTTTTCAGCTTCTTTCTTCCGCTGACGTATGCTTGTATAAGACAGGAAAAGTATAATTACAACAACAGCGCCTACGATGCCGGCCGCAAACAATAATGTGGAAGTATCCATTTTAATATTTTTAAATGATAAAGAAATAAACCTGCCGGTTCAGTGGTATGCACGGAGTATGGCAGAATAGAAAACAGGTTTACAGCCAGGTGCTGTACTGTTTTTCTCAATAAAAAAAAGAAAGAAGATCTCTACCAGAAAAAATGGTGCGGAAAGAGGAATAAATATATGTGGGTAAGACTGTCGGCAAATTTTATATCATCCCCCGAAGATGCTTTTACTGTTTGGGTATGATTCCCGGCATGCAACAGCAAGAGGTCTTTATAGCCCTGCACTCGTTTAGAGGCCTGACCACCGCCTGCCTGCGGCACCTGTGTATTACAGAGCGAAAGATCGGGTACGCAGTCGGTAAGATTTACGTTGCTTTCATTTGCCCGTTCAGCAAGATCAGGATAATTTGCTTTTTCCTGTTTTTGCAAATGCGATGTTGGGGCATGTTTCGGAACAACCGTTCCGGCCACCGCCACCTGCATTACTGAAAACAGTAACAGGAAAGAAAGAAACCGGTATGTGAATTGTTTTTTCAACTGCATGTTTGCTTAAACAGCGCAAAGATACGGATACGGGGAGAGTATGCAGACTTCAATAGCTTAAATAAAGCATAAAAAATGTTTCTTTCTTAAAGTAAATAAATAACAGGGGCTTTAATCACACATTGTTTTTACTTTTCTTTTTGCCCTGATCCATCCTCCGGCGATGCGCTGAATACATAATGTATGCTATTAAAAAAATACCTCCGTGTTATGCCTCTATTAAATATTGCCCGGGTAATAATTACTTAAGATTGCCGTAACCATTTTATAAAATGCATGCACGCATTTGCGCTGTTCATTCTGATAGTTTTGCCTCAAACTTATTTTTATGAACAAAAAAATTACGTACAGCATTTCGTGTATGTTGTTCCTGCTCATACTATGCAGCAACATTAATGCACAGATCAGCTTATTGAACAATTACCAGAATTACAATTCTGCAACCATCGGCACCTTCCAGGGTATCTCTTTCCGGGAAGCAGGTTTCTCAGGCCTGTACCCGATACCGAATACCAATGGAAAGGAATTCTGGGTATGCTCCGACAGGGGCGTGAACATAGATGCAGCCAACGCAAACCCGGCTGCTTGCCGCCCTACCTACGATAAGATATACGGGTTTCAGAATTATGCACCCAAGATCCATCGCATCCGCATCCATGGAGATTCGATACAGGTCTTACAAACCATTACGATGAAGCGACCGAATGGGACCAATGCCACAGGATTGCTGAACCCCACCGGCTTTGGCAGCACGGCTGCTGAACAGGTATCAACCGATACCGTGCTTGACTGCAGTAATTTTAATTTAAAAATTGCTCCCAAAGATATTTGGGGAATTGATGCCGAAGGCCTGGTAGTGGATAAAGACGGAAATTTCTGGATCTGTGAAGAAGGCGGTGCTTCCATCTGGAAACTGAACCGCAACGGCATTGTAATGAAACGTTACTCGCCCTATGCAAACCTGGCCGGTGCCCAACCACAGGATGTACTGATAGATACTGTTTTCAAATACCGCAAGAACAACCGGGGTTTTGAAGGCATCGCCATCACACCCAATGGAAAGATCTATGCCATGATACAAAGCCCGGTTTTATATCCAACTAAAACCGTTGGAGAAAATACACGCATTCATCGCATACTCGAGATCGATCCAACAAACGACAGCTGGAAAATGTATGCCTACCTGAATGATGGCATCATCGGCACCGGCAGCAACCAGGTCCGTTTACGTGACTGGAAGATCGGCGATATGGCTGCTATTAATAACAATGAGTTCCTGGTGATAGAAGCTGCACTGAGAGGCACTACCGATATAAAGAAGATCTATAAAATAAATATTGCCGGTGCTACCCCGGTTACTTCGGGTTTTTACAGCGGTGTAAGACTGGAAGCCCTGGTTGATGACGCAGGTCTTGCTGCAAACGGCATTGTACCTGTAACAAAAACACTGGCCGTGGATCTGCTGGCAAATGGCTGGCCTGCTTCGCTGGAAAAAGCAGAAGGCCTGGCGATCCTTGATGAAGGTACCATTGCCATTGTAAATGATAACGACTATGGCCAGTCATCTCCTTTGGAAAATGGTATTGCAACAGAAACGGGCATCACTTCCCATTTAATAAAATATGGTTTGGGAGGAGTAAATAAATTAAGCGGCTACGATTTTATTGGTACTACCTTATCGCAGGGAGCCGCTGCACAAAACAGTTCGCAAACCCCTTACTTAACCCCTAATGTTCCCGGTGCTCATTTCACTTCCATTCTTACTGCAGGTGATGTGGCTGCCAATAATTATAAGATGGTGGGCATACCTGATGGCCTTGGTGCTTTTGATAATCACGACGGAACATTCACGGTGCTGATGAACCATGAACTTGGCAATACTTCCGGCATTGTAAGGGCACATGGATCAAAAGGAGCTTTTATTTCAAAATGGGTCATCAATAAATCAGATCTCTCCGTAGAAAGCGGTTCCGACCTGATACAGAATTTGAAATTATGGAACCCGGCAACTTCCTCTTATGTTACGTATAATGCCGACAATCCGTATGCGGCCGGCCTCAACCGTTTTTGTTCGGCCGATCTTGCTGCAGAATCCGCATTTTATAACAAGGCTACCGGCAAGGGAACAAAAGAATTTATTTTTCTGAATGGTGAGGAAGCAGGAACGGAAGGACGTGCTTTTGCCCATATCGTTTCCGGGCCCGAAGCAGGCACAAGTTATGAGTTACCCTTTCTTGGAAAACTTTCTTTTGAAAACGCATCCGCCAATCCTGCAACCGGTGATAAAACAGTTGTTGCGAGCCAGGATGATGCCACACCCGGACAGGTATATTTTTATATCGGTTCAAAAACAAACAGCGGAAATACCATTCAAAAAGCCGGGTTAAGCAATGGTAATTTGTATGGCCCCGTGATAAGCGGGTTTGCCGTAGAAACAGATGCTGTTATTCCAGCAGCAGGCACGCCATTTACCATGGCCAACCTGGGGAATGTAAGTACCCTCGCAGGTGCTGCATTGGAAACAGCGAGCAATACAGCGGGCATTACAAGATTCTTACGCCCGGAAGATGGCGCATGGGATCCCAATAATCCAACCGATTACTACTTTGTAACCACCAATGGTTTTAATAACCCCAGCCGTTTGTGGAAACTGCATTTCAATGATATCAATAATATGCAGAACGGCGGTACGGTAACGGTAGTACTGAACGGAACAGAAGGACAAAAGATGCTTGACAATATGACCATTGATAATTCGGGTCATATCCTGATGCAGGAAGATGTGGGCAACAACGCACATCTCGGTAAAAT
>JGI24770J26754_10002554_pt1 | contig 12536 bp, 12 predicted proteins | sample LakOneMetagenome_FD_26754 | JGI IMG/M metagenome (IMG submission 26754) | reverse complement strand
GAGATCCTCAAGCGCCTGCGCAAATGAGACGGCACGCCAGTCGAGTCGAACCAGCGATTCCCCGTCATGCAAGCCCATCCCGTGCGCTCGCAGCTCCGATCGGGCGCTTCGCTCACTCCTTCGACGATGCCGAGACGAATGCTTCCTTGAGTTTCGTCGCGCATTCCTCGCAACATACTTCGACGGTGCGTCCGCCGAGTTTCACGTTGATTGCGCTGTCGTCGAGCGGGCAATCGCAGGCGGCACAGGTTTTCTGGGTCATGGCGGATCTCCTGTCGGGTGGATGGATGAACAGTGTGCTCGGGAAGCGGACGAGGCGCTGTCGGAATCTTTAGCAACCTGTCGTGGCGCAACCATCGCGCACGGCGCGCCCTCAAGGATCGCGCCGCCGTCGCGCGATCACCGCTTCGCGGAACTCCGATGGAGAACGGCCGTAGGCCTGCTGGAATGCGGCACTGAAGTGACTGTGGCTGGAGAAGCCGAGTTCGAAGCCGAGCTGGCCGAGGTCATCGATGTCGCCGATGCGGTCGAGCGCGCGCGCGAGGCGCAGGCGCAGCTGGTAGCGGTACAACGGCANCGCTTCGACCTGCTGGAACACCTGCGTGAGGTAGACCGGCGAGACGCCGATCTCGGCGGCGATNTCGGCGAGCGTCCAGCGGCGCGAGAGGTCGCTCGCGAGGACGAGCTTGGTGCGGTCGGCGAGGCGCTGCCTGCCGCTGCTGGAGCCGGCCGCATGTGCGGTGCGCGGCCCGAGCGAGCGTTGCACCAGGGTGAGCGCAAGGCTTTCCGCTTCGAGCGGCTCTGCGATCGCTTCACGCAGGCCATGGCGCANCATCGCGACGAGCGCCTGCGCGCGCGCGTCGATGCGCAGGCGCAACGGATCGAACCGGATGGCCTCGCCGTCGCGCAGCAAGCCACGGGGGGTGACTTCGCGCAGCATGGATTCCTCGACGTGCACGATGAGACTCGCGTCGCCGCCGGGCACCGGATGGCGCGTGCGGTAGTCGGCGCATGCGTTCGACAGCAGCACCTGCCCCGCCTCGGCGACAGCGAGTTCCTGCCCCTGGTGGCGCACGAACAGACCGCGGTACGGGAACACGAGATGCGGCTGCGCGCACCATGCCGCCCCGGCGGCGTGTTCGCCGCTGCCGTCGCAGACCGTGTCCCGGACGGTGACGGTCCGCGTATGGAGGAGGGGCTCGATGCGGAAGCCGGTCATGGAATGCTCGCACGGCAGCGCACCCGAGGGCTGCGTGTCCCTGAGGCCGGGGGCCGAGGCCGGAATCATCGCGCATTCTGGCGCTTGCACGCCGGCGCGGCGCGGATCGCATAGGGCGCGTTCCTGGATCCTACGCCGCCGCATACACCTCGCGCGCCCGTGCCTGCAACGCCTGCATAGCCTGCACGTACGGACCCGGCCCATGGCTCACGCGCGCGACGCCGCAGCGCGCGAGCGTGGCGAGCGGTGGCGTGTTGCCGCTGGCCATGATGTTGAGCGGCAGCGGCGAATCGGTGGCGAGCTGCTCGATCAACGCGGCATCGGCGAGGCCGGGCGCGAACAGTCCGTCGGCGCCCGCATCGGCATACGCTCGTGCGCGCTCGAGGGCATGCGCGACTGCTTCGTCGTCGTGCGCGACGCCCTGCTGGAAGAACACGTCGGTGCGCAGGTTGATGAAGAAGCGCTGCGCGTGGCGGTCCGCGGCCGCGCGCGCGGCTCGCAGCCGACGCACCTGCACGTCGATATCGCGCAGGGTGCCGTCGCCAGGATGGCTGTCCTCGAGATTGCAGCCGATCGCGCCGGCTTCGATCGCGCGCACGACCGTCGCCGCGACCGCGGATTCGTCGGCGCCGTAGCCGCTTTCGAGGTCGATGCTGACCGGCAGCGTGGTCGCCTGGACAATGCGGCGCAGGTTGTCGAGCGCGAGATCGAGCGGCACCTTCTCGCCGTCCGCATAGCCGTGCGAGGCGGCGACCGACCAGCTGCCGGTCGCGAGTGCGGACGCGCCGCCGGCGGCGACCGCGCTCGCGCTGCCGGGGTCCCAGATGTTGAGCAGGACGAACGGGCGTCCGCGCACGTGCAGGGCATGGAATGCGTCGGCTTTGTTGCTTGCGGTGTTCATGTACGTCTCCGATGGAATGTGGATGTCGCCCGCATCACGCCGCGGCCAGCCAGTGTGCACGCAGCTCCTTGTTGAAATCGCCCGCGCGTTCTTCCGGGAAGAAGATGCGCGCGCCGTCGAACTCGACGCGCTTGCGCGTGCCCGGGATCAGGTCGGCGAGCCAACGCGACCACGAAACATCGAAGTAGATGTCGTCGGTGCCCCATGCAATCAAGGTCGGTGCGCGCAACGTGCGCAGGCCCGCTTCGACGCGCAGCGTGTGCAGTGGATCGAATTCGGCGAGGAACCGCTCGAGGTCGCGCGTGCGCTGCGCACTGCGCAAGTGCGGCTCGAGATAGCGGTCGATCGTCTCGTCGGCCACCTCGGCCGGGCGTTCGTAGGCAGGACCCAGCGCGGACTCCGCGCGGTAGACCGACTTGTCCGCGAGCATCGCGCCGAGCGCGCCCCGCAAGCCGCCGGCTGCAGCCATCTCGAGGAACGGCTTGAACGCCGCGGGCGGCCAGTTGTCGTGCGTGTCGCAATTGGTCAATGCGAGGCTGCGCACGCGCCCGGGATACGTCGCGGCGAAGATCTGGGCGATGCCGCCGCCGCTGTCGTTGCCGACGAGGTCGACCTGATCGATGTCGAGCGCGTCGAGGAATTCGGCGAGCATGCGCGCGTTGGCGGTGACGGACACGTCCTGGTCGGCCGCGATTTCGGTGTCGCCGTGCGCGAGCAGGTCCGGCGCGATGCAGCGGCGCGCATCGGACAGTTGTGCGAGCTGGTGGCGCCAGAGGTAGCCGTTGAGCAGGACGCCGTGCACGAACAGGGCGACCGGGCCACTGCCCTGTTCGACGTAGGCGATGCGACCGGAAGGGGTCTGGACGATGTGGCGCGTGGATTGGCTCATGGCGTGCTCCTCGAAGTGCGACGCACGGGAGCGTGCGTCGACGGCGCGCAGTGGAACAGCCGCACGCGGACGGGCGTTATCAGGTTCTTTATCGATGCGAAGGCAATCGGGACCGGCAACTCCCCGCGGATGCTTGCGGAAATCGACGCGCGTGAGCCGGAAAAATTGCCGCCGCCCCTTCGACACCACCCCTGCGGCCGAATGCCGCAGCCGACCCCGCCCCACTGCTCGAACCGGCCTGCGCGGACATCGCGAGTGCCGCGCGCCGCATGGGCTGAAAACGATTACATCCAAGCGCTGCGCGGTGCGCGGGAATTTTCCCCGCGCGATCAAGCGATGCGATGCGGCGCAACATGCGGCAGGCCGCCTTGCATGAGCGGTACACCGCCGCTAACGTCCCGACACTCCCTTTCCCCCGCGGGCGCCTGCGCCCGGAGACCATGGCCAGCAAGCTCAAAGCCCTGAATGACTGGGTCGACACCGTCGCCCGCCTGACCCGACCCGAAAGCATCCGATGGTGCGACGGCTCCGCCGCCGAGAACGCCGCCCTGCGCGCCGAGATGCTCGCCGACGGCATCCTGATTGAGCTCAACCAGGACACGCACCCGGGCTGTACCCTGCACCGCTCGAATCCGTCCGACGTCGCGCGCGTCGAGCACCTGACCCTGGTCTGCTCGAAGAACGAGGAAGACGCCGGCCCGAACAATCACTGGATGGCTCCGGCCGAGGCGCATGCGAAGATCGATGCGCTGTTCGACGGCTGCATGCAGGGACGCACGCTGTACGTGATCCCGTATTGCATGGGTCCGATCGATTCCCCGCTGTCGCGCTGTGGCGTGGAGATCACCGATTCGCCGTACGTGGTCGCGAACATGCGCATCATGACGCGCATGGGTGCGCCGGCGCTCGCGCGCATCGAGAAGGAAGGCACCTTCGTCAAGGGCCTGCATTCGATCGGCGAACTCGATCCCGAGCGCCGCTGGATCATGCATTTCCCGGAAGAGCTCACGATCAAGTCGTACGGTTCCGGCTACGGCGGCAACGCGCTGCTCGGCAAGAAGTGCCACGCGCTGCGCATCGGATCGTGGCAGGCGCGCCAGGAGGGCTGGCTCGCCGAGCACATGCTGATCGTCGGCATCGAGAATCCGCAGGGCGAGACGCACTACATCGCCGCGGCGTTCCCGTCCGCGTGCGGCAAGACGAACCTCGCGATGCTGATTCCGCCCGAGGGTTACCGCAAGGCTGGCTGGAAGGTGTGGACTATCGGCGACGACATTTGCTGGATGCGCCCGGGCAAGGACGGTCGCCTGTACGCGATCAATCCCGAAGCCGGTTTCTTCGGCGTCGCGCCCGGCACCAGTCGTTCGACCAATCCGACCGCGATGGAGACGATCTCGCACGACACGATCTTCACCAACGTCGCGGTCACCGCGGACAACCAGCCCTGGTGGGAAGGCCTGCCGCATGGCGCGCCGGTCACCGACTGGCAGGGTCGCCCGTTCGATGCGAAGCACGGCCCCGCCGCGCACCCGAATTCGCGCTTCACCGTGTCGGCGAAGCAGTGCCCGAGCTGGTCGCCGCACGCGGAAGACGCACAGGGCGTGCCGATCTCGGCGATCGTGTTCGGCGGACGCCGGCCTTCATTGGTGCCGCTCGTGTTCGAAGCGCACGACTGGGCGCACGGCGTGCTGGTCGGCGCCGCGATGGGCTCGGAGACGACCGCCGCCGCGACCGGCGCGGTCGGCGTGCTGCGACGCGACTCGATGGCGATGAAGCCGTTCTGCGGCTACAACTACGGCGACTACTTCGCGCACTGGCTGTCGTTCGACAAGGCCGGCGCGCAACTGCCGAAGATCTTCCACGTCAACTGGTTCCGCAAGGGCGCCGACGGGAAGTTCCTGTGGCCGGGCTACGGCGACAACCTGCGCGTGCTGGAGTGGATCATCGACCGCTGCAAGGGCGTCGCCGACGCGACCGAAACGCCGATCGGATACGTGCCGCGCAAGGGCGACCTGCACGTCGAAGGCTTGTCGATCGACGCGCGCGCGCTCGACGAGCTGCTCGATGTCGACGTCGAAGGCTGGGCCAGGGAAGTCGCCGACATCGGCCACTACCTCGACTCATTCGGCACGCGCACGCCGGAGCGCCTGCGCGTCGAGCAGCGGCGCGTGGCCGATGCGCTCGCCGACGCGGACGCGCCCGCGCGCAAGGTGGCGGCGGGTTGAGTTCGCGCCTCGGTATCGCAGGCCTCCGATCCCCGAGGGCTGCGGAACTTCCCGCGCGTGCGGCCCTCTCCTTCAAGGGGAGGGTCGGGCGGGGATGGTGTTGCCTCGTCGCGCGAAGCGGCCGGCTTTAAACCGAACCCCTCCCTCCCCGCATCCAAGCTGGCAAGATGAACGCTTGCCTTGCCATGCCCCTGCCGATGATCGATGCGCCACGCGCACAAGCGGTTGCCGAATCGCCGGATACCGAGCTGGTGCGCCGCGCCGCGGCCGGCGACATGCGTGCGTTCGAGGCGCTTTATCGCCGCCATGCCGCGCGCGTGCACGGCGCGGTCTGGCGCCTGTCCGGCATGAACGAGGCGCGCGCACAGGAACTCTCGCAGGAAGCGTTCGTGCGCGCCTGGCAAAAACTCGACAGTTTCCGCCACGAAAGCGCGTTCTCGACCTGGCTGCATCGCCTCGCGGTGAATGTCGCNCTGATGGACCTTCGCGCGCGCGATCCGGAGGACACGGTCGAGGACGGCGTGCTCGAAGCAGCGAGCGAGCCGGTCACCCCTTTCTGCGCCGGTGAGCGCGCCGACCTCGAGCAGGCAGTGGCGAAACTGCCGCCGCGCGCACGCGCGGTGCTGGTGCTGCATGATGTGGAAGGCTGGAAGCACGAGGAGATCGGCCGCGAACTCGGCATGGCGGTCGGTTCGTCGAAGGCGCAATTGCATCGCGCGCGCGGTTTGCTGCGTGGGATGCTGGGATAGTTGGCGATCACGGAAGATCGCAAGGGCTGATTGAGGTTCGGCCAGGACGGCCGCCCTTGTTTCGCGATCAGGACGATCGCAAGAGTTGACTGAGGAATGCGGATAGTACGGCCGCTCTTGTTTCACGATCGGGACGATCGCTGGAGAACACACCATGAATGATTTCGAAACCCAGCGCGGACTGCGCCAGATGAACACCCCGCGGATGCCGCAGGTGGACCTGTGGCCTGGAATCGCCGCGCGCATCGCCATGGCCGAGACACAACCGCGTCGCTCCGCGCACCGCAACTGGCTGCCGCTCGCCGCCGCGGCGAGCGTGCTGATCGCGCTCGGCGCCGGCATTGCGGTCTTGCGAACGCCCGATGACGCGGCGCTCAGCGCCAACCGCAGCATGCCGATGCCGAGCCGCGTTTCACCCGCGGATGCGCGCGATTTCGCGCGCGCGCCGGACGGTGATCCGCGCCTGGTCGGGGCTGCGGTGGTACTCGACTCCGCGCATGCCGAACTCGAACAGGCGCTCGAACAGCGACCCGATGCAGTTTTCCTGGTCAGCCTGCTGAACCGCACCAATGCTCGCCGCATGAAACTCGAACACTACGGCGCCCGCGCCGGCTGATGACAGGAGCCCCGTCATGAAGACCACCCTCACCATCCTGTCGCTCGCCCTGCTCGGCGCACTCGCTGCCGCCCATGCCGGCACGCCGATCAACGAAACGCGCGCGGTGAATGCGACCGCTCGCATCGACGTATCGAACATCAAGGGCTCGGTCACGGTCAGCGGCTGGGACAAGTCCGAAGTCGCGATCAGCGGCACCCTCGGCGACGGCGCCAAGAAGCTCTCGGTCGAAGGCAGCGGCGATCGCCTCAGCATCAAGGTCGAAGCACCGGACAAACAAGGCTGGTTCAGCTGGGGTGCCGACACGCGCATGGGCGACAGCCTGCTCGACATCAAGGTGCCGAAGGGCGCCGAGATGAAGATTGAAGTGGTCAGCGCGGATGTCAGCCTCAGCGGCGTCGCCGGCCGCACGCTCAATGTCGACAGCGTCAGCGGAAAGCTGCGCCTGGACAGCGGTGCGAAGGAGCTCGAGCTCGACAGCGTCAGCGGCGACATCGAGGTGAGCGGCGGCGCCGAACGTGCACACGTCGAAACCGTGTCCGGCAATATCCGCGCGCGCGGCCTCGCCGGCANGGTGAAGTTCGAGACCGTCTCCGGCGACATCGACGCCGAGAACGGNGGCTACCGCGAGGTCACCGCCGGCACCGTGTCNGGCGACATCACCCTGCGCGGCAAGCCGGACGCGAGCGCGCGCATCGACGTCGAGACGATGAGTGGCGACGTCCACCTGTACCTGCCCGCGGATGCATCGGCGCGCCTCAACGCCTCGACCTTCAGCGGCCGCATCCGCAGCGACTTCGGCAGCGTGACCGAACCCGAACACGGTCCCGGCAGCAGCCTCGAGGCCACCGCCGGCAGCGGCAGCGGGCAGGTCAAGCTCGAGACGTTCAGTGGCGACATCGATATCCGCAAGGAGTGATGCAAACCCCTGCGGAGTGGAGCTGNGCTTGTCCGCCCGTGCGCCGCGAGNCGAGCGGGCCCGGCTATGCAACGGCAGTCGCTGCCCGCATTGAGGAGGAACTTCATGCAGCGATCCGTGCCTCTCACCCTGGCTGCCTTGCTGACCCTGTCCAGTGCGACCCACGCCGCTGACAAGCCCTTCGGCCGCGATGACGCGCGCGCGATCATCGCGCAGAGCCGCCAGATCCTGTCGCCGTACGGCGTGCAGGAACTGAAGGCGGTCGAGATCAACGGCATCAAGCAGTGGATTTCGGTGCGCGGCAACGACCGGCGCAATCCGATCCTGCTCTACCTGCACGGCGGCCCCGGTTCGGTCGAGATGGTCGAGTCGTACGGTTACCAGCGGCCATGGGAGGATTTCTTCACCGTAGTGCAGTGGGATCAGCGCGGCGCGGGCAAGACATTCGCCTCGAACACGCGCGAGGCGATGGCGCCGGGCATGACGATCGACGGCATGGTCGGCGATGCCGAAGCGATGATCGCCTACCTGCGCACGACCTATGGCAAGCAGAAGATCTTCCTGCTCGGCCACTCGTGGGGCAGCATCGTCGGCGAAGAAGTCGCGCGACGCCATCCGCAATGGCTGCATGCCTACCTCGGCGCCGGCCAGATCGCCGATTCGCCGCGCAGCGAAGCAGACGGCTATCGCTGGGCGCTCGAACAGGCACGCACGCAGGGCAACGCGACCGCGGTGCGGGAGCTGGAAGCGCTCGCGCCCTACCCCGGCGATCCGGACAAGCTGACGATCGAGCGCATCGGCGCGCAACGCAAGTGGACGATGTACTTCGGGGGTCTCGCCTGGGGTCGCACCGAATACAAACCGTTCGACGACGCGCGCAAGCTGTCTCCCGACTACAGCAACGAGGAACTCGGCGCGATCGACCAGGGTGGCCTGTTCTCGCTCGAACATCTGCTGGCGCCGATGGCGGCCACCGATTTCGGCAAGAACACGCGATTTTCCTGTCCGATCTTCCTCTTCAATGGCCGCCACGACTACACCACGTCGAACGAGGTCGCCGCGCGCTGGTTCGCGAAATTGCATGCGCCGCACAAGCGCATGTTCTGGTTCGACGATTCGGCGCACCTGATGATGCAGGAGCAACCCGGCTTGTTCCTGATGCACCTGGTCAACGACGTGCGGCCGCTGGCGGTTCGCGCCGGGGATGCGCCGCCGGAACGAGACGCCGTGACACGCTGAGTTGCAGCGCAGTCCGCGCGGGCGACCGCGCTAGCGGCGCTCGGCACGCGCGTGGATCGCCAGCAGGTCGCCAAGCAGCGCCTGCGCGGTGACTTCGGGACCCGCGCCGGGTCCGCTGATCACCAGCGGTTGCGCGCGATAGCGTGCGGTGGTGAGCGCGAACAGGTTGTCGGTGCCGGCGAGGCGCGCTGCGGGATGGGTCGATCCGACTTCGGCGAGGCCGACGCGAGCGACTCCTTCGTCATCGATGCGTGCGAGGTAACGCAGCACGCGACCGGCGCGTGCGGCAGCCGCACGACGCGCTTCGAGCACGTCGTCGAATTCCTGCAGGCGNGCCAGGAACGTGTCCACATCGACCTCGCGCAGTGCATCCGGCACCAGGCTCTCGATCGCCACCTCGCCGGTGTCGATCGCATGGCCGGCGCTGCGCGCGAGGATCAGCAGCTTGCGCGCGACATCGAGGCCAGCGAGGTCGATGCGCGGGTCGGGTTCGGTGTAACCGAGGGCGCGCGCTTCGCGCACCAGCCCGGAGAACGGTCGCGAGCCGTCGTAGTGGTTGAACAGCCACGACAGCGTGCCGGAGAACACGCCTTCGAGCGCGAGAAGCTGGTCGCCGCACTCCCGCAGGCGGCGCAAGGTCGACAACACCGGCAGGCCCGCACCGACCGTCGCGGCGTCGCCGTAGACGGCGTCGCCGGAGGCGCCCGCACGACGCAGGTCGCGAAACCCGGCGTACGCGCCGCCCAGCACGGCCTTGTTCGCGCTGACGACGTGATGGCCGTGCGCAAGCCAGCCGGCGTGGCGCGCGGCAACCGTCTCGGATGCCGTCGCATCGATGAGGATGCGCTGCGTCGCGCCGCTGCCCGCAAGCGTGGCCAGCAGGATCTCGTCCGCACGCGGTGCGGGCGCCGTGCGCAAGAGGCGCGACGCCTGCGAGGGCACCACGCCCCGCGCATTGACGTGCTGGATGCGCGAGTTCGCGACGCCGACCAGATGCAGCCCATTGGCGGCGGGCGTCGCCAGCAGACGAAGCAACGCCGAGCCGACCACGCCGGTACCGAACAACACCAGCGCACTGCCGCCGCTGGCGGCGACGAATTTCGGCAGCGCGCTCATGCAGGCACCCGACGCTTGCAGGCGAGCGCCGCGCGCGCAAGTGCGGCTTCGAGATCCGCGCACAGGTCGGCACCGCCCTCGATGCCGGCCGACACGCGCAGCAGTGCATCGCCGATGCCCGCCTTGCGGCGCGCATCCGGCGCCATCGACGCATGCGTCATCGTCGCCGGGTGCGCGATCAGGCTTTCGACGCCGCCGAGCGATTCGGCCAGCGAGAAGAACTGCAAGCCGTCGAGGAAGGCCTCGATCGCAGGCGCACCACCGTCGAGTTCGAAACTCAGCATTGCACCGAAGCCGCTCTGCTGGCGCGCGGCGAGCGCGTGCCCAGGATGCCCCGGCAGGCCAGGCCAGTACACGCGCGCGACCTGTGGATGCGCATCGAGCAAGGCGGCGATGCGCGCGGCGTTTTCCTCGTGCGCGCGCAGGCGCGGCACCAGCGTGCGCAGGCCACGCAGGGTCAGGAAGCTGTCGAACGGCGCACCGGTGAGGCCGAGGCAGTTCGCCCACCACGCNAGTTGCTGCGTAGTGTCGGCATCGCGCGCGACGACCGCCCCGCCGACCACGTCGCTGTGGCCGTTGATGTATTTGGTGGTCGAGTGCACGACGACGTCGGCGCCAAGCGTGAGCGGCTGCTGCAGCGCGGGCGAAAGAAATGTGTTGTCGACCACGCAGCGAGCGCCGACCGCATGCGCCGCCTGCGCGACGTGGCGCACGTCGGTGATGCGCAGCAACGGGTTGGACGGCGTCTCGACCCACACCAGGTCGGGCGACTGCGCGAGCCCTTCGGCAAGGCGTGCCGGATCGGTGAGATCGGCAAACTCGACACGGAAGCGACCCTTCTTCGCCCATGCATCGAGCAGGCGCCAGGTGCCGCCGTAGCAGTCGTGCGCAGCGAGCACGAGTCCGCCGGCGGGAACGAGTTCCAGCACCAGTGCGACTGCGGCCATGCCGCTCGCGGTGACGACCGCGCCGGCGCCGCGCTCCAGCTCGGCGAGTGCGTTCGCGAGCTGGTCGCGGGTGGGATTGCCGCTGCGCGAGTAGTCGTAGGCACGCTTGCGCCCGAAGCCGGCAAACGTGTAATTGGTGCTGAGGTGCAGCGGCGGCACCACGGCGCCGTGCTGCAGGTCGGATTCGATCCCGGCGCGCACGGCACGGGTACAGGGCGATGGAATCATTTCAGGCTCCGGGAATGTCGAGGGCTTCATTCAGCAATGCGCCGAGCTGCGCCGGCTCCTTCAGAAACGCATCGTGGCCGTAGCGCGAGTCGATCACGTGCAGGGTCGCGCGAGCGCCGCAGCGGCGTTGCAGCTCGCACAGGTCGGCGAGCGGCACCACGCGATCGGAGGCGATGCCGATCAGGGTCGTCGGCACGCGCACGTCTTCTGGCTCGATCGTGTGCAGGTCGATCGATTCGGACAATGAGAGGTAGCGCTCCGCGTCGAAGCGCTGGGCGAAGCTCGCTCCGGCTGCGGCGAGCCACGGTTCCTCGGCGAAGCGGAAGCGCCCGTCTGTGAAGTGCGGCGCCTCGGCGCAGCGTTCGGCGAATTCGCGTTCGCCGCGGTACGTCGTCATCGCGAGGCGACGCGCGAGATCGAGGCCGGCGGTGGTGTCGCCGAGGCGCGCGCCGAGGCGCACGACTTCGCGCTGGATGTTGCGCACGGCGGTGCTGAGCGGATGCGCGCGGTGCGCGCCGGCGACCGCGACGAGGCGCTCGAGGCGCCGGGCGTGGCGCGCCGCGAATGCGAGTCCGACCATCGCGCCGTAGGACGCGCCGACGAACGCCCGCGCGCGCCGGATGCCGAGCACGTCGAGCACGCCGGCGATCGCGTCGGCCTGGTCGTCGGTGCTGACGGCGAGCGCGTCGCCGAGGTCGGCACGCGCGAGCCAATCGATCGACAGCACGCGCCGACATCGCAGGTCGATCGCGCAGCGGTCGCCGACGATGTCGTTCCACCAGCCGGATTCGCGACCGTTCGCGGCGACGTGGCGGTCGGCTGAAATGCCGCCCTGCACGATCACCAGCGGCCCATCGACGGCTCCGCACAGGGACCAGCGCACGCGCACGTCGCGCATGCCCTCGGCGTGCTTCGGCTGCAGGCGCACCACGGACTCACCGATGCGCGCGCTGTTCGCGGGCGGCGCGAACAGCGCATCGAACGCCGCATCGATGTGCGGCGCGATCGCCGCAGGGATCGAATCGGCAACGTTGGAACGGGCTTCGGCTTGCAGGCTCATCGCGGTTCTCCGGTCGTGCCCATCGGCCGCGGGAAAACCGGAGTGCGCTGCGTCGACGCCGGCGCAGCGATGCGCCGGGCGATGTCGCAGCTCATCTCTCGGCGGATCGCGCGACGGCGCGTCCCCGCGGGAGTTGGCACCTGACGGAGCACGGGACGTTGCCGTGGATCCGCTGGTTGCCCCGGTGTCGTCGGGCCTGTCCCTCGACCGGTCTTGATGAGCAGTGGGGGCACTCTAGTTCGGCGCGGCTGTTTCGTCAATAGACATTTAGACGTCTATACGTCTCATATATCTATTGACCATATGTGCTTTTGCCGCGACTACCGATTTCGCGGAGACCGTCCCGCATCCGTGCATGTTCGTCCCGCATCCATGCGGGCCGGTTTCTTTCTGTGACTCCGGGCATCCTGCCCTCCGCCCTTCGGGCC
>JGI24770J26754_10002553_pt1 | contig 12537 bp, 10 predicted proteins | sample LakOneMetagenome_FD_26754 | JGI IMG/M metagenome (IMG submission 26754) | reverse complement strand
CGGGCTCATCCCCGCGTCCGCGGGGAGCACACTTACGGACCAGGCAGTATTGCATGAAAGCACGGAGAATTTTATTGGAACGCCCGGCAATACATCGCAATAGTGCCAGCGGGTACTTTGTTCAGTCAGCGGGACCGCGGTCGACGATACCGGCTGGCCTTGCTCCACCCGGTTCTCGGTTGGATGGCGCCGTCGAGTGCCTGGCCGGTGTGAGGTCGGCGAACAAGTGTGATGCCGTCAAAGTCCACGGGCTGCCAGTCGTATCTGTGTACCTTGAACTCAAGTCGCTGCTCGTTGCGGGCAGGGTAGATCAGGATCGCACGCCCGTCTTTGGCAAGCTCTCGCACTCTGTCCCACAAGAGATCTCGGACGCGTGCCGAGATCTGTCCGACGAATACCCCCGGGCTGATCTCCAAGAGCCAGCGCGTCAAGTGGCCCCGAAGCCCGGCCGGACAGGCGGTGACGACGAGCACTACCACGGGACGTCCACCGACGGGTCGGCCCACGACTGTCCACTGGCGACCGTTCCGTCGGACCCGTCCCAGAGGTGCACGACATCGGCATACAGCTGATCGGCCTGGTCGGCCGCCGCATCGTCCAATAGCAGTCGCGCAACATCGTGGGCGCAACGCGATACCAGTTTGGCCTGGTGAATGCGGTCCCGCATGATCCGGCGGGTTACCCCGGGAATGTCGTCCACATCCTGGCTGGCGACGTCGAAAGCAACCGGTATCGCCATCTCGGCCTTGTAGAGATCAGCAACATCGAACACGAACGAGCGATCGTGGCCGGTGTGAATGAAGCCCAGCCCTGGTGAGCATCCCAGCGCCACGACCACGGCATGCGCCATGCCGTACAGGCAAGTGGTTGCCGCCGAGAGAGATTGGTTGACCGCATCGCCGGCCGTGAAGTCGTCGGGGTTATAGTTCCGGCCCGACCAGTCGATCCCGGTGCGCGTGGCGTGCTCCCGGTAGCATCGGCGCACGCGCGCTCCTTCGCGCCCCCGGAGCTGTTGCATCGTGAGTTTCGATGTGTCCTCGTCTGGAAAACGCATCGCATACATGTTGCGTGCTACCGCCAACCGGTTGTCGCGGTTGCTGACCAATCGCGCTTGGGCGTCGAGCAGTCGACTAGTACGCCCGAGCGGCCGGCCATGCGCGTAGTACCGAACGCCATGTTCCCCGACCCACACGGCGGTCGCCCCGGATTCGGCCAGCAGCATCATCGCCTGATGCGTCACTCGGGTGCCAGGGCCGAGTAAAAATGTTGCGGTGGCTGCTGCGGGAACGTGGACGACACCACGCTCGTCGGTGGCGGTGATGGCGTTGTCGTCGCGGTGGATTGTGCAGCGTTCGAGGTAGAGGAACGTGAGCCGATCGCTGACCCGGACGAGTTCACTGGGGCGCGCGGGCCGCGGTCCCGGTGATGGCAAGTCGCTCAAGTACCCTGCGGTGCGAGGGTGAGCAGGCCGCAACCGTAGGCCTTGGCCCGCCCGATGCCGACGATCAGCGCGTTTCGGAGAAGCGCTGGGTCGACGACATCCAGTACACCTTCATAGGTCGCCGTGGCGATGGTCACCGGGGCGCTCGAGCCTCGGTGAAACCTGAGTAGCCGCCGATCGAATACAGCCAATTCCGCTTCACCGCTGGGACCGTCGGGGATGGCGATCCCAAGCCGTGAGCATCGCGAAATCAGCCATCCCTCTTGTTGTTTGACCGTAACGTGGCCGCGAGGCTTGGTGTCGGACCAACCGTCCTTGCACCCGGAATACGTCGGATTCGCGGTAAGGCGGAAACGCCACGTCTGCCCTTTGGTTAGTGCATCCAGGAGAGGCGCATAGGGACGTGTCTGCCACATTTCCCCGGTCTGCCAGCCGGCCTGCTCCACCAGATGCGTCAGGTCGGGTTCGGTCGGACTCGCGAGGATCAACGATGTCGCCGTGGATTGCCGGTCGATGCGCCACAGCGCGCGACCGGAAGAAGGGTCCGAGGACTCCGGCGGAAATGCGGATTCGACTGCCGCATGCATGCGCTGTGGCGAATTCAGCAGCACCATCGCCGACCGCCGCCGGATGTTCAGATACATTCTTGTCAAGTACATTTCACGCTCCTCCCAAGGCTGCCATCACGTCGTGCCCACCCGTTCCGGCGGGATTGTCAATTGGTACCCACTGCTCAACGACACTGCGCCAGCCATACAGTCGTCGTTCCGGATCAAAGCTAACCGGATGGTCTCGGACGAGGTCGCCGCCGGCGCTCTCTGCTGCGTCGAGGACCGCCCGGAGCGACAGGGTTTTCGGTTGACGCCGGCGGTACCACTGCGACGCCTCCCACGGCGCGTCCGACAGCGCGTCGCTCACGGACAGATCGACGGTGTCGATGTACAGCGGCCGACTGGGTGGGCAGGAGCGCCGCCCCAGATACAGCGGAAACGTCGGTCGCAGAAGGGCATCCGCCAATCCGTCGATGACGCCTTGGGGGCCGGTCACCGCTGCCAGGAACACCGCGTCGGCCAGGTAGTAGCGGTACGACAACGGCATCGACTGACCGTCGGTGGGCCGTACCGCGACCTGAAAGTCGCGGAGCAGGCGCCCGGGTTGGTCGACGCGTACCCCGAACGACAACTGGGCCAGGTCTTCGATCGGGTCCGAGCGCCGTCGCCCCTGGGCCGCGGCCAGCAAACCGATCACCCCGCTCTTCGTTGGCTCCTGTCGGGTGTCTCGGCGGGCGAACCGGCTGGCGGCGCCCCACGCCTGCATCGGCCCGGCCAGCCGGATCAGCAGGGTTGTCATTCGACGTGGCCGGCCGTTCGCGCCGCCAGCGTCTCGACCTCGCGGACGAGCTGCTCCAGGTTGACCAGGTCTCCGACTTCGGCAAGCGGCTCGGTAGCCTTCATGGTACCCACCAACCATGTCGCAGACGGCGAACCGTAGGCCGCAGCTAGCTCGTCGTTCCAGGAGCCGAGCGCTTGGGCGGTCTGCCCGATAGTGGATTCGCCGTTTTTGCGGACTATCGGATCCTCGAACGCGCCCACCAGGTTGACCGGCTGATCGTCGCGGGCGACGACCAGGACCGCTTCTGGCAGCGTGCGATTGGCGAACGTATTCTGCTTACCGGTCGGCATCGAGCGGACGAACGCGTCGACGAACGCGGCGGCGGCGCGGCCGGTCGCAGCGGTATCGCCCAGGTTCTGCTGCAGCTGAGCAACATTGAGAGTTGCATACCGGTACAAGGTCGACGAATTGAACTCGACGGTGCCGATCATCCCAGCGCCGGTCTGGTTATCGGCGGCCTGCAGGTCGTCCACCGCAGTGAAATAGTCGAACTCGTTGTCCACGGCGTGCACGCTGATCGCGTGGGCGACCTGCGCCGCGGCGTCGATGTTGAGTTCCGCGTCGTCAGCGACCATGCGCCCGAACAATGCCACGTCGAAGCTCTGATCCGCCTTGAACGCTTTCTTCGCGTCGGATTTCGCGACCGGTTGCCCGTTGCCATGCGCCGCGACCGCGAGTTCCGCTAGCTTGGCGATCTGTCCTGCGCTGACGAAGATCAGGTAGTCCGACTGCTCGGTCACGACATTCCCGTCACCCTCGGTCTTTGTGTCCTTCTTGGGCTTTCGAGGCGCTTTCGTCGTGATGCCGGCCGCTTTGACAACCGCCGTCGCCAGTTCTGCCGCGGTCTTGTCGTCAGTGCCGTGACCGGTGATGGCGTTGGCGACCAAGTCCACCACGCGTTTGGTTCGGTAGCCGATGTTCGTGGTGTCCAGCGTGGCGTTGAAATGCGCACGCGCGGCACGCTTCCAGGACTGGCTGGATACCCGGGCCCGGCGCACGCCGCCGAACACCGCGGATTTGGGGCTACCCGTGTCATCGCGGTTGAGGTTGCTCGGCGGGACGGTCTGCAGGATGTGGATGTCGAGGTAGGTCATGTCGATACCTTTCGTGGTCAGTCGGTGGAGGTGGCGGAGGAGTCGTCGTTGTCGGCGGCAACGCGGTGGTAGTCCCGCCCCCAGCGCAGCCGCACCGCATCTGCGGCGCGTGGAGACCGCAGCAGTCCGTGGATGTCCACCGCAAGCAGTCCATAGTCGAGTTGAGTTCCCGATCCCCGGAACAGTGTGATCATCGACCGCAAGTGGTGACGCAATTCGCCCCCGGTCACGGCGGTGGCCAACGCCTGGAATCGCTTGAATACGGCGAGATCCGGCTGATCTGCATCGGCAGAGCGGTGCCCGGCAAATCGCCGCACCGCCGCCCCCAGCGACGGCCCCTTGCGGTGCACGGCCGTCGCACTGCCCTGCATGTGGATGGCGAACAGTGTGACCGCCGCGTGGGTTGCGACCTCCCACACCGATGGGCCCGTTTCGGTTCCCCACAGTCGTGGCGGTACGACTTCGATGGTGTCCGACCAGATATCCGGTGCCCCGCCGGGGTCGGCGTTGACGGCCCGCCGGAGTCTGGCCAGCCGGGCGGCGACATCGGAGTCGTGGACGTGTTCGTCGGTGCTGCGGCGTTGCAACTCGCCGACACGGCGGGCCACTCCCTGATAGACGTCGAGGTCGTCACGCTGCAGCCAGTCTTCCGGATAACGCAGTCGGGATGTCGTCATGCCGTGCCTCCATCAGTTCGGTCGTCTTCGAATGCCGCGGGAAGGGCTTTGCGCAGGGCGCCACGGAATAGGGTCAGTGCCACCGCCGAGTCCAAACGCCTGCCGTCCACAAGGCGTCCCCGCCACGCGTGTTCGCCGGCGTCGGAGACTAGTTGCCTTGCGGCCGAGCCTGTTTCGTCACTTACCTCCTTCTCCCAATCGGCGACCACTGCGGGACCGGAATCCTCGGTGAGCTTTGCCAGCCATTTGCGATACCGGTCATCGAGTGCGAAATACGCGGCCGCCCCGGCTTCTTGGGCGCCGGCCTCGCCCGCGCCACCCGCGGCCTGCGTCAAACGCCGCGCCAGGGTCTTGAGGGCCCGAACCGCCTCGGTTGCCGCGTCGACGGCCCGTTCCGCACGCAGCCGTGCAGTGCTGGCGCGGCCCAACAACGCCACCCGGAGCTGCAGGCTGTCATCGACGCTGGCGCCCACGACGCTGGCCTGGTTGATGTAGTCGAGGCCGAAAGCGTGCGGGCGCAAAGGAAGGTCCGGGTCCACCACCCTGGCGTCGACGAGCCGCTCGAGCCAGTGCGCGGTCTCGGAGGCCCGATTCCTGATGCGGTCGCCGTCGCTGACGTCGGCCAGTAGTCCCGCCATACCTCGCCACAACGCCTCGTCGGGGCTCCACCGCTTGGGTAGGTAGCGGTCTTCCCCGAACTTCTTGGACTGCACTTCGCTGAACCGCCAGCCCGTCATGTACTCGAGGTCGTAGCGGTTGTGGGCCTCGAGGGGGTCGCCGTTGGCCACCAACACCCGGGTTATCGCGCCGCGCTCGGCGACCAGCCGGATCCGTCGGCTCTGCCAGGTGAGCAGGTCCGCGGGACCGGCTGGGACCAGCGGTGTCCGTTGACGGAAGTCTGCGTGGGCGTGTTCCCAGGCCGGGAGGTCGGCGGGGTCAGGACTTCGGCCGTTGCGGTCGACAGCGACGGTGTTCAACATGAGCGTCTGGAACAGGGTGCGGCCTTCGAAGATGACACCGCCGAGCTGCCCGGCCCAGGCGACCCCGATCGGGTAGCCCTTGCCGTTCTTTCCGCGTGGATCGCGAGGGTCCGCCGATTTGATTCCGGACGCATCGAATCCCTGGCAGTGCACCAGCCAGCGGGCCGCCTCCCCCGGCGCGATACTCGCTGTCCCACGACCGGCGCGGGTGGTGAAGTACTTCCAGCCGGTGGGCACATCGGTCATCAGAAGCTCGATCGGCTTGAATTCGCCACTGGCCGTGTGCAAGTCAGCCACCTGATAGAACGGTTCGGCTGGGTCGAACAGGTCGAAGCGGGGCCGCACCGAGCGGAGGTACTCGTCGAGTTCGGCCTGAGGTAGCCGACCCTGCGCCCAGATCGCCGACCACGTGCGCGCAGGGTCCGATTCCCAGCGGATCGCCCGGCGCAGCACGGCGATCAGCAGGCGGATGATCGCGAACGATTGGGTGGGGATGTCCCCGCCGATCGAGCGCAGATCAGGCGCGGTGGCCAGCAACTCGTGGATCGACACCTCCCGGGTGGCACCGTGGTGGTCTTGGATGAGAATCCAGGGCTCGTCGATCAGATTGAACGACGGCGTACTCACCGGTCGATCCTGTCGACGATCAGTCCGGCCAGGTCGTCGTACCGGACCCGGTAGCCGCAGAGTTGCGTCGTCAGGTCTTCGTCCAGTTCCAATGCGAGTTCTCCTTTGAGCCAGCGCGATTTCATCCAGCCGCCGTAGGCGCAGGTGCGTCGTTCGAGCTCCTCGATGACGGCAAACGCAATACCGGGGTGCGACAGGGCGTAGGGCAGCCGGATCGCGGCCGAGAGCGCCCGGCGCCCCTGATCGTCGTCGGGAGTGTGCTCGACACTCACGGCTTCGCCGCCGCATTGGTGGGGCAGAAAGACGCGGTCGCCGATGCGCTGGGTCAGCAGCACCTCGACGCTGTCGTTGCCGTCGCGCACCCGTGCGTAGCCGTGGACGTCGTCGGGTTCGCTGGCCGGGAAATCCAGGAAATTCACCAAGCAGGCGTTGGCGGTCGGCCGCCATATCCGGAAGGCGTCGGCGCGCGCCTCCCGCTCAGCGCCAGCGGTCTTAGACCGTGACCACGCGTCGTCCAGGGCGCCAGACCACCCCTCGGGCCCCACGTAGTCATCGTTGTAGGCGGCCTGCACCAGTGGCGAGATGTCGTCGGGCAAGGTGAGGTGGTCCGTCCCCGTCAGGACAGCGAGTGCGCGTAGCAGGTAGGCGGGGTCGTAGACCTTCGTCGACACATCGATGGGATCGGGGATGTTTTGCTGCCAATCCTTCACTCCCGTAAGGAAGTATCGGGGAGTCCCAAGTCGCTGAGGCCGCTGCCTGCGGTGGCGGTGAAGCCGGCCCAGCCGCTGCAGCAGCAGGTCGACCGGGGCCAGGTCGCTGATCATCACGTCGAAGTCGAAATCCAGCGACTGTTCGATCACCTGGGTGGCGACGACGATCCGGCGATGCGGGCGTGTGCCGCTTCTGCCCAGCTCGCCCAGCAGCCGCGTCTCCAGGCGGGCGCGGTGCTGCGCGACGAAAGCCGAGTGCAGCAGCAGTACGTCGTCACCAAAAGCCCGATGGAGTTGGGCCGCGGTGTCCTGGGCGCGCCGGACCGTGTTGCGCACGATCGCGGCGCATCCTCCCTCGGCCAGGAGTTCGCCAAGTAGGACCGCCAGGTCGGCATCATCGTCAAGTCGGAGGACCTCGACGCGCTTGGATTCCGACGTGGGCGGTGGAGACACACTGCTGGCTCGGCCGTCGGCGCCGACGCTGGTGATCGCCGGATATCCGACGTCGGTTAGCGCGTCGAGGCCACGCGCGTTGATGGGATTCATCCCGGCGTAGGCCTGTGCGTACGCCCTGCGCTGGGCGGTCGGCAAGGTCGCCGACAGCAGGATCACCGGAACCCCATAGGCACCCAGCCAGTCCAGGGCGCGGATGAGGTACTGCCGCATGTAGGTGTCCGCGGCATGTACCTCGTCGATGACCACAACTTTCCCCGCCAGAGCGAGGTGACGAAGCACGACGTGGCGGGACTTCAACGCCATGAACAGCAGCTGATCGATGGTCCCTACAACGAAATTCGCCAGCAGGGACTTCTTGCGGCCCGAAAGCCACTGGTGGGCAACCACCGTCGGGGCATTCTCGGTCCCACAGTCACATTCGATGTCTGCCAGCTGCGCGGACGGTATCAGGCCGCGGTAGTCGTCGTTGAGATCGGCCTTGCCGTGCGCGAGCACGGCGCTGGTCAGGCCGAGGTCGGGAAGTGCCCGCAGCCATGCCAGCACACGCCCGAACATGGCGTTCGAGGTGGCCATCGTCGGCAAGGCCATGAATACGCCGCCACAGCCGTGTGCCGCGCCGAGTTGTTTGGCGGCCAGCAGCGCCGCTTCGGTTTTGCCGCTGCCCATTTCGGCCTCGATGATGAGCAGCCCCCGGCCGTTCATCTGCCCGGCAACCTCAAACGTTGCGCGTTGGACCGAGTTGGGCTGTGCCCCCGTCGGCACGTCGCAGTACGACAGCGCGGTGGCGGCGTCGTGGTCGGGACTGGGCTCCCATGGCGCGGGGAGTGCCAGTTCGGACAAAGCGTCGGTGGCGAATGTGTCAGCGTGGCGCGGGGTTTGGAGGGGAAAGCGCGCCGTGTCGCTGGCGAGCCAGTCGGCGATGATGACAACCGCCGTCCAGACCGCTTGCTGCTGTGGCGTCAGCGGGCGGTCTTTCCAACGATCCAGATAGGGCCGCGCTTCGCTGATTTCGGTGATGTAGTCCAGGAACTCATTGCGGACTGCATCCCAGCGGGGACCGCCCCGCATATCGGTGTCGGCGGCCATTCGGGAACTCACCTGCGAGATGGATGGGGGCACACCGTGATGGCCTCCGGCGACGACGGCGACCGCCCGGGCGGCCTCGCCTTCCCAGCCTTGGCCGCCAAGGTACATCTCGACCGCGCTGTGGCTGACGACCGAATGCGGTGTGCGGTGTCTGGTAGTTCGACGAACTTCGAATTCGAGCCCTGTATCGGCCATCAAGTCGGCCAGGTGCGGCACCTGACACGCGAACGCGGGAGAGAGCTTTCCGACGTCGTGCATCCCGGCCAGCCAGCGGGCCATCGCCCGGATTTCGTCGTCATCCCGGCCGTCGCTGAGCAGGTTGCGAACCGAGGACGGTAACCACTGCTCCCAGAGCACTCCCGCCACGGCGCACGTATCGGCTCCGTGGGCCACAAGGGAAAGTGAGCGACCTTCGTCGTCCGATTTCGCCCATCCGCTAAGGAGTCGCGGTGTCAATTGACCCGCCATCGTCCTACCCCCGGTCTAGATTCACCTCCCGAAGCCGATCCTGTAAAGATCTGCTCCGCTGGAGTTCCCCAGCAGGAGAGTACTAGGAATCCTCGTCCGAGTAAATGCCTTCCCATACCCTTCCAACGAAAGCACTATTGAAGTACTTGGTCGCCGTCAGAACGCTGTCAGCATCGCGCACCTGTCAAAGCCCCGCGTCCGCAGGGAGCACTGCCTGTTTGGTGACACTTCCTACGCAGGCACTGGGTTCAACCCCGCATCGGCGGGGACTCGACCCACAATACAAACTGCACTTCCCCCGAGACCGTGGAAGCATCAACAATAGGGATCGTTATGCCAGAGAAACGTAAGAAGTACGACAGGGAGTTCCGTGACGGTGCTGTCCGGATCGTCGAGGAGACGGAGAAGCCGACGTCGGTCTTTTCACGATCAGGTGACCGTCTAAGCCGTCGTCGCCTGCGGATCGCCCCTATGTCGACTCGCCACCGTATTCGCACCTTGGGCCCCACCGTGACCGACCGGGGCTTCAATAATCGATGCATCGCCGCCAGGACTGGCTGACGTTGCACCCCAGCCGCTGACCGCCAACACGCGCGCCGGAGTGAGTCGCAGGATCAGCTGGACCAGCGGGCCGATGCCCAGGGCGTAGACCACGGTACCGACGCCGACGCTCCCGCCGAGCAGCCAGCCGGACACCAGCACCGTCAACTCGATCGTGGTGCGCACCAACCGAACTGACCTACCGGTGCGCGCCACCAGGCCGGTCATCAGGCCGTCGCGCGGACCCGGACCCAGTCCGGCGCCGATGTAGAGCACCGTTGCGACGGCGTTGAGCGCCACGGCGCCCAGCATCATCGCGACCCGTGGGCACAGGCCGGTCGGCGGCGGCAGCACGGCCAGTGCCGCGTCGACGGTGACGGCGATGACGACGACGTTCGCCAGCGTTCCGATCCCCGGCCGGTTGCGCAGCGGGATCCAGGCCAGCAGTACCGCCACTCCGGCCACCGCGCTCGCGGTGCCGATGGTCATGCCGGTGCGCAGCGAGAGCCCCTGGTGGAACACGTCCCACGGATCCAGGCCCAGCCCGGCACGCACCATCAGCGCCATCGAGAAGCCGTACAGCACCAGGCCGCCGAGCAAGGCGCTCCCGCGTGCGACGGCCCTCATGAGTGATCGGGGAACCGGGCCCGCAGGGCAGCCAGGTCCGTGTGCGCGCGCCGCAGGTCGGCATCCAGGTCGGCGCACCGGGCGCTGGATCGGGGTTGCGGGGTTCTCAACCAGCCAGCCATCCGGGCCAGTGGCTTCCAGTTCGTGGACATGAGCCCATCGTGGCCTGCAACTGGCTTGCCCAGCAATAGCCAGTTGAGGCAAACTGGCTACCAATGACACGCGAAATGGCCGGTCGACGGCTCGATGTGGATCTGCTGGCCCGGGAGTTGGGCAACTGGCGGACCGTCAACGGCAGCGGCCCGGTGTACCAGGGCCTGGCCGACGGACTGCGCATGCTGATCGTCGACGGCCGCCTGCCGGTCGGCTCACGGCTGCCCAGCGAGCGCGCCCTGGCCGACGCCCTGCGGGTGTCCCGCACCACCGTCACCGCCGCGTACGCGCAGATGCGCGAGGAGGGATACCTGACCGCCCGGCGCGGTGCGCGTAGCACGACGGCCCTCCCCGAGACCACCGGCGCGCCGCCCGGGCCGGACCGCACCACGGCGGCAACGATCAACCTGGCCGCCGCGGCGATGTCCGCACCGGCGTCGGCGGTGCTCGACGCATTCGGCGGTGCGGCCGCCGACGTCGGCGCCTACCTGCACTCGGCCGGCCTCGAGTTGTACGGCGCCCCGCCGCTGCGAGCCGCGATCGCCGAAAGATATTCGGCCCGTGGTCTTTTCACCGAACCCGACCAGATCATGGTCACCACCGGCGCGCTGAACGCGATCGGCCTGATCCTGTCCACGTTCATCGAACCGGGCGATCGGGTGCTGGTGGAACAACCCACCTACCCCGGCGCACTGGCCGCGATCGGCGCGGCCGGTGCCCGTCCGGTGCCGGTCTCGCTGGCTCCCGACGAGGGATGGGACCTGGGCGCGCTCCATACCGCCATCCGCCAACTGGCCCCGACGCTGGCCTACCTGATTCCCGACCAGCACAACCCGACCGGCCTGACCATGCCGGCCGAGCAGCGAAAGCAGCTGGGCCGCATCATCGTCGAGACCCGTACCCGAACGGTCATCGACGAGACCATGACCGACATCTGGCTCGACGAACCGCCACCACCCCCGCTGGCGGCCGACGTCGCACGCCCGGACCTGGTGCTCACCGTCGGGTCGATGTCCAAGTCCTTCTGGGGCGGACTGCGCATCGGCTGGATCCGGGCCGAACATGCCACGCTGGCCACCATCGCGGCCCGGCGGCCGTCGGTGGATCTGGGCACCGCGATCCTCGAACAGCTGGCCGCGGCCAGGCTCCTCGCCGCCGCCGACCAGGTGCTGCCCGAACGCCGGGAACTGATCCGGCACCGCCGCGAACTGCTGCGCGTCCTGCTGGCCGAGCACCTGCCCGACTGGCGGCCATGCAACACCACGCTGCCCGCCGGCGGTCTGTCGATGTGGATGCGACTGCCCGCACCGATGAGTTCGGCCCTGTCCGCGGCCGCCTCCAGGCTCGGCGTCGATATCCCGCCGGGCCCCCGGTTCGGGGTCGACGGCACCCTCGAGCGCTACATCCGGGTGCCCTACGCGCTCCCGGATGACCAACTCGCGGAAGCGATTCCGCTACTGGAGCGGGCCTGGGCCCAGATCACCGGGGCCGGCCCGGCGCCGGTCGATTCCCTGCCGACCGCCGCGCCCGTGGTCTGAACCCCCGCCGGGTTCGGGATCAGTCCGTCGGGATGTCAACCCGCCGCGCGGTGCCGTCGACGGCGTCGGCCGCCTCGATCTCACCGCGGGTGACACCCAGGAAGAACAACACCGTGTCCAGATACGGATGGCTCAGCGACGCGTCGGCCACCTCGCGCAGCGCGGGCTTGGCGTTGAACGCGACCCCGAGCCCGGCGGCGGCCAGCATGTCGATGTCGTTGGCGCCGTCGCCGACCGCCACCGTCTGCTCCATCGGCACGCCGGCCTGTTCGGCGAACTCGCGCAGCGCCTTGGCCTTGCCGGGCCGGTCGATCACCGGACCGATCACCCGGCCGGTGAGGATGCCGTCGACGATCTCGAGCTGGTTGGCCGCCACGTAATCCAGCATCAACTCGTGCGCCAGCGGGTCGATCACCTGCCGGAAGCCACCCGAGACCACCCCGCAGTGAAAACCCAGGCGGCGCAGCGTTCGGATGGTGGTGCGCGCNCCCGCCGTCAGCTCNAACTGGTCGGCCACCTCGTCGACCACCGTGGCGGGTAGCCCCGCCAACGTGGCCACCCGCTCGCGCAGCGACTCCTCGAAGTCGAGATCCCCGCGCATGGCGGCCTCGGTGATGGCGGCGACCTTGGCCTCCGCACCCGCGCGCGCGGCCAGCATCTCGATCACCTCGCCCTGGATCAGGGTGGAGTCGACGTCGAACACGATCAGCCGCTTGGCGCGGCGCTCCAGGCTGCACTCCTCGATGGC
>JGI24770J26754_10002549_pt1 | contig 12551 bp, 9 predicted proteins | sample LakOneMetagenome_FD_26754 | JGI IMG/M metagenome (IMG submission 26754) | reverse complement strand
AGGTCAGAACCGCCGATACCTATGTTGACTATGTATTTAATTTTTTTGCCGTCATAACCGGTATGCTGCCCGGAATGAATTTTCTCACAAAAATTTTTCATTTGTTCCTGCACGGCATGTACTTCCGGCATCACATCTTTTCCTTCACTGTACACAGGTTTGCCGGAAAAGTTGCGCAGTGCGGTATGTAATACAGACCTGCCTTCGGTTTCATTGATCACTTCCCCGGAAAACATTTTTTCAATGGCCTGTTTCACTTCCGTTTCTGCAGCCAGGTTTTGTAAGAGGCCGAGCGTTTCTGTAGTAATAATATTTTTCGAAAAATCAACAACCATGTCGCGGAAGCATAATGAAAAATGATTGAAACGCTGCGGGTCATCCGCAAACATATTTTTCATTTGCACTGTTTTCATTTTTTCGTAATGCTGTGTAAGCGCTTGCCAGGCCTGTGTTTGAGTGGGGTCTTTCTTGGGGAGCATGTTTATTTTTTAAAAAGTAAATTATAATTTTTTGATCTCGCTGATTGTTTTTTGNACCATTTTCTCCGTGATGTCCAGGTGTGTAACCATTCTTACATGCGTGGGAGACATGGGCATTGCGAGGATATTTTTTTTCATTAACGCGTGTGTGAATTCATGTGCTGATTTATATTTTCCATGCACTTCAAAAATAATAATATTGGTTTCGGCGGGAAACATGTCACCCACAAAATTTTTTGTGCGCAAAAAATCAGCGATAGCTTTTGCATGCTGGTGATCAGTTGTCAATCTTTTAATATTGTTGTCCAGGGCATAAATCCCTGCTGCTGCCAGGACGCCTGCCTGCCGCATTCCGCCGCCAAAAACTTTCCGGATGCGCCTTGCTTTTTCAATGAATTTTTTATTCCCCAATAAAACACTTCCTACAGGCGCGCCGAGGCCTTTACTCAGGCATATAGAAATACTGTCAAAAATTTTTCCATAGTCTTTGGGCTTTTCATTCTTTGCAACAATTGCATTGAATAGCCTTGCCCCATCCAGGTGTAATTTCAAATCAAGTTTAGCGCAAACTTTTTTAATATCATGAAATGTTGAAAAATCATAACAAGCGCCTCCGCCACGATTGGATGTATTTTCCAAAGAAACCAATGATGAAAAAGCTTTATGAACATCCTTTTTATTATTCACTGAATTTTCCACGAGGCTTGCATCCAGCCTGCCCAAATCACCATTCAATAAACGCACAGAGCAGCCGGAATTAAAAGCAATGCCACCTCCTTCATATTGATAAATATGAGAACGTTCATCACAGATCACTTCATCGCCGGGGTTGGTATGGCATTTTATGGCGATTTGATTGGTCATCGTTCCGCTCGGGCAAAAAAGAGCATCATCAAAACCAAACATTTTTGCAATTTTATCCTGGAGTTCATTAATAGTTGGGTCTTCCCCAAAAACATCATCTCCCAGTTTGGCTTCCAGCATGGCTTTTTTCATAGCAATACCCGGCATTGTCACTGTGTCAGAACGGAAATCTATCAGCATGATTTTTGTTGTATGTGTTTCAAATGCATAAAAGTAAGTTTTCTGCAGAGAAAAATAGAAATGTCCTCCTTTAACATATAAAATTTGCGCTACAATTCATTGCATATAGGGAAATATTTCGTACCTTTGCGCGGCTTAATCCTGAATTTTGTATACAATTTGTTAAAACAGGAAATGGTGGAGACTTTCTTTTTCGAATATCTTTCAATTAAAAAGCATCTAATAATATGAGGCAACTCAAAATCGCTACACAAATTACCAACCGGGATTCACAGGCAGTAGAAAAGTATTTACAGGAGATTTCTAAAATATCCATGATCACACCGGAAGAAGAAACTACCCTGGCTCAAAGGATTAAAATGGGCGACCAGCGTGCGTTGGATAAACTGGTACAAGCCAACCTGCGTTTCGTGGTATCTGTTGCGAAACAATACCAGCACCAGGGTTTATCATTAAGTGACCTGATCAATGAAGGAAATCTTGGACTGATCAAAGCCGCACAACGCTTTGATGAAACAAAAGGCTTTAAATTTATTTCTTATGCTGTGTGGTGGATCCGCCAGTCTATTTTACAGGCATTGGCCGAACAGGGCCGCCTGGTAAGGCTTCCACAAAATAAGATCGGTACCTATAATAAAGCGAACAAAGCTTATATGGCTTTTGAGCAGGAACATGAGCGGGAACCAAGCACCGAAGAATTAGCCGGTATTTTGGAAATGAGTGAAACAGAAATCAACAATATTTTTCAAAGCAATACCCGTCATACTTCGCTGGATGCACCCGTGCATGAAGCAGAAGATGTGGCCATGGGAGATTTGCTCGAAGGCGCAGATGATACAGATGATGATGTGATGAAAGATTCTTTGCGTGAAGAAATTCGCCGGGTATTAAAATCACTCAGTCCNAGAGAAGCTGAAATTGTAAATGCNTATTTTGGTTTGTATGGTGAAAATGGCGTGACCATTGAACAGATCGGGATCAAATATGACCTNACNAAAGAACGTATCCGNCAGATCAAGGAGCGTGCTATCAAGCGTTTGCAAAAGGCACGGTACAGCAATGCATTGAAAGCTTATCTGGGTTAATATTTAAAAAAAGAATTATCAAAACCTCCGGCATGGAGGTTTTTTTTTGAGTAAGATTATTTGACTTAAAATNAATTGTTCAGTTGCATCATTTAATGGCTAATTTATATTTGAGGNGCCGGGTGAAANTGGAATGCCTCGAATAATTGAACCACATAGGCACATAGATACATAGGTGTTCACATAGCGTTTATCATTCGCCAGGTTATATAGAAAATAGACTATTGACTAAGGTTTTTTGGCCTTAGCCGATTTGACGTCAAAAACTTTAAAAAATATTTACAAAATGAAAATTTATAAGAATTCCTTTAGGCTTCTGCAGAATTTATCTATGTGTTAATCTATGTGCCTATGATTCTATGTGGTTCAAAAATGATATTCGCATTATGCCAATTCTTTCAAATAACATTTTCCTAAATACTTTCCAATAAACCCGGATTAATAAATCCCCAACAGAGTTGTAACTATCTCAGCACATCAAATTATTAAATAGCCCATTTAATCAATTTCAAAACCGTTACTTATTCATTTCGTATTTTTGCATAGAAATTTTAAATATAGTTTTTTGAAAATTAAAAATAAAAAACCTGTAAAGGTTGGTGTCTTAACATCAGGTGGCGATGCACCGGGAATGAATGCAGCCATTCGCGCAGTAGTTAGAACCGGCATTTATTATGGTATGGAAATGGCCGGAATTATCAGGGGATTTACAGGTATTCTTGAAAATGATATTGAACCAATGGATAATCGTTCGGTTGCCAATATTATTCAGCGTGGCGGAACCATTTTAAAATCTGCGCGGTGCAAAGCGTTTTTCACACCTGAAGGAAGAAAACAGGCTTTTCAAAATTTACAGGCGCATGGTATTGAAGCATTAGTAGTGATTGGTGGCGATGGAAGTTTCCGTGGCGCCATGGAATTAAGCAATGAATATGATATTCCATGTATCGGTATCCCTGGTACAATTGATAAAGATTTAGCGGGTACAGATTATACAATCGGTTTTGATACAGCCGTNAATACAGCCGTGTCCTGTATTGATAAGATCCGCGACACGATGGAAGCGCATGACCGTTTATTCATCGTGGAAGTAATGGGCAGGCATGCAGGATATATTGCTTTGCATAGNGGAATAGCTACAGGCGCTGAATATATTTTAATTCCTGAAGCNCAAACATCAATGAAGGAAATAGCCCGTTCATTAAATGAAAAAGANAAAAGAAAAAAACTCGTGAACCTCGTGGTCGTAGCAGAGGGCCATAGCACGGGCGGCGCTGTTGGATTTGTAGAAGAATTAAAAAAATATTCTCCTGGTATAGATGCGCGCATCAGTATTCTCGGGCATATTCAAAGAGGCGGGGCACCTTCCTGCATCGACAGGATGACTGCCAGCAGGATGGGGTATCATGCTATAGAATGTGATGACCGGGAAATATAATGTGATGGTGGGCATTCAAAATAATGCAATGTGCTATACACCTTTTGCCGAAGCGTTAACAGGTAAACAGAAAATGGATGAAGACTGGATGAAAATTGTAAAGATCCTGGCGAGTTGATTTTTTAATAACAAAAAGTAAAAAACGGCGTTCTAAAAAATGCCGGAAAAAATTATGACAGATAAAGTTCAGAAATATTTACACAGTGAAATGGATAAACAGGCAGGCGTGGATCATTCATTTCATCGTACAAAAATAATTGCAACTGTAGGGCCCGCCTGCAATACTTATGACGGGCTGATGAGTTTGGTGAAAGCAGGCGTAAATGTTTTTCGCCTGAATTTTTCACACGGCACAACCGAAGAAAAAAAAGAAATTATTTCTCATATACGTAAGATCAATAAACTGGAACCTTACAATATTGCAATTTTAGCAGACTTACAAGGCCCGAAGATCCGGCTCGGAAATATTGAAAATGATTTTTTTGAAATAAAGCCTGGTGATGTATTGACTTTTACGAGCAAAAAAGTATTAGGGACAAAAGAATTATTATCCATCTCATATCCTTATCTCTCTACGGATGTAAAAGTGGGAGAGAAGATATTGATTGATGATGGTAAGATTGAAGTAAAAGTTATAAAAATAACAACAGGCGGTGATGTGAAAGCTCGTGTTACCTATGGTGGGATACTTTCCTCCAAAAAAGGTGTCAACCTTCCTGATACAGACATTTCACTTCCCTCTCTTACAGAAAAAGATTTGGCAGACCTCGCCTTTATCATTGCCCAGGATATGGACTGGGTGGCGCTTTCATTTGTCCGCCATGCGGAAGACATCAATGTTTTGAAAAAAATACTGGCAGTAGAAAACAGTACCTGTAAAGTAATTGCAAAAATAGAAATGCCTTCTGCTTTAAAAGATTTGCGGAATATTATAATAGAATCCGATGGTATAATGATCGCCCGTGGTGACCTTGGTGTTGAATTACCTGTTGAAAAAATTCCCATGGCACAAAGGGAAATTATCCGCAAATGTTTGCATCGTGCAAAGCCTGTAATTGTGGCTACACAAATGATGGAGAGTATGATGGAAAGAGTGAAGCCTAACAGGAGTGAAATCACAGATGTTGCCAACGCGGTTCTCGAAGGCGCAGATGCCGTGATGCTCAGCGGGGAAACTGCAGTAGGAAAACACCCTGCATTAGTGGTGGAAACGATGCGGAAAATAATTACAGAAGTTGAAAAAACAGAATACAGGTACAACCGCGAAACTGAGCTTACACCACAACCGAATTCTCCCTCATTTCTTAGTGATGCTATTTGTTATAATGCCTGCAAGATTTCAGAAGACTTAGGCGCACAGGCTTTGATAGGCATGACACAAAGTGGTTATACCGGTTTTGTATTGAGCAGTTACAGGCCAAGTGCTCCTTTATATGTTTTTACAAAAGCTAATAAACTTGTAAACCAATTGAGTTTAAGTTGGGGTGTGCGTGCATTTTTTTATGATGAGGAAGAAAGCCTTGATGAGATCATCGCCGACCAGATAAACATTTTGGAAGAAAGAGGTTTTTTGAAAAAAAATGATATCGTTGTAAATACAGGCAGCACACCCGTGAACCTGCACCTTTCCACAAATATTATTAAAGTGACACGTGTTATTTAAAGAAAAAAAATTACCCCGCATGTTTATAAAAAAAATTATTCCTTTTTTTGTGGTCATTTTTTTGACTGCATTTTCAGCTACTGCTCAGAATGTTTTAAATATTATTCCCGCACCGGCAAAAGCGGAAAAACTACCCGGTGAATTTTTGATTGATACAAATACAAAAATTATTTTGGAAGGCAGTGGTACTGGAAACAGCGCCGCTTTTTTTAATGGTTACCTGCAAAAATATTATGGGTTTCAACTGGCTGTTTCAACACAGGAATCAGCCAATAAAAATGTGATCATACTCAATTTTGATAAAATTGAAAATACCATTCCAGGCGCTTATAATATGCATGTAAATAATAATGAAATTTATATTGGCGGCGATAATGAAGCCGGTGTTTTTTATGGCATTCAATCCCTCATTCAATTATTGCCTGTAACAAAATCTTCTTCATTAAAAATTCCACAATGTAATATTATTGATTCTCCACGCTTTGCATATCGCGGCCTGCACCTGGATTGCAGCCGGCATTTTTTTTCAGTTGATTTTGTAAAAAAATATATTGATTTTATTGCCATGAGCAAGATGAATACTTTTCACTGGCATTTGACTGATGACCAGGGCTGGCGCATAGAAATAAAAAAATATCCATTGCTCACACAAAAAGGCGCTTGCAGGAATGGAACGATCATTGGCAATTACCCGGGCGAAAGAAATGACGACAAAGAATATTGCGGTTATTATACACAGGAACAAATTAAAGACGTCGTAAAATATGCAGCCGCGAGGTATGTGACCATTATTCCGGAGATAGAAATGCCGGGCCATGCATCTGCAGCCATTGCAGCGTATCCGCAATTGAGTTGTTTTCCTGATGAACCAACAAATATTCATAAAACTCCCTGGAGCGGAAAAGTGAATGGAAAAGAAGTGCAGCAAACCTGGGGCGTTTTTGAAGATGTATTTTGCCCAAATGATTATACATTTATTTTTTTAGAAAATGTATTGGATGAAGTGATGCAATTATTCCCGTCCTCATATATCCATATCGGCGGTGATGAATGCCCGAAAGATAGCTGGAAGCGTTCTGAATTTTGTCAAAATTTAATGAAAGAAAAAGGGATCAAAAATGAAGAAGGACTGCAAAGTTATTTTATACATACGATCGAAAAATATATCAACAGTAAAGGCAGGCAAATAATCGGCTGGGATGAAATTCTGGAAGGCGGCCTCGCACCAAATGCAACGGTAATGAGCTGGCGCGGCGAAGAGGGCGGCATTGCCGCGGCGAAATTAAATCACCATGTGATCATGACGCCGGGTGATTATTGTTACTTCGACCATACACAATCAAAGCATGACGACAGCCTTACTATCGGTGGTTACCTCCCGGTAGAAACGGTGTATAGTTATAATCCTTTGCCGGAAAAATTAACTGCTGATGAACAAAAATATATTTTGGGTGCGCAGGCAAACCTATGGGCAGAATATATAGCGAATGATGCGAAAGCAGAATATATGTTGTTGCCCCGGCTGGCTGCATTAAGTGAAGTGTTGTGGAGTGCGCCGGTAAACAAAAACTGGTCAAATTTTCAATCGCGCCTGCAAAGCCAGTATCAACGCTATGACTTGTGGAAGGTGCATTATAATATCAAAGGAATTCAGAAAGGAGAGTAGTGGTAAATGAAAAGTGAATAGTGAAAAGTGGAAGATGAAGTGTCCCGATAGCTTATTAGCATAGAAAATGAATTCTTAAATTAACAATTCATCATTAATTTCTATTTCACTACCTCCAGCGCTTTTTGAACCACATCATCAAAATGATTATCTATTTCGTAGTATCCCTGTGTGCGCCAGATTTGGCGCGCCAGTAAGGCCTGCATTTTTTCCAGTAATGTAGATTTTGCAATGGTAGAAATATGTGAAAGATCCACAGAATCTTTTTTTGCAAATACCACCAGTTCGTTCCATTCTTTTTCTCCCGGTTTGAATTGGATAAATAAATCCTGCGGCGTTTTTAAATTTGCAAACCTGCTTTTATTTTGTAAATAATAATGATAGACAAAATCATTCAGCGTACTTTTCATATAGAGTTGAATTACTTCATGTGGTTGTGAAGTAGTATCAAACGGAATAAAAATATCGGGAGTAATTCCGCCTCCTCCATACACTAACCTCCCGCCAGGTGTCTTATATGCTTTGCCGGAAGGATTCGTTGTATCACCATGAACCACTTCACCATCATCAAATCGATGCATGAGTTCTTCTTCATATTTATCTTTTCCACCCGCATAGGATTTTTGAACACTTCGGCCCAATGGCGTATAATATCTTGCAACAGTCAATCGTAAAGCGCCGCCGTCTGATAAGGGAAATTGTTGTTGCACCAAACCTTTACCAAAACTCCTCCTGCCAATGATCGTTGCGCGGTCCCAATCCTGTAATGCCCCTGCAAGAATTTCACTGGCGCTCGCTGTGGTTTCATCTATCAGCACTACCAGTTTTCCTTTTTCAAACAGGCCATCTTTCAAAGCGCGGATTTCAGTGGGAGCCACTTTATCTCCTTTTGTATAAACGATCATTTTAGTTTCATCAATAAATTCATCCGCGATATTGGTCGCTTCAGTAAGTATGCCGCCGCCATTTCCACGCAGGTCAAGAATTAATTTTTCCATACCATGTTGTTGCATGCTATCGAGTTTCGCCATAAACTCACGGTAAGTAGTTTCAGAAAATTTATTGATATGAATATAACCGGTTTGTGGTGCGATCATATATGCAACATCAACAGATGGAAGTGGTATCAATCCGCGTTCTACCTGGAGTGAAACGGGCTTCCCATTTCTCAATAAATTTATTTTAACGCCTGATCTTCCCGGCCCTTTCAGCGACTTCCTGATATCATCTGCTTGTAAACCCGCACCGGAAATTTTGGTACTGTCATTAACCTTTAAAATTTCATCGCCCACCTGCATACCTGCTTTATCCGCCGGCCCGCCGGCAATCACGCTTATAACATTTACCGTGTCATTAAAAATTTGAAATTCTATACCAATGCCCTGGAAATTTCCCTTCATATCATCATTAATGCTTTGCAAATCACGGGCGGGAATGTAGAGGGTATGCGGATCAAGATGCGCCAGCAAATCATTAATGGCGCTTTCCCGGAGGCTGTCAATGGAAACAGGATCAACATAATCTTTCTGGATGATGTTCAATATTTCCTGTAAAGAATTTGTTTTTGTATTGGTTAAAAACTGCACACCACCATTGGTATTGGCTTTCAACTGGTAACCAATCCACATACCTACCACCATAACGATGGAAAAAAGGAAAGGCATCCAGGTTTGTAATTTTTTACTTCCCATAAATGTTGCTACTTTGTAACGCTTAATGCTAAAGCACGAATATCAATATTAATGTTTAAAGATAAAATTTTTAAATATGGACGGTAACCTTTAATCATTCAGTAACCGGGTAAATAATTTTTATGTCCATACAATTGATCGCAGACAGTGGTTCTACAAAATGCGACTGGGTGCTCCTGGCGGGTAAAAGAATCATTCCTTTTACCACTGCCGGCCTGAACCCGTATTTTTTAGACAAAGCAGCATTGCAAAAAATTTTGGCAGAAGAACTTTTGGTGCGGTTAAAACAGGAGCCTGATGAAATTTATTTTTATGGAACCGCATTGGGACAAAAGGAAAACAGGAATTTACTGAAGCTGGCACTAAAAGCAATTTTTCCGGAATCAAAAACCGATGTGCAAACGGATATCCTGGCTGCGGCGCGGGCAGTTTGTGGAAATACCAAAGGCCTCGCAGCCATATTGGGAACCGGTTCTTCATTGTGTATTTACAATGGGAGAAAAATTGTGAAAAGCAGTCCCGGCCTGGGTTTCATTTTGGGTGACGAAGGGAGTGGCGCTTACCTGGGTAAAAAAGTAATCCAACATTTTTTATATGGCACTTTTGATACGGAATTAATGATGCGTTTTGAAAAAAAATTTAAAACAGATAAGGCAACTATTTTATCGCATGTGTATTCAATGCCGTTGCCCAATAAATATTTAGCCGCATTTGCGATTTTCCTGGCAGAAAACCGCGGGCATTTTATGATTGAAAATATTTTAGAAGATTCATTCCGGGATTTTTTTTCCATGCATATTGAATCTTATCCTGAAAGCAGGAAATACCCGGTGGGTTTTGCAGGCGGTATTGCATTTGGCTTTAAAGATGTACTGGAAAACCTCTGCCGCGAATATGGTTTTACATTGGGAAAAATCATGCAGTCACCAATGGATGGGTTGATACAATATCATAGGGAAAATTAAGATTTATATTTCAATTTGTCAATGAATGTAAACTTCATTAAAGTAAATAAATCAGTGAATAAGTATATTTGCATCTTAAGAAAAATTCAATCATTTAAATTTACATTTTGCCCCGCGAACCATTTAAAAAAAGCCCGGATTATTTATCCAAAAAAAATATTATCACCGGCCGTAACCCGGTTACAGAAGCATTGCATGGCGATACAAACATAGATAAAATATTATTGTACAAAAATGCAAGCGGTGATTCGATCCATGAAATCAGGCGATTAGCAAAAGAAAAAAATATTCCCATACAATATGTGCCGAATGAAAAACTAAACAGCCTTACAAATATTTTGCACCAGGGTATTATTGCATTTAAATCTTCTGTTGCTTATACGGATTTGCAGCAAACCATTGATTTTATTCATTCAAAAGGCGAATCTGTTTTGATGCTGATGCTGGATGGAATTACAGATGTGCGGAATATTGGCGCAATCGCAAGAACCGCTTTGTGTTATGGAGTACATGCGATCATCATTCCTGAAAAAGGCGTGGGGGCTTTACAGGAAGACGCTGTGAAAAGCAGTGCCGGCGCATTGGAACATATTACGGTTTGCCGCGTGAAGCATTTACTGGAAGGTATAGAAACCTTGCAATTGAATGGTATAAGTATTTTGGCCAGCGCAATGCAGGGGGAAAAAAAATTGGACGCAATGAATTTCCGCGATCCCTGTTGTATTATTATGGGAAACGAAGGCACAGGCATTCAAAGATCTGTGGAGGAAAAAGCAGACACACTTTTTTATATCCCCATGAGCAGCAATTTTGATTCTTTAAATGTATCTGTAGCGGCAGGTATCATTTTATATGAAGCAGGAAAACAACGTATGTAAAAAAAATTGCAATGAAAATTGTAGAATTAAAATTAAAACATGATTCAAATTATAGAATGCCCCAGGGACGCGATGCAAGGCTGGCCACATGAAATTCCAACAACAAAAAAAATAAATTACCTCAATGCTTTGTTGCAGGTTGGTTTTGATACACTTGATTTTGGCAGTTTTGTTTCCCCGCGTGCAATCCCTCAAATGGCTGATACAGCAAAGGTTTTGGAAGGTCTTGACATGCAAAATACCCGGACAAAATTATTGGCTATAATTGCTAATGTAAGAGGCGCAGAAGAAGCAGCTGCACACGAAGAAATTACATATCTCGGTTTTCCTTTTTCAATTTCTGCCGAATTTCAGCAACGCAATACAGGAAGTTCCCCATTAGAAAGTATTGCACGAATTGATACAATTCAAAATATTTGTGTACAAAAAAACAAACAATTGGTTGTTTACCTGAGCATGGCATTTGGTAATCCGTATGGCGATGAATACAACGAAGGAATTTTAATGAAATGGGCTTCTGAAATGGCTTCGAGAAATATTTCTATTATTTCATTGGCAGATACGGTTGGNNTAGCTTCACCGGAACAAATACGTTTTGCACTCGAAACCCTGATCCCAAAATATCCCGAAATTTCGNTTGGTGTACATTTGCATTCTTCAGCCAAAAATAAAATGGAAAAGCTGGAAGCTGCATGGCAGGCGGGTTGTAAGCGGTTTGACGGAGCCTTAAAAGGATATGGTGGCTGCCCCATGGCTCAGGATGATTTGGTGGGTAATATGCCCACAGAATTTATGATCAATTATTTTGAAAGTAAAAATGAAACACTTGCTATCAGTAAGGAAAAATTAAATCAATGCCTGTTGCTGGCGGATGAAATATTTTCATGATGCTTTTTAATTTACCCATCCATATTAAAAAATTAGAACCTCCGCTCAGGTATGAAGACAGGATAATGCTGATGGGTTCCTGTTTTACAGAACATATTGGGGGATTTTTAGCAACGCATAAATTTAATATTTTACAAAACCCAAATGGGATTGTATTTGAGCCACAGATGCTTTGCCGGAGCATCCTGGATTATATGGATAAAAAAATATACACGGAAGCAGACCTGGTATTTGAAAATGAGCGCTGGCATAGCTGGGACCACCACAGTATTTTTTCGGATCCTTCCAAAGAAAAAGTTTTGGAGCATATCAATTCTTCCTGTGAACGGGCGCATGATTTTTTGAAAAATACGGATTGGCTTATCATTACATTCGGCACATCTTTTCATTATACATTAATTGAACAAAACCGCATTGTTGCAAATTGCCACAAATTACCGGCAAATCTTTTTGAAAAACATTTAAGTACGATTGAAGAAATTGTAACAGCAATAGATACGATGCTGTACAGGTTATTTCATTTTAATCCGAAGGTGAAACTAATATTCACAGTAAGCCCTGTACGTCACGTGCGCGATGGGCTTGTAGAAAATAACCACAGTAAAGCACGCCTGCTGGAAGCGGTTCATCATATGGTACAGAAGTTTGAAAAATTATATTATTTCCCTTCCTATGAAATCGTTATAGATGTATTGCGCGATCACCGGTTTTATGATATTGATTTGGTGCATCCCAATTATGCCGCGACAGAATT
>JGI24770J26754_10002541_pt1 | contig 12580 bp, 10 predicted proteins | sample LakOneMetagenome_FD_26754 | JGI IMG/M metagenome (IMG submission 26754) | reverse complement strand
GATATGCCGTTTTATGATCTTACTCAATATCACAACAGGCTGCAATTTCTTCAATCGTTAAAAATAGAAGGAATGAATTTTGAAACATCCCTTTCTAAATTTGCCTCGGGCATACAGCAATATTTTATTTTAAAGTTTTTGTGCGATCCTTATAGATCTGTTGACAAACTGCTGGATGATTTTTGCAATGACAATTTTGAAGGGGCAGCATTGCCTGTAAAAAAATTATTGAAAGAATGGTATTTCAGTGATGTGCATTTAAATACCGGTTACGACAAAGCATCTTTCTATCCCGATGAACTGGGCCGGTTTATTCAGTATATCATAGATGCCGAAAGCATAACCGGGATAAGCGTTGCAGCAAAAAAAAGAATCGAAGAATTAAAAGCCTATACAGTTTACCTGTGTAAATTCTATGAATTATTCAACGATCAAAAAAACATAGCATTGTTTACAACCGATCCTTCATTGAGATCGGCGAAAGCAGAAGCATTGCTGACCTATACCTGGCAATTATATGATACCAGGATATTTCACAATACCCAGCTCAATGATATGCTGAAGAAATATGTGAGCGAGGATAAAAAAAAGGATTGGGATTTTCGTAAAAGCGATCGCTATAAAAATATCACAGCAGGTGTTTCTGCTGTAATACAGGAGCAGTTTGAAATAGCAAAGAAAACATACCTGCCGCAGGCAGTACCTGTTTATAAAATGACCGAAGACTTTTTTGCCCGCAATGCAACATACAGCGCCGACAGCATTCATATCAGTACCATCGATGAGTCGTCATTTGGAAATTATGCTTATCCCATAACATTTTACTGTGCCCGGCCAGGTATTTTAAAAGTTGCTTATAAAACAGGGGCAAGCCAATCGAAAAATAACAGCAGCAATAAAATTGCCATCGTTGGAGTTGAAAGCGCTGATTACAGGTTCATCAAAAACGATTTTATTTACAAGGAGAATAGCAGTGGTTTGCTGAGGTATAGTATTCCCGCCAAAGGGTTCTATAAATTATTCCTATCGCAGTACAATACCACACATATAAGTTATGTTATTTACCCCGGCGGCAATTTATTCTACCTGAATAAAAAAGCCATTTTAATGAATGGGATATTATTGCAGGACACTACAGCGAAAAATGATTATCCCAATAAATGGCTTGCTTTCCCGGCACCTGCAGCAGATAGCATTTATTTCAGCAACCTGTATTGGAATTGTACCAATACGATCAGCCTGTTCTCGTCAGCAGGAAACAATATACCTGTAAACAGCAGCAGGCAGCCCTTTCTCAACAGCGCATCAAATCCTTCCAAAAAGCAGGAAGGGTTTATCTTTTACAACAATACAACCTTCCGCTGGCCACCTGTATTGATGAATACAGCTCCATATTATTTTTACCTGAAATACCCTTTCTAAAAATAGGCTCCTGAAGGGCATCTGGATTTATTTTAGAAATATTTATGGATTGTTATTCTCCCTGCATCTAGTGTATATTAAATCTGCATCACTGAATACGAGCCCAACAATTCGTGTAATCAGTGCTTAAAATTCGTGTATTAAATAAAATAAAAAATATGAAAAAAACGATCTTCTTATGTGCTGCCTGTTTTTCCATTGTAATGGTCCAGGCACAGGATTCAAAATCATCGGTTGCCCCGCCGGTACCGCCGCAACCACCGGTTGCAATGGTCGCTCCACCGCCACCTCCTCCTCCGCCAGCTCCACCTGAAGTAGCACCCGAGCCGCCAAAGCCGCCGGTTCCACCGGTTCCTCCTGTGGATGTAACCTTATCAGCAGTGATCATAAACGATCATGGCAATATGGTTTGGATACAGGATATAAAAGGAACGAACATTGTATTTATCAGTAAGAATGATAAAACACAAAAAATAAAATTATCAACCTGGAATGCCAACAGGAAATATTATGAAAAGAAGTATGGCAAATTGCCAGCCCCTCCTCCTCCACCGCCGGCACCGGTCATGGAAGCGGAACGATCATAACGAAAGACAATTAATAAACACGAATTTTAAATACGAATTACACGAATGGAGGAAATAGCATTGCATTCCATCGTATAAAAAGCCCGTCAAAATTTATTGACGGGCTTTCAAATATTATAATGCTGCTGTTANACNGCAAAACTTTCACCACAACCNCAACTCCGGCTTGCATTTGGATTATTAAAGTAAAAGCCTTTGCCATTTAATCCATCNCTGAATTCGAGCTCTGTATTTACCAGGTATAAAAAACTTTTCAGGTCGGTCACTATTTTCATTCCCTTATCTTCAAACACCTGGTCCATGGGTTTTACTTCGTTATCAAAATCAAGTTTATAGCTAAGACCGCTACAGCCGCCGCCTACCACGCCCACCCTTAAGAAATAAGACGGGTCGTTGGCAACACCTGCATCGCTCATCAGTTGATGAACTTTGTCTTTTGCCTTGTCGCTGATGTAAATGCTGTTGTCTGTTGCTACCATTTTTTAAGCTGTTAACTACAAGCTACAAGCTGTTAGTAATCCATAAACCAGCAAACTTTTAATTTTTTGGTTTGTGGCTTACAGCTTTTAGCAATAGCTTGTTTTAATGAACTACACTCTCTTCAAACTTGATTTTTTCCATTCCATTCTTTTCACGATAATCATTGATCGCAGCTTTAATAGCATCTTCTGCCAACACACTGCAATGGATCTTTACAGGAGGAAGGTTTAGTTCTTCCACGATATCCATGTTATCGATCTTCAATGCCTCGTCCACGCTTTTTCCTTTCAGCCATTCTGTAGCCAACGAAGAAGAAGCAATGGCAGAGCCACATCCGAATGTTTTGAATTTTGCATCTGTGATCATCCCTGTTGCCTGGTCCACTTCGATCTGCAGGCGCATAACGTCTCCGCATTCCGGTGCACCAACAAGACCGGTTCCTACGTTCTTACTTGATTTATCCAGTGTTCCTACGTTCTTTGGGTTCTGGTAATGATCAATAACTTTTTCTGAGTATGACATAATATTTCGATTTGAAAATTTGAAAATTATTTGATTTGAAGATGAAAAACCGCAGCTGCTATTTTGAAAACCATCTTCAAATTTTCAAATCAGCACATCTTCAAATTAATGAGCTGCCCATTCAATACTATTCAGGTCAATGCCTTCTTTATACATTTCCCACAGCGGGCTCATTTCCCTTAACTTAATTACTGTTTCACTTATTGCCTTGATCGTATAATCTATTTGTTCTTCTGTAGTGAATCGTCCTAATCCAAAACGNAGCGAACTGTGTGCCAGATCATCTCCCAGGCCCAGTGCTTTTAAAACATAGCTTGGCTCCAGTGATGCAGATGTACAGGCCGAACCNGAACTCAGTGCAATATTCTTATTAAAACCCATCAGCAAACCTTCGCCTTCCACATGCTTGAAAGAAATATTGGCAACATGCGGCAAACGATGCTCACGGCTGCCATTCACATAGGCTTCTTCCAGCAATAATAATGCTGATTCCAGTTTATCCCTTAGTTTACTGATGCGTTTTGTATCTGCTTCCATATCCAGCATACAAAGCTCGCAGGCCTTACCAAAACCAACAATGCCGGGCACATTCAATGTACCACTGCGCATGCCGCGTTCGTGGCCGCCACCATCCATCTGTGCAGTAACTTTTACCCTTGGGTTCTTACGGCGAACATACAATGCACCAACACCTTTCGGGCCGTACATTTTGTGCGCTGTAAAAGCCATCAGGTCGATACCATCTTTATTTACATCAACAGGGATCTTGCCAACCGCCTGTGTTGCATCTGTAAATACCAATACTCCATGCTTGCGTGCAATGGCGCTGATCTCTTTGATCGGCATAATGGTACCGATCTCGTTATTGGCATACATGATCGCTATTAAAATAGTGGTAGGCTTAATAGCTGCTTCCAGTTCTTTCAGGTCTATCAAACCTTCCCTGCTCACCTGCAGGTATGTTACTTCTCCGCCGGATTTTTCGATATGCTTGCAGGTATCCAGCACAGCTTTGTGTTCTGTAGTAGCCGTGATGATATGATTTCCTTTGCCGGCATACATTTCATAAACGCCTTTGATGCCCAGGTTATCTGCTTCCGTGGCACCCGAAGTGAATATGATCTCTTTCGGATCCGCACCGATCAGTTTGGCAACCTGCTCACGGGCATAATCCACGGCTTCTTCAGCTTCCCAGCCAAAAGGATGGTTACGGCTTGCGGCATTTCCAAAATGCTCCAAAAAATAAGGGGTCATTGCTTCCAACACACGGGGGTCCATCTGTGTGGTAGCATTATTGTCTAAATATATCGGCAATTTCAACATGTCTGTTAAGAGTTTTATCTATGACTTATAACGCAAATTTACTGTAAAAGGTTTTATTTTGGATAATCCATTACTAACTTGTAGGTCAATTTACGTATTTCGTAAACATAACTATTTTAGCCCCAACTTAACCACTATATGAAGAATATTGAACATATCGGCATCGCTGTTAAAGACCTTGCCATATCCGTGCCCCTGTTTGAAAAATTGTTGAATACCACCTGCTATAAGACTGAGTCCGTAACAACGGAACAGGTAGATACGGCTTTTTTTAAGACCGGTGAGACCAAGGTTGAATTATTGCAAAGCATTACTCCCGATGGGGTAATAGCCAGGTTTATTGAAAAAAAAGGCGAAGGGCTCCATCATATTGCCTTTGAAGTGGCCGATATCAAAGCTGAAATGAAAAGGCTGCAGGAGGAAGGATTCGTATTGCTGAGCGGGGAGCCAAAAGCCGGTGCCGATAATAAGCTGGTTTGTTTCTTACATCCCAAAAATACCAATGGGGTTTTGATCGAGATCTGCCAGGAAAGGGTTTAAAGAGTTTAGGAGTTTAGAAAATCTCGATTCTTCTCATTCGTTTAATTCGTGCAATTCGTGGCAAAAAGCTCAGTTCAAAAACGGGTTGTATTTTTTTTCTTCGCCGATCGTGGTCGTAGGCCCATGCCCGCTATAAACCACCGTTTCATCCGGCAGCACAAATAATTTTTCCCTGATATTCTTTAAAAGCGTTTCATGATCGCCGCCGGGCAGGTCGGTACGGCCAATACTGCGGTTGAACAAAACATCCCCGCTGATGATAAAATGTTGTTTGGCGCAATAAAAACAAATATGGCCCGGTGAATGGCCCGGTGCCTCAATTATCTTTAGTTCATCATCACCAAGTTTGATCGTATCCCCGTCTTTTAAATAAATCAAATCGCCCTGGTAATTGTCAAAAGGCAGGTTATACATCAGCCCGCTTTTGGGGGCAAAGTCAAGTACGAGTTTTTCATTTTGATGCATCCGCAGGGTAAGCCCAAACTTTTCGGCAACGAATTTGTTTCCAAAAACATGATCCAGGTGGCAATGGGTATTAAGCAGCATTTGAGGCTTTAAATCCATCTTGTCTATATAATCTGAAATGGCATCTTTTTCATCATCAAAATAGCAGCCCGGGTCAATAATTAAACAATCGTTAAACTCATTGTACAGGATATACGTATTTTCCTGTATGGGACTAAATTCGAATGATTTTATTTGGAACATGTGCTGTTTTAAAATGTTTTCAATGATTAAGATGAATAAAGTAATTTTAATACTCAATATCAACCAATAAGTATGGCAAAGTTCAGCAGAATATTTTTCATTTCCACTCTTTTAATATTAGCAGGTTTTATAACGAATGCCCAGGTGAACGCTGTAACGTTTGGTAAGAACAGGGTACAATTCAAAAAATTCAAGTGGCAGTTTTACCAGACAAGGAACTTCAATGTATTTTTTTACCAGAACGGGCAGGAACTTGCCAAATTCGTAGCGCAGTGTGCCGAGAATGAATTGCCCCAGCTGGAAGCCGCTGCTGAATACAGCCTGCAACGCAGGGCAAACATTATTGTTTACAATGAGTTTGCCGATATGCAGCAAACCAATATCGGCCTTGAAACAGATATCTTAAGTACCGGCGGAACAACCAAGCTCGTCAATAATAAAATGGTCATTTATTTCGATGCCAATCATGCCAACCTGAAAAGGCAGATACGACAAGGCATTGCAGATGTTATTACAAAGAATGTTTTATTCGGCGACGACCTGGGAGAAGTAGCAGGCAACCAGACTTTGCTCGACCTCCCCAAATGGCTCACCGACGGCTATGTGGCTTACCTGGGCGAGAACTGGAGCACCGACCTGGATGATGATTTGAAAAGCGAGATACTCAGCGGTAACTATAGCAAATTCTCCACCCTTTCTTTTCAAAGACCGTTACTTGCAGGCCATGCCTTCTGGTTCTTTGTTGAGGAAAAATATAAAAAAGAGAACGTTACCTATTTTTTATACCTGGCGAGGATCTATAAAAATTTGAACAAGGCCAGCGTGCAGATCACTAAAAAGAAATTCAATGACCTGCTGAAAGAATTCATGGAATACCAGGAAGACAAATATTATAAGGATATCACCCGCCGCAAAGCATATCCCAAGGGAAATTATATCGAAGGCTTTGATATCAGCAAGCGCCTGAATTATTACCGCTTCAATGTAAACCCCAACAAGCGCAATAATTCCTACGTGGTAACACAATACAAAAAAGGCATCGTAAGGGTTATCCTCAATGAGGACTATGAAAATAAAACTCTTTTAAAATACGGCGTGCGTACTTATGAGAATGAGTCAAACCCCAACTATCCACTGATGGCCTGGGACCCGAAAGGCACCCGTATTTCTGTTGTATACGTGGAAGAAGGGCACCTTAAATTATTCGTGTANGATATCATCACCAGGATAAAACAATACAAGATCGACCTGACTACAACTTTTGACCAGGTGCAGGATATCAAGTACATGCTCGACAGCAGGACCTTGCTTTTATCTGCCGTAAAGAATGGCCATACAGATATCTTCACTTACAATATTGAAAAAGAAAAAGCACAGCAAATAACGAACGATGTGTATGATGACCTGGATCCTTCTTTTGTTTCATTTCCAAATAAAACAGGGATCATCTTTTCCAGTAACAGGCCTTCTGCTACTGCAAAAACTGCCGACACTGTTCTGCCCAGCAATAACCGTTACAATATTTTCCTGATAACAGATTTTGGCGACAAAGCTGAATTGAACCAGATCAGCCAGCTTTCGCATTTAAAATATGGTGATGCCCGTTTCCCTACCCAGTACAATGTGAACCACTTCACTTTTGTGAGCGATGAAAATGGTATTGGCAACCGTTATGCCGGCTTCTTCACAACCAAAAAAGCAGGATTGGATACGCTGGTGCTGATCGGTGATGATATATTGAGGAACCCTTCTGTGAAAGACATTGACAGTACCTTGCGGGCTTATAAAAAGACCGATGTTGATTCCATTGCCGTAGTATCTGTATCGGAAGATTCTGCCTATACTTTTCCATTGAGCAATTATCCAAGTACGCTTGCTGAATCAAGGATCGCCGGTGATAACAACCAGGTGAGTGAAGTAACCAGGCAGAGTGATGAAAAGATCCTTTACAAATTAAAGATCGATGAGAATACACTCAAGCAAAGAAATATATCGGCACCTCCAACTGAATATGCAAAAAAACTGATGAGGGAAAGCCGGCTTACAAAGATCACTGCTGCCATCAAGAACCCGACAGACACGATCAAAAGACAAAATGATTTTTTCCAGAATGATGAATTCGCTCCTGAAAAGAAAGACAGCAGCAACAAAGCNCCNACCGTTGCACCAGTTCCTGTTCAGGATCCCGAAACGATACCGGTATTGAAGTCGGCCAAATTGTTCAGGTACAAACCCCGTAAATTTTCTGCCGATTTCGGNTCACTTGGTTTCAATAACACCGTACTCGTTAACCGTTACCAGCCTTATGGCTATGGCAGCGGCCCCATACAACTTAACAGCGGTACGCCTTTGAACGGCCTGATAACCCTGGGCACTTCCGATCTCCTGGAAGACATTAAGATCATGGGCGCATTTAAAATAAGCACCAACCTGAAGGACAATGAATGGTTCCTGAGTTATCAGAATTTAACCAGGAGGATCGATTGGGGCGCAAGCTATTACCGCAATACCCAATCAGGTTTTTATGTGGCAGACCAGTTTGGAAATATTTTGACAGACAGCCTGGGTGATCCTTATACTGCAAAGTCTTTTACAAATCTTTACCAGGTCAATATTGCATATCCTTTTGATGTTACTAAAAGTATCAGGCTTACTACCGGGATTCGTTCGGATAAACTCTCTGTGGGTTACAGGGATACTTTTAGCGTGAAATACCTGACCGATCAGAAAAAATTATATTCTGTTACACATCTTGAATATGTATATGACAATAGCCTTAACCCTACCATGAATATCTGGAATGGCCTCCGGTATAAAATATTCTTCGACTGGAATCGCCAGCTCAATAAAAGGCAATCCAGTGTAGAAGGCCCCACGACTTTCAATGTTGGTTTTGATGCCAGGTATTATTATCCTATCTACCGGAATTTCATCTGGGCAGGAAGGTTTGCCGGGGACTTCAGCTGGGGTAACCAGAAAATGATCTACTACCTGGGTGGTGTTGACGGCTGGCTCATGTTTGGAAACAATGAAAAGCGTGATAACAATGGCGACCTGATCCGTTACAGGTATTTTAATGCCGACAACCAGCCGGATCCCGACCAGGATTATGCATTTCAAAGCCTGGCCGTAAATATGAGGGGCTATATCCAGAACGTAGCCAATGGAAACAATGCAATGGTGGTGAACAGTGAACTACGTTTACCGGTAATGTCTACCTTTTTTGACAGGACAGTCAACAATGCATTCATCCGCAATTTCCAGATCGTTCAATTCTTTGATTTTGGAACAGCATGGAATGGCGGCTATGATAAATTAAAACGCCCCGAAGTGATCTATGGCCAGGGCGGCCCGGTAACAGTTAAAACAAAAGCAGGCGGGCTCGGGCCTTTTGCCGGTGGTTATGGTTTCGGTGCAAGAAGTACTTTGCTTGGCTATTTCTTAAAGTATGATATCAGCTGGCCAATGAGTACATTCTTTAAAGGAAGGCCCGTGATGTATTTTTCAATGGGACTGGATTTTTAGAAAGTTGAATCCTTAAACATTTAAAAGATCATATAACAGCAGGACGATCAGGTCCTGCTGTTTTGTTTTCATGAAGGGCATGGGGCAGTATCCTGATAAAAAAATACAGGAGTGAATACAACGCAGTAAGTATTACAGTGATCGCCCATGTTTTAACGTTATCTACCGGTGAAGTAAACCGGCCCAGGATATCCATCCCCAATGCCAGCGGGTTGTGTACAACATCCCAGCTGTTCCATCGCTGGAAGCGCCCAAGGTAAACACCGAATGACCCGATGAACAGTATCAGCGGGATCATATAATTCACCAGCTTCCTGGAGAAAAAGCCATTCAACAGGTATTCTGCTTTCCGAAGGGATATGAAAGCCATGATCAAACCGGTGAAGGAAGATGCAAACAAAAGGATGGCATCATACCACAAGGGCACGGTCGTACTTTCCTCGAGGTGGATGAGATCAGTAACGATGTACAATGCATTCGGGAAGAACAGCAGCCAGCTGCAAAATAAAATGAGCTGTTTCCATTTTTCTTTTTTTTGGTACAGCACAAAATAACTGCTCAATACATAAGGTATCCATGCAAGAAAAATATTCCAGCTCATAAAAATATAACGGAAGCTACCGGAATAGATGATCCTTGCAGCGATCAGCATGGCAATAAATAAAAGAAGAAGGCCTAATAAACGGTTGAATGAACTAAGTGGTTTCATGGTATTAAATTGTTTGGATGAATGATAGGATTTTGGGAATAAAAATGAAGGCGCCGCAAACAGCAGCAATGACAGCACTTACAAGCACGGCGCCTGCGGCAATGTCTTTTGTGACCTTAATGCCAGGGTGATATTCCTTGTGAACCACATCGCACAACTGTTCGATCGCTGTATTCAGCATTTCCATACTTAATACCAACCCGATGCACAATAAAACGGCCACCCATTCATTTACCGAAATACGAAAAGCGATGGCGAGTGCGATCGTTGGCAGCATGCAAAATAGATGTATCTTAAAATTGCTGTGCCTGGCAGTGCAAACTTTTATTCCATTGAATGCAAATGAAAATGACCGGATCAATCGGAGCATAAAATTGTTTTGAATGATAGATTTAAAATTGAATTATACAGTTGTTATAATTTCAGGATGCGGTATTTGAAATAATAATACATACATCCCAGTTCTATGAACCATTTCTGTTTCATAACAATCATTTTGACCGTTTTAAAAAATTAAATGCTGCTGTAATGGCGATCACTGCCAGGCAAATGATCCAGGCTATAAAGACCATCATCATCATATTCCCCGTTCGTTTCTCCACTTCCAGCATCGACCTCCCTGCAGCCACGAACTTTACCGGCGCTGCATTTGTTTCCAAAATTACCATTGCCATTCTAACGCCTTTCCTTGGCTGCCAGCTCACTTCATGTTCACCGTTCTGTTTCACTTTCTCAAAAACACCTCCGGGCACCTGTGGCATTTTACCCTCAAAAAAAGCATTAGAACGCAATGGTTTTCCTTGTGCATCATATAAGACAATAAATGGCGAAAGGCTTTTTGTTATGTCAATGGGATCATTGTTCAAAGCCGCATCCACCGGTTTTCCCTGCTCAAGCTGCAGGCTGATATCCCTGGCGATCTGTATCTGCGGATCGTTCAACCCCGTGCGGTAAACCTGCTGTACCGTTCCATAGATCAACAACATGATAACGGTTACCAGGGCAACCATGGTCAACAATGGTAAATTTTTCATGATCGTATTTTTATAATGATGATGATGTTTTGACCGCTAATGCACCGGTGCTGCTGCCATACCAATTGATCTTACGGCTCACATACATTACCAGCGCCAGTACGATGAACAAACCAATACTGCCCACGATCAATGCGGTATCTTCCAACCTGATCAGGACAAATATGAAACCATATAATGCTGAAAGCACAGCCGCAAAAACCGTTGCTGTTTTCCAGCTGCTGAAATGGCTCTTTGCATACATTGTAATAAGCGATACCGTTGCAGCAGCAGCAATTAAATAAGCCTGGTCGAATAATAAATACTCACTGATCGATAACAGGAGGGTATAGAATATCACGAGCGCCAACCCGACCAATACATATTGAACAGGGTGGAATGCTTTCTGCTGCATGATCTCAACAATAAAGAACAATGCAAAGCTTAGCCCGATAAGCAGGATCGCATACTTAACGCTTCTCATCGTCTTGCCATATTGATCAGCCGGCTGCACCATGCTTACCCCAAATGCCAGGTTTGATCTATTAAAATTTCCTTGCTGCAAAACCGTTCCAAAAGGAAGGTTGGCCTGGTTGAAATTCCATTTTGCATCAAAGCCTTTTTCATTCACCTGCCGCTCGTTGGGCAACACATTCCCGTCGAAAGAAGGATTCGGCCAGGAGGAATGGATCGCAAAACTGCTGTTGGCGCTTAACGGCATAAAATGCAATTGTTCGCTGCCTTTTATTTTTACCTGCATATCGAATGCAATGCCCGCTTTAATGGCATCCATGTCAATTGCAACAGGCACCGATAAGCCGATCGTATCAAGGTCATTCAATGGCAGGCCCGGGGTTAAGGAAAGTTTTTGCCCGTTGAAGTTGATCATTATCTCTTCTTCAATTCCTTTAAAGTCGGAAAGGCCAAAACATAGTTTAGCATTTGAAAGGTCGATGTTGGCCGTGTTTATATCTGCCGGCCAATTGGGTTTAAAAGAACCCTTCAGGTTCAAATTACTTTTATACAATAGCACTTTATAAATAGAGCGGGGCCTGTTCTCCGGGAAAATATTACCGGTTACATCCAGGCTATTGGCCAGCAGGATAAGTTGCTTTTTATAAATGACGGGTTTATTATCAGCATCAACACCGGGCTGTGAATAAGGCACTGCAATATATGGCCCTGATATTGTTTGTGCAGATGCCCATTTACTGCTCACTTCCTTTACCACTTCTTTTTGCCTGGCTTCTCTTTCATTAATGAGGTTGGTGATGAACAGTGTTGGAATGAGCATGAGGAGTATCAATCCTGCCGTTATCAAGCCCTTGGTTAGTATTTTATTTGACTGGGTTGGCTGCTCCGGTTGATCGGCATAATGAACTGTTTCCATTGTTGATAGGTTTTTAGATGCTTGTTTAAAAAGTGAAAGAAAAATATCGTTGTATGAAAGACGTGCTTCCTGGTTCTCTATAAAAAGATCTGTAATGGGTTTTAATAAAATAAAAGAGGCCAATACTGCTGAACCAAATAAAACCGCAAAGAATACCAGCCCTGTTTGACAGAAAAAATCAACTACTTCCCTGAAATTTATAAATGGCAGCGAGACCATTGCACCTAACACCGCATAGCAAAGTGTTATAAGAAACTGGGTGAACAATAAACGGGAGAATTTTACCTGCCAGCTTTTATGAATGCGGCCGATGACCGGTATCAGCAGTAAAAGCACGATAAAAGCAGGAAGGCTTCCAATG
>JGI24770J26754_10002539_pt1 | contig 12582 bp, 14 predicted proteins | sample LakOneMetagenome_FD_26754 | JGI IMG/M metagenome (IMG submission 26754) | reverse complement strand
CCAAAGTCGTGCTAAAACCTAATAAATAAAGAAAATATTATTTATTGGCGCATGTTAAAAGACGATTCGCAAATTCAAAGTAGACAATAGGTTCTACAATAAACGGTTAACTCGCGCAATTTTCTTTCATTTAGGGAGGTTAAAGAGAGAAAATTGCGCAGAAGAATTTTGCTAGTTTCCAATTCGATCAGCTTTGTTGCGTAAATCAGGCCCGACCAGTCTACCAGACCGTCAGCTTCCTCGCTGACCTAGCCTTGGTTTGTGCAACAAAGCCGTGGCGAACCATAAAATATTACAACGGCTCATGAGCGACATAGAAACGCAGTCACGCGTGCGCCCGAGAAATTTTTTGTGGCAAAGTGGCGAGGTCGGTCAGGCCGCTCCTAAGTGTTTAGTATCTTGCGATCATATTCCTTGCCGTAGCTGGCCGTTGTTTCGTACAAAAGCTATGCTGGGCGACTTGATTGCTAGGTTCAGCAGTCCCGACATTCAATCGCAGCAGGAGCAGTTGGCAGCATGAGTTCACGCATTAATCCGCAGGCCCGTACCACAACGAAGATCCGCCAGGAAATCAAGGATTCCGGCCTGTCTTCCAAGGAAGCGGCCAAGGTTTTCAACATCACGCGAGCCACTGCACAGAAGTGGCTGGGACGCGACGATGTCCAGGAGGCTTTGTTGCACAAATAGGCCCCGTTCAGCGGTCTAGCGTGGGTGCGGGGTAAACTGACGGCATGACTGCCCCAGCAAAACCAAAGTACCGAACGACCAACTGGAAAGACTACAACACGGCGCTGAAGGCGCGCGGCTCGCTGCTCATCTGGCTGGACAAGGACATGCGCTGGCACGGCAGTGCCAGCGGCAAGCGGGGCCGGCGACCGAAGTACAGCGAGGCGGCAATCCAGTTCTGCCTGACCATCAAGGGCTTGTTCAATCTGGCCCTGCGCCAGGCGATGGGCATGGCGCAAAGCCTGCTCAAGCTCGCTGGCCTGGACTGGCAGGTGCCTGACTTCAGCACCGTTAGCCGGCGCCAGAAATATCTACCGGTAACGATCGGAGCGCAGCCGACTGTAACCGGATTGCACCTCCTAGTCGACAGCACGGGCATTAAGATGCTGGGCGAAGGCGAGTGGAAGACCAAAAAACATGGGGCCGACTATCGTCGTCAGTGGCGTAAGGTCCACCTTGGCATTGATGCGGCCACGCTGGAAATCCGGGCCATTGAAGTGACCGACAACGCCACAGGCGATGCGCAGATGCTGCCATACCTGCTCGACCAAATTCCCGCCAGCGAGACCGTCGCAAGCGTCAGCGGTGATGGTGCCTACGACACCAAAGACTGTCATGAAGCGATCGCGCAACGTGGGGCACAAGCGGTTATTCCAACTCGTAAGAACGCCAAGCCATGGAAGGATCGGCGCCCAGGCGCCACAGCCCGCAACGCCATCCTGGCGGCCACGCGTCTACTGGGCAGGAAAATCTGGAAGAAGTGGAGCGGCTATCACCGGCGCAGCCTTGTCGAGACCAAGATGCGTTGTTTCAAGCTGCTCGGTGAACGCGTTATGGCACGTGATTTCGACCGTCAGGTCGCGGAACTACAGGTCCGTGCCGCCATTCTCAATCGGTTCACCCGGTTGGGCACGCCTACGACTATGGCGGTGAGCATGCCGTAATTCCGCCTGGGGTTTGGGGAATTACGAACTCTGCTGATTTATGCAACAAAGCCGATGTGATCTAGAAGATTACATGGCAATGCGTCCGCTTTGATTCGCTCCAGAACGTCTTGTGTAATGCGGGAGACATATTGTTTCGTGACGCCGTGCTTCCCTGCGATCGTTTGGAGGCTGGTGTGGGTGTCGCCATTCGCGCCGTAGCGTTGCAGCATGATCTCAACCGTTCTCAGCTCGTTTTTATTGAGTGACGTTATGTCTTGCGATCGTTCGGTCCGATCGTTTTTGGCGTACCAGACGAAGAGGTAAAGCATCGTGTGGGAAACCGACTTGTCATGAGGGTTGTACTCGGTTGCGAACGTCGTTCCGGTCATATTTTCTTCTGTTTACTTGGCTGGCGAAGGTCTTGGCGCCCAGTGCATATCGGGTGAGCGCCGCTGTAGACAGCACAGGAATGCTACTGTCAAGGCGGCAATGTGGCCTTCGTGTGGACTGAACCGAGTGTCTTGATCCGTTATTTCTTAGACATCGAAGCCCCAGCAATTCAGCAGTTGAGTTGCCTACTAGTATCGTTTGGGCAGTCTCTCCTGTCAATTCTGAGCGATTTTGGTTGCATTGGCAGTGATGCCTGCCGCAAAATTTCGCGTGACCGCGGATTTCGAGCCGATCAAGGGCGGCTTGACGGCTCGCTTGATGGACGTGGCCAAGAGTGTTGAGGTGGACATAGTCCTGTTTGATCCGCACAATCCGGGCATCGAACGCAGTGACATCGACGACTAAACCATGAACGGCATGTCGCCGCCTATTGCGAAATGCGGGTCGTACCCGTGAGGAAAGAGTAAATTCGATGAGCCAGCTACCAGCCCCGCCCGTACTACCGAAGCCTAAATCCATGTCCAAGGTCAATGATGCTGCGACGGCCGCGCACGATGCCCTTCTCAGGCTGGTATGGCGGAACCTCGACGGCATCATGGTCCGCATCTTTTCCAAAGCCAGTTCGGACTTCGAAGCCTACTTCTCGGACGCAATCGAAACTTACTTGGGAATGATTTCAACCGCCGCCGAGCGCGTGCACCAACATGCAAACGGAAGTGCTGAAGGGCTCGCGTTGGCAGAACGGCTGTTATCGGTGGATGCGAAGTTCGTGCCTTCAGTACCTGACGAGCTATTCGCTGCGACCGTGAGCCATAAAACGCTCGCAGCGCCAGTCATCGAGTACAAGGCTGTCTCTGGCACGCGCAGGGCAACCCAAGTCGGCTTCGTAGATATCGAGTGCCAAGTAGGCATTCCCGACCGCATTAAGATCGACAACAACCTGCCTTGGGCTCTCGCTCTATCCCACGGGGCCCTCCTCAGCGGCGGGAGGCTTGAAAGAAGGTTTGTCGACGATGACATGAGAAAAACACCCGAAGCACCGCGATGGGAGATAGAGCGCGAAATGGCTAACGTCTGGATTGATGTTCGGGTAACAATCCCGCCGCTTGGCCAGCTACTACGTGAATTAAAAAACCTTCGAAACTATGCGACCGGGCCCAGGCTTGTCATCGTTGTGCTGCCCGCAATAGACTCAGAAACAGCCTCTTGTTTGAGGTCCGAAGACTTTGTCACGCTAAGCGCGGAGTGGATAAAGAAGAACGGATTCGTTTGACCGGAATGGAAGTGCCACGCTCTTGCCATGGTAATCCCCCCTTTTTTAGAGCACGCTAAAAGTAGGGGTTAAGCGGCGAGCGCCAGTTTCTGTTTTGGCGTAATACCGCCGAGTGCCATGTTGGGCCGGTCGTGATTGTAGGTCCACAGCCAGTTAGTGGCAAATTCCTGTATTTCGTCGAGCGTCTCGAACAGATGATGCGCCAGCCAATCGTACCGAACCGTCCTGTTGTAGCGCTCGACGTAGGCGTTTTGTTGCGGCTGCCCAGGCTGGATGAAGTCAATGCGTATGCCGCGTTTTGCGGCCCAGGCTAAGGTCACCGCACTGATGTATTCCGGGCCGTTGTCGCATCGGATGGCTTGTGGCTTGCCTCGCCATTCGATGATCCGGTCGAGCGAGCGGATCACGCGCTCTGATGGCAGCGAGAAGTCGACCTCGATTCCCAAGCCTTCGCGGTTGAAATCATCGATCACATTGAATAGACGGATGCTGCGGCCATCGGCAAGCTGGTCGTGCATGAAGTCCATCGACCAGCTCTGGTTGATCGCGGTCGGCACCGCCAGCGGCAGCGGTTTCTCGCGCACCAGTCGGTGGCGCGGCTTGATGCGCAGGTTCAGCTCAAGTTCACGGTAAATCCTGTAGACGCGCTTGTGGTTCCATTTGAAGCCCTTCACGTTACGCATGTACAGGAAGCACAGCCCGAAACCCCAGTTTCGCTGGTTGTTCGTCAGCCGCACCAGCCAATCGGCAATGAGGACGTTTTCCGCGTCCAGCTTGGCCTTGTACCGGTAGCAGGTCTGGCTGATGCCAAATGCCTGGCACGCCAGCTTGATTGTGGCTGACCGCTCCAACACGGCCCATTGCGCCATCTCCCGCCGTTGAGATGGCGCTACCACTTTTTTGTGAGTGCCTCCGCGACGATCTCGGCCTTCAGGCGCTCCTCGACGTACATCTTCTTGAGACGCCGGTTTTCCTCCTCCAGCTCCTTCATGCGCGCCATCAGCGAGGCATCCATGCCGCCAAACTTGGAGCGCCACTTGTAGAACGTGGCGTTGCTGATGCCGTGCTCACGGCACAGCTCCGGAACTGGGCTGCCGGCTTCGGCCTGCTTGAGAATGGCGATAATCTGGCTGTCGGTAAAGCGGGACGTCTTCATGTAGAGCTTTCTGTGTCTTAAGTAGAAAATTCTACTTCTGAACGCGCTCTTTTTGTGGGGGGATTACCCCATTGCGTGATCGAAAGCAGTGCCAGCCTAACACTTCGTTCAGGTACTTCGTTCATTTCGACCCACGTTGTGTCGCTTCCTCTTGCGCGTAGTACAACTCCGCTGCTTCGACAATGCGCTTCTCCCGGGCTTTGACGTAGATGGCGGTGGTGGACGCGCTGGCGTGCCCGAGGATTTCCTGTGCGACCACGATCGGCATGTCCTTCTCGACCGCGAGCGTCCCGAATGTATGGCGGAAGGCGTGCGGCGAAGTCGCGGCGAGCTGGGCCAGGTGTTCTGGTGTCAGGCTCGCAACGTGCTCCGGCGCCAGCGCACTGCCGTGCTTACTTACGCGTCGCAACGCGCCGGCGATGAGGTCATAGAACGAATTCGGGTTGTAGCCCTTCGTGCCAAGATCGACGTGCTTCGACAAGGCTCTTTCCGTCCCTGGTACCACGATCGGAGCCAGCAGAGGCAGATCGATACCGTGCGTATCGAAATCGGCATCCCGATCGCGCCAGTGGGCTCGTAGAGCGGCGATTGTCCGAGGGCTGACCGGCACCTTGCGCATCTTGCTCCGCTTGCCCAGCACCTCGAGCATCCATACTGTCGTGCCATGTCGGCTCTTCTTGAGCGCTCCGCGCCGTGCACTGGCTGCCTCTGCACGACGCAGGCCGGAATCGCCCATCAAAAGGATCGATGCGAGCGCAACCCGGTCCTGCTGATTTTCAGGGAACGCGGCCCGGTCCGCGAGAGCGCCAATTACCTTGTCCCAAAGGTCTTTCGGTAACGCGCGCTCGACGTCCATTTTGTCGACCTGCTCAACTACGGTGGGGTCCTTCACGGCCGCCCAGGGCGAACCGGCTAAATACCTTACCTTTACTAGCCAGTCGAACGCTGCACGCAGCACCAGCAGCGCCTGTTTCTGCGATGCGGCGCTCATCCGGTTCTCGGAAAACGGCCGCCAGCGCTTGCTAGTCTTCACCGTGCGTGGCCCGCAAAACTCCGGCAGGGGAGCGACCACGAAGTTCTTATAGGCCTCGCAGTCGTCCACCAAGAGCGACGACATCGGCTTGCACACGACAAGAGCACACCAGAGAACGAAGCGCTCTAGTTCCTTTGTGTACGCGCGAAGTGTATGAGCCTGGCCAGCGTATCGCGCAAGGAAACACTGGATTGCCTCTAGGTCGTTGCGCGCCGAGATGAAACAAAATGCCGGCGCACGATTTCTTCCGTCAGCACCAGCCAGCCAGGTCGGCAGTTGGAACGTGCCGAGCGGTGCGATTTCTCGCTTCTTTATAGGGTCTAGAAAAGGTAGCAAGTCGAATGTGTCAGCGGGCACGAGGTGGCGGCGTTCAACCGCTACTTCGCCGAGCTCGTTAGGCCATTCCTTCAGGAAGCGCATGATCGAGCCAGCCCGGCCGGAGCCGATCCGCGGCACTGAGCGCCACCAGCTCGCGCCACGGCGATTGATCAGGTCGACCAGATCGCCGAGCGAAACGATGCCTTCGTCCTTAAACGCTTTGACAGTCTTAGGCTTGAACCACTGCGATATGCGCTGCGCACGGCTTGGAACGGGCATTGGCAGGTCGGCAGCCTGAATCAGAATCTCGAGCGCTCTGGTCGTGATTGAGCCGCCTTGCCGGGCATGCGCTAGAGCCTGTGCGGCGGCCGGGTTGTGCTCGATGGCACGCTCGATTAGGTTCGCCCGCATATCGAGCAGCCAGCGCTCCAGACCTTGCTCAAGCTGAGGACTGTCTTCGCTGTAGTACAAGTCGGCAATGCGCTTGAGAGGAATCTTGAGGACATAGGCGCGCAGCGCCGTGTAGTCTCCGCGATCGTACGTCAGCTGAGGCAGGGACACATCGTTATTCTGCGCCATTGCGTTCCTCTTGCTTTGAAGCGGCGTTCGCGCGACGGGCTTCGCCTGCGTAAGGCGAGGTGAGGAAAACGATTCGGAACATGAACCACCAAGCGTAGACGCTATCGACATCGGAGCCTTCGCCATCGGCAACGAGGCCATGCGCGACGTCATTGCGCAAGTTGGGGCCGTCCTGATCGCAGAACAGCGCCTTGATTTCAAACGTCAGGTCCTTGCCGAAGACTGGCTCCATCTGGGGTAAGCGTACCAACGTACTCAGGCCCATCTCCATCTGGATGCCGGCCTGGTCGGTGTTGATTGTCACCGCGCCTGCATTCTTCAAATGGTAGCGGACAATGCTTTCCATTTCGGACGCCAAGTATTGAATTGCCGTTTCGAAGTCGCGCACAAACCCGAAGTGCAGCGCCTTGCCAACGCGCTGCGCGTGATCTGACGGCACCAGCCGCGAGGCGCGAGCAAGCGTAACGAAAGTATTCCGGTTGAGCTGATGTTCGGCCGCAATGTGGTCTAGCATCGGCATGACTGATCCCTGCACTTCGAGCTGCCGCGAGAGCCTGAATTGCTCAAGCATCTCGATCATTAGACTGCGCGCATCGCCCGTTTCTTGGTCACCGCCGACCTTGCTGATGATCCGGCCATCCGAGGCTATAGTGGTACGGCTCCCAAGCAACTGTTTGAAGATGCTATGGTCGATGCTTTCGCGGGCAGCCTGTTCTACCTCGGCGAGTTTCGGACCGGGCCATGAGGTCGCCAGCGCGTGCAGAGCATCGACCTCATTCTTGCCAACAACACATTTGATCGCCGAACTTATCATTTCCGAAATATCGGTTGGCGGACTCGTCACCTGGTGTAGTTCGGCAAGCGAACGCTCGCCAGCGTGCTGGCGTTCAATCTGCAGCGCCGAGATACGTGCATCCACACCGAGAGCGGGGCGGTGCTTGCGAGGAATGGAGCGGTAGACCTGAATAGCCTTTTCCAGCGCATCGCCAGCGGCCAATGCAAAAGGCGGCGTGTTGGCCAACAACGCATTGGCTTCATCGTGCCAGGCCTGGGCAGTCTCAGCGACCAGTTCCGCTCGGCGTACAGTCAGTCCTTTGCGATGGAACCAGTCAGCCGCCACAACAAGCAGGTTGCGTGCAGCCTGGAACCTGCCTTGCGATGCCAGGTCATTGCCCAGTTCGGCCAGCCGGTCTGCAATCTTGGGGTGCTGCGGCACTGCCAGGCCATAACCGAACATCAAGGCCGCGTATTCGCCCACCAAGGCGCGTTCGGGCTGTTCTTCGGCCCAAAATGCGTCAAGGAGGCGCTGTTCCATTGTATCGACCAGCTCTACGCGCCTGAGCGACAGCGCCAGGTAGGCGGCGCGCTGCCAAGCATCCCGGCCTTCCAGCTTCCAGCCTTGACCGTCTAGTGGCGCGGCCATGTAGGCTTCAATCGCGAGATCCGCAAAGCGGACGCCACGCTGGGGTTCTCGGGTCCTCACGATGTCGGCGAGCCGGGCGCGGAGCGCAGGATGTTTGATGTGGACCACGACGTCAGCAAAAAAGGCAACGACGTCGGAGCTGAAGCTGTCGATCGTCGCCGTCGAACGTTGGCCATCAGGGTCGATCCACCACGGACGGAACGGCTGAGCCGGGCTGTCGCTGTCGAGCATGAGAGAACAAGCGTCGCCAAGCAGGCGCAGTGCCGCGGCGTGACGTACGCGACCGGCTGCGTCGGCATTTAGCGCGGCAGCGATAAGGTAACCATCGAGCTCGCCTTCTAAATCTTCGGGAATCAGCTCCTCGATGCGCTCGCCTAGGTCGGCAATTGTCAAAGGGGCACGCTGTGGCTGTGGCTGTGGCTGTGGCTGTGGCTGTGGCAGGACCGGATCGGGCATGAAATGATGGCGCCGACGACGTAACCGCAGGCTTTGTAATGGTTGAAATACCCCATCCTAATCGTGTTTCACGACCAAAACAAGCATAAATCCAACGATGATAATACGACTTATCATCGAAGGGGCAGGACGGTCACTCGAACAATTTCGGCCGTGTCGAAAGATAACTTCGTCTCCCAAGCTCGAACCCTGTGTCCGTGTAATCAACGTACTCGTACATAAGCGAAGGTAGCCGTCGTCGGCCTCGGCAAGTTCACAAAAGTTGTGGCTAGGGTTCGCTCTTGAATGTCAGCGATGACCTTCCGGATGGCCATATTTGGTGAGAGGCCGCGAAGGATCCAGCGAAGCGCCTCAGTGATCGAGCTAGGCTCGGTAAGCCAGCGGCGTACTTCAAGCACATGCAGAGGACCTGAGCGCCGCAGGATGGTTGCGTCGTCCATCATGGCAAACATGTCGCCTGTGCCACGCACCTGCAGGCGCAGGTAGTTGTGGTAGCTAGGGCCACCAGGCATCCGTCGGAACCCTGCGATTGCTCTGGCCAGTTTCCGTTCGCGGTTCAGTCTTTGTGACGTCGCTGTCGTGGTCTTACGCCGTGCAGTTGCGCTAACCCTTTCCTTATGTCTCGTCTCTGCAGAAATCATTTCCTGGTATAGCCTCTCTCCGGCAATGCGGTTGAACTCTCGAGCACCCGCCAGCCGCGCAGCGCCATCATCCCCATCGCCGTTCAGCTGTTGCGCGCCTCCCCCTTCCGTCAGATCGGGATCAAATTCAGCGCAGGTAACACGAGCTTGCACAAGATAATGCTGAGCGGCTCGCAATAGGAATTCTTCGTCAGCCAGACATTCGGTTTGCGCCTCCAGGGTTGGGGCGCCAGCGCACTGCACAGCCTTACGGTTGATGGCTGCATGGCTGATCATCACGCCGCACTCTTTCCCGAATGGATACACAGTGAAAAGCGCGCCCTTCTCTATCGATTCCGGCGCTCCGGTACGCTTTTTGTCAGTGATGACAACAACGCCGGTATCGGTGGAGGACGTGAGAACGAGTGATGGAATGCCGTTGAGGACGACGTTGGCTAGACTTTTTTGCATGACGAAAGTTAGTAGGTTGGCGGTATGAGAAGTATCGACTTGCGTCTATGCAACGTCGAGGTACCCTTTATGTATCGAATCCGATGCGAATCTGGCCGAACAAATTGCGTGCCAATAATAAACTGTTGTCCCTAATAAACAAAGCTGCGATAGTTTCAACCTAGAAATGGAATGTCACATGGTTACTGTAAAGACATCCTGACATTCCGCCTCACCATGAACGAGATCAAACCAGTGAAAAACACCTACGCGCCCGACTACAACCCTGCCATTTTCCACAGTGGACAATCATCAGCCCAAGTAAGCCAGACCTCCAACGTACCAACTTTCGTACTGCCAGTTGACCGTCAAAGCTTTTTGCGCGTCGACAACCCCGTCATCGTCGGACAAGGGGCGCCAAAGAGCTTAATCACGGTTTTTGCCGATGGCAAAGTAATTGGGACTGGACGCGTTGACGACGTTGGGAACTGGGCAATTCTTACTGATACGCTGTCAAGCGGGCCTCACTCCTTCGCCGTATCGCAGGAAAACTCGGCCGGGACCGTGATGAGTGAGACCGTCAAAGCCGCTGTGAACGTATCCAGCGGCGGGTTGAAGTTCTCCATCGCATCATTGTTCGCTGACGGGGTCAGCGCAGACAGAACGTATCTCCAAAATATGCTGGACGATACGGGCGCTCGGCTCAGTGAGTTCGTTGATGCTGACCTTACAATTGGCCTGACTGTCAGCGTGAAAGATTTGGGCGGAGCATCTGGTTCTGCAGCTGCGAGGTGGCTAGGCGCCGACTCGCACGGCACGCCGCGGATCGATTCTGCTTTGTTGAATCTAGGGTCACAGTATGCGGACTCGTACACGAAGACAGACTATTCGGGCCCCTACCTGTTCGCGCACGAGATGATGCACGTGTTGGGCTTTAATTATTACGTCCCGAATTTTCAGAAATACGTAAAAGTCCAAGGCGACAAGGCGTACTTTGTCGGTCCAAACTCCGTCATGCTTAATGGTGGGCCTGTCCCCCTCGATAGCAGCCTTTCGCACCTCGTCGGGAATCATGACTTGATGGGGTCAGGAGGAGTTTGGCTCGACAACCCAGACTACGACGCTACCAGCCCATATGCGCCCTACTCGCAGCTCGATATCGCGATGCTCAAGGACCTTGGCTGGACAACGAAGCCCGTACTGGTCTCGGCTGATGGTCATACGTTCATCGCTGGTAGCGGCAAAGTTGGTTTTGATCAAATACAGGGGACGGCAGGTTTGGACAGCCTCTTTATCGACCAGTCCCGCAGTTCCATGTCGGCAAGCTGGGTAGGTGGAAAATTTGTGCTCACCGACGGTGCCAAGGGAAGTTCGCATACCCTGGACAGCATCGAACGCGTTAAGTTCTCCGATTCGGCGCTTGCCGTGGACATCGAAGGCAATGGCGGCCAAGTGTACCGCCTCTATCAAGCAGTCTTTGGCCGCACTCCAGATAAGCAGGGCCTTGGCTTCTGGATGAATGCAATGGACAAGGGAACTAGCCTCGAAGCCGTCGCTGACGAATTTGCCAAGTCGAATGAGTTTCGGACTATCTACGGTTCTGCGCCAAGCAGCGAGGCCGTAGTAACTAGGCTGTACGAAAATGTGTTGCACCGTCAACCAGATCAATCCGGTTTCGATTTTTGGAATAATCACCTCAAAGCGAATCCATCACTGATCGAGGCAATCGTGGTTGAATTTAGCGAGAGTCCAGAAAACCAAGCGCAGGTAGCAACGATTATCGGGAATGGTTTCGAGTATCAACCTTGGGCATGACTAAGCCTGGAGGATGCCAACGGCAGGCCGCTATCTTTACGCCATCGAACAATCGATAGCGCCTACGTAACGTACTGCACTGGCAGCCTCTGGCGCTTTTGCTCGTTTGAAGAACGTCCGCTGCATAGCGGGCTTTTGCTTTTCAACGCACGATCAAGTCCAATTCGCATCTCATGGCCGTCATGGCTTCGGCGATGGTGTCAATCTTCGTGGAGTGGTTCAGGTTGATGATGGGACTTACCTCCGGAGCTAAGTCCCACGGGCGCGCCAGCTCGAACGGGCGCACGTGGCGCTCCTCGACCGCTGGCACCGTGCCGGATCTTACTGCGCCAGGCCCTGCACCCGGGCCGGGGATGCGGCTGTCTAGGTTTCCTGGGGCGGTTCTAGTCAACCCGATGACCAGTCTGGGCCTCTGTAAATCGAAGCGACGCTTCTCGGAGAACCGCTGAACCAGCCTGTTCTATAGACGAAATCTTCACGGTACCCATCGCAGTCATGAACTGGGAAGCCAGCTTGTAAAGTGCGCCTTCGGATAACATCCCTTTTTCCTGCCAGGTGATTACCTCTTTTACACACTCTGCAAGTTCTTGCGCAGTCATGGCTCTGACTGCGTTAGCAACGTGTTTCTTTTTTGATTTGGTCATGACGTTCTGGTATGCGCTTTCGTTGGCAGTAGGGTTGGCTGCGAGGTTGCGTGATCAGTCTCGGGCAGCATGCGCTCTAATGCGCCTTTTCAGTCCAATGTCCGGTCGATTAAGCGCGATTCCAACACCTCTTCAATCGCTTTATCGAAATCTGTCCGGGCGTTCTTAGCGAGACCGACTTGACTTCCGTGTCCGATTGCAACATACGCGGCTGCTACAGCATCCTTTGTCTCGGCAATATGCAGGCTTATCGTCATTCCCTGGCGCATCTCCGCCCCACTAATGACGGCGTGCAGGCCGCATGACTGAATCTTTGCCACCGCCTCCTTAAGGATCAATATTGCGGTGCCGTATACCTCTTCATTCATGTTTTTCTGTCTTTAACACTTGTGTTTCGCTTGGCTTCCGGCCAGATTTGAACGGTCTGATCGGACATTTGTTCCCTCCTTTAGCCAGGCAATATGCCCGACCTTCTCATGCGTCTGGTTTGAACCTGCGGACGCAAGTGCTTAGCGTGACGAGATATTCGGCATCAGGACCACCGAGAATACCAACGTTGTGCTTGCCTAGCTTGGCTTCCTCGTTCGCTTCCTCGATACAGATTTTCTTTACACTATCGCTAACATTTCGAAGGTACTCTGGGTCTTTCACTGACCAACGTTGATACGAACTGGGCTTTGTTGCATAAATCAGCAGAGTTCGTAATTCCCCAAACCCCAGGCGGAATTACGGCATGCTCACCGCCATAGTCGTAGGCGTGCCCAACCGGGTGA
>JGI24770J26754_10002538_pt1 | contig 12585 bp, 8 predicted proteins | sample LakOneMetagenome_FD_26754 | JGI IMG/M metagenome (IMG submission 26754) | reverse complement strand
CGGGCAGCGCAAGCTGCCCGCCCGTTTCTTTTATTTGCGCAGCGACGCCGACCCGTCGCGCGCCGCGCGGAACTCCGAGTCGGCAGCCCAGTTCGGCCACTTGCCGGAGTTGGCCAGGTCGCTGCCCAGCGCGTACAGCAGCTCCAGGTCGCGCGCCATGCCGGTGAAGGGCCAGCGCGGGTCGAAGTTGTCCGCAGGCTGGTGATAGGCCTTCTCCGTATACACCTCTTCCGACGCCTTGCCCGCCTTGACGCCGCCCTCGACCCAATCGTTGCCCGAACCGAAGGAGATGGCCGGCACGCCGCGCTTGGCGAAGGGGAAGTGGTCGGAGCGGAAGAAGTAGCCCGCTTCCGGCTTCGGATCCGGCGAGTACGCCATCTTCCATCCCTTGGCCTTGTCCACCAGCTGGTCCAGCAGTTCCAGCTTGGCGCTGCCGGAGATGGTGAAGTTGCGCGACGGGCCGTAGGGGCTGAGGGCGTCCATATTGATCACGGCCACGGTCGAGGCCAGCGGATACAGCGGGTTCGACGCGTAGTACTCCGAGCCGAGCAGGCCCTTTTCCTCCGCCGTCACCGCCAGGAACACGACGCTGCGCGCCGGCGCCGGCGCCTTGCCGTAGGCGCGCGCCAGTTCCAGCATGGCGGCAATCCCGGTGGCGTTGTCCACCGCGCCGTTATAGACCNTGTCGCCCTTCGCATCCGGCTGGCCCACGCCCAGGTGGTCCCAGTGGCCGCTGTAGATCACGACCTGGTCNGGCTGTTTGCTGCCCGGCCGGATGGCGNCCACGTTCTTCGACTTGATGACCTGGGCATCGACCGCATAGTCGGCCGACAGGGTCACGCCCTTGAGTTCGACCGGCTTGAAGCCGCGCGTCGCGGCCTGCTTCTTGAGCGCGTCGAAATCGAGCCCGGCGCTCTTGAAGATGCCGGCTGCAAGGTCGCGCTGGATCCAGGCTTCCATCGGCGCATGCGACTTGAGCGGCTCCTTGCGCACCACGTCGTACATCACGTTGGTATTCGAATTCTTCACCGTCGCCCAGCCGTAGGAAGCCGGCGCGGTCTCGTGCACGATGATGGTGCCCAGCGCGCCGCGGCGCGCCATTTCCTCGAACTTGTAGGTCCAGCGCCCGTAATAGGTCATCGCCTTGCCGCCGAACTCGCCCTGGCCGCTCTCGAAGTCCGGGTCGTTGATCAGGACCACGGCCAGCTTGCCCTTCAGGTCCATGCCCTTGAAATCGTCCCATTTGCGCTCCGGCGCGGTGACGCCGTAGCCGACGAAGACCAGGGGAGCATTCTTGAAGGAGACCTGCTTCATGCCGCTCATCGAGGCGCGCACCGCCATGTCGTCGCCCTGCTTCAGGCTGCGGCTCTTGCCGCCTTCCATCAGGTTCAGCGCAACCGGCCCCTTGATCTCGAAGCGGCCCAGCGGCACGTCCTGGGTCCAGGCGCGCTTGCCGCCCGCCAGGTCGCCGCCGGGCTGCAGGCCCGCCGCCTTGAACTGCTCGACCAGGTAGGCGACGGTCTTGGTTTCGCCGGCGGTGTTCGGGCTGCGGCCCTCGAATTCGTCCGAGGCCAGCACCTTCACGTCCTGGGACAGGCGCTTGGGATCGAATGTCGGCGTATCGGCCGCGTGCGCGCTGGCTGCGGCCAGGCCGAGGAAGAAGAGAGTGAGGTTTTTCAATGCGGCGCTCCTTCATGAACAAAGTGACAGGACGAAAACAGTATCATGCAATCCGGCGGACCGGTGCGATAATGCCGCCTCGACCACTCACTGCCCCGTGGAGCCTGCCATGCCCCGAATCGCCGACATCGACCACGTCCAGGTCGCCATTCCGCCAGGCGCCGACGAGGCCGCGCGCGCCTTTTACGGCGGCGTGCTGGGCCTGCAGGAAGTGCCGAAGCCGGCGCCGCTCAATGCCTCGGGCGGCGTGTGGTTCCAGCTGGGCTCCAGCCAGCTGCACATCGGCGCCGAGCAGGGCTTTGCGCCGAACAAGAAGGCGCATCCTGCCTTCGTGGTCGAGGAGTTCGAGGCTTACTGCGCGCTGCTGCGCGAACGCGGCGTGGCCGTGCGCGAGGAAGCGCAGGTATACGGCCGGCGCCGTGCGGGCATCGAAGACCCGTTCGGCAACCGGGTCGAACTGATCGCGGCGCCGTCCGCCTGACAGGCGGTCAAGCGGACAAAGGGGCGAAGATCGCCTGCAGGTCGTCCATGCCGATCGCCGGCGAGGACGCGGTGTTCGCATCCAGCACGGCATTGGCCAGCTCGCCCTTGCGGCGCTGCATGTCCTGGATCTTCTCTTCCAGTGTGCCGCGCGCCAGCAGCTTGTAGACGAATACCGGCTGCTCCTGGCCGATGCGCCAGGCACGGTCGGTGGCCTGGTTTTCGCTGGCCGGATTCCACCACGGATCATAGTGAATGACGGTATCGGCTGCCGTCAGGTTCAAGCCGACGCCGCCAGCCTTGAGACTGATCAGGAAGACTTGGGCGCTGCCCTGTTGGAAGGCGGCGATTGGCGCGGCCCGGTCGACCGTGTCGCCGGTCAGTACGGCGAACTCGACCTCGCGCACGCGCAACGCTTCCCCGACCAGCGCCAGCATGCTGGTGAACTGGGAGAACACCAGTACCTTGCGCCCTTCGCTCAGGAGCGTATCGAGCAGTTCGAGCAGCGCATCCAGCTTGGCCGAACCGGCGCTGGCCGCCCCCTTCTTGAGCAGGCGCGGATCGCAGCAGACCTGGCGCAGCTTGAGCAGGGCGTCCAGGATCACGATCTGGCTGCGCGCCAGGCCCTTGCGATCGATCTCGTCGCGAACCTTGCGGTCCATGGCCAGGCGCACGGTCTCGTAGAGGTCGCGCTGGGCCGCGCCGAATTCGACCGGCAGCACGATTTCCGTTTTCGGCGGCAGTTCCGTCGCCACCTTGTCCTTGGTGCGCCTGAGCATGAACGGCCGCACACGCCGCACCAGGATTTCCTTGCACCGGGTGTCCCCGTGCTGTTCGATCGGCTTGCGAAACTGTGCCCTGAAGGTCTTTTCGTCGCCCAGCAGTCCCGGCATGAGGAAGTGGAACTGCGACCATAGTTCGCCCAGGTGGTTCTGTACCGGTGTACCGGTCAGGCACAGGCGGTGCCGGGCCGCGAGCAGGCAGGCCACCTGCGCGGCGCGCGAGCGGCTGTTCTTGATGAATTGGGCCTCGTCCAGGATCAGCAGGTGGAAATGCTGCGCCCGCAGCGCCTCTTCGTCGCGCGCCAGCAGGGGGTAAGTCGTCAGCACCAGGTCGGCGCCGGCGACCTGGTCGAACAGGGCGGACCGGTCCTTGCCGTGCAGAAGCAGCACGCGCAGGCCGGGAGCGAAGCGGGCCGCCTCGGCTTGCCAGTTGCCCATCAGGCTGGTCGGCGCGACCACCAGGGCCGGCGCATCGAGCCGCCCGGCTTCTTTCTCGAACAGGATGTGGGCCANGGTCTGGACGGTTTTGCCAAGCCCCATGTCGTCGGCCAGGATGCCGCCAAAGCCNTATTCGCGCAGGAACTGCATCCAGGACAGTCCGGCGGCCTGGTAGGGACGCAGGGTCGCTTGCAGGCCGGACGGCACGCCGACGTCGCGGATGCCGGCGAAGTCATCCAGTTTCCGGCCCAGTTCGCGCAGGCGCTCCCCGCCCATCCAGCGCAGCTGGGCCGCCCGTTCCAGCTCCGCCAGGCGGGCGGCGCCGAGGACGGGCAGGCGCAATGCGTCGCCGCTGCGTTCGCCGGAGAACAGCTCGCCCAGGGTGGCGAGAATCGGCTTGACGCGGCCCCATGGCAGGACGAGCCGGGTGTCGTCGGGCAAGTCGAGCAGGAGCTCGCTGCCGTCGTCGCGCGCGGCCAGGCTGGCGGCGTCGAAGTCCCGGGGCGCCCTGCGGATCATTTCGAGCAGCAGAGGCAGGAGGGCATGGCGCCGGCCATCGACGATCACGCCGAGTTCGAGGGCGAACCAGCCGTTTGCGCCCTCCCCCTCCTCGTCCAGGTCGGCATACCACTCCTGCGCTTCCACCACTGCATAGCGATAATTCCCGCCGAACTCGACCTGCCAGCCATCCGCCTGCAAGCGTCCCACGCCCTGGCGCGCGAACGCCAGCCAGGCTGCCTCGGTCGGCAGTTGCAAGGCGCCGGGGATATCGGCGAGTGCGGGGAGCGTTGCGGCGCGAGCAAAGCCGAGCCTGGCCAGCACCGCCAGCGCCTCGGCTTCGGCCTCGATGTCGCGCACGATCAGTTCGACCGTGCCCTCGACCATCCTGNGCAGGGCCGGTTCGTCNTCCTCCGGCGCCATGCCGTCGTAGGTAAAAGACAGCAAGGCGTAGTCGTGCCACTGCACCCTTCCGCGCTGGTACACGGGTTCGCTATCGAGCAGCAATGTGAATGCCGGTGCGATATCGTCGCGCTGCCGTGTCTTCAAGGCTTGCGGAGGCGGCAGCATGCGGTCCAGCCCCTGCGCCGCGAGGCGGCGCGCCATTTCCCCGCGCTGCTCCGGCCGCAAGGAGGGGGCTTGCCTGAGCAAGGCCAGCAAGGAGGGCGCCGCCAGCGACGCGAGCGATGCGGGCACGCCCAGTTCGCCGAGCATGTCGCCGTCCAGGTAAACCATCGGATCGGTGGCCAGCACGTGGGCGGGCGCGGTGCCGTCATCGAAACGCCAGCGCAGGCTCACGGTATCGTCACCGGCTCCGTCCGCGTACCAGCCAAGCTGTGCCGGCCGCGCGGGGCCCGGCCGCAGTGGGAGCATGGCGCCGCGTTTCAGGGCGGCGGCCGAGTCCGTCCACCACAGGCGCTTGGCGCCGCACAGGCCGGCCAGCACGCGGGCGCCGAAGCGTCCGGACAGGCCATCCTCGTTGGAATACGCCCCGGCGCGCAGGCTCGCCAGCTGGCGTACCAGTTCCTCGTCCTGTTCGCCGAGCCGGGACGGCGGCGCCAGCAAGCCGCGCAGATCGCCATCGATGGCAGCGCCGCCGATGCTGCCGTCCGCGCGAAAACGCAGGCGTATCAGGTGCAAACGCGGTGCAGCCCCGCTCGGGTCCGGCATCAGGACGGCGCCGAACTGCCGGTCCGGGACCGCGCCCGCGGGCGCCGGCGGCCGCGCATGCAATTGCAGCAGCGCCAGTTGCTGCAGCCAGAATTCGGCCCGCCCGTCGAGCGCGCCGGGCGGGACATTGCGCAGCTGCTCCAGGCCGGCCAGCATCACCGCCACGACGTGTTTGCAGTTGTAGTTCATCGGGCAGGTGCAATCGGCTTCGATGCGCACGCCGGCCTTGCGCGGCTTGAGCAGGATCCTCTGGTAATAGGTGCGGCCGCCGCTGCCGGCGACCTCACCTTCGATATAGTCGCCGGTGACGAACGTTGCAGCGATGACTTTGCCCTTGCGCGCATAGTCCGTGCCACGCGCGAGGGTGCCGTGATCGAAGTTGCGGGCAATGTCGTCGCTGCTGAATTTCATGGCGCTGCCTGGAATGGAGAACGATGGGGTGGTGAAGTCCGACAGTGTAACAACTCCCCAGCGGCATGCACGGATCGGGCTTGCCCTCGTCTTCACGGTCCGGGACGGCCAGGTCGTGGCCTTCCAGTGCCATCCATTGGCGGGGCGCGGCGCCGCATCGACGAAAAAAAGCCACCGGCATGGTGGCGTTCACTGGAAGGTGGCGCAGGCCGCGCCACCGACAATGACAGGCTTACCAGAAGATGACGCGATCCTTCGGGTCCAGGTACATCTTGTCGCCCGGCTTGACCTCGAACGCTTCGTAGAAGCCCGGATGGTTGCGCAGGCTGCCGTTGACGCGGAATTCCGACGGCGAGTGCGGGTCGGTCTTGACCTGCGAGATCAGCGCGGCGTCGCGCGCCTTGCCCTTGCGCGCCTGCGACAGGCCCATGAAGATGCGCTGCTCGGCGGTGAAGCCGTCGATTACCGGGCCTGGCTTGCCCTTCAGATAGATCTTGTAGGCGCGGCTGGCCATGATGGCGCCGGCGTTGTCGGCGATGTTCTCGCCCAGGGTCAGCTCGCCGTTCAGGTTGTAGCCCGGCAGCGGGCTGTAGCCGGCGTACTGGTCCACCAGCACCTTGCCGCGCGCCGCGAACTGCTTCGCGTCCTCTTCGGTCCACCAGTTGCGCAGGTTGCCGTCGCCGTCGTACTGCGAACCCTTGTCGTCGAAAGCGTGGCTGATCTCGTGGCCGATCGAGATGCCGACCGAGCCGTAGTTCACCGCCGGTTCGGCATTCGCATCGTACAGCGGGTACTGCAGGCGCGCTGCCGGGAACACGACCTCGTTCAGGGTCGGGCTGTAGTAGGCGTTGACGGTCTGCGGCGACATGCCCCAGACGCTGCGGTCGACCGGCTTGCCGAGGCGGCCCACCATGTAGTCATGGCCGAACTCGCGCGCACGGATCACGTTGCCGACCAGGTCGCCGCGCACGATCTTGAGCTTCGAGTAGTCGCGCCACTTGTCCGGATAGCCGATCTTGACGTTGATCTTGGCGAGCTTGGCATGCGCCTGCTTCTTGGTCTCCGGCGACATCCACTCGAGCTGGTCGATGCCCTCGCCGAAGGCGGTGATGAAGTTCTTCGCCATGTCCAGCACCTGCTGCTTGCGCTCGGGCGGGAAGTGCTGGGTCACGTAGGCCTTGCCCACGACTTCGCTCAGGGTGTGGTTCACTTCGGCGATCGCACGCTTGTCCAGCGGACGATTTTCCTTCTGGCCCGACAGCACGGCGCCGCGGAAGGCGAAGCTCTCGTCGACGAAGGCCTGCGACAGGTAGGGCGCATAGCTGCTCAGCATGCGGAATTCGAAGTAGGACTTCCAGGTGTCGACCGGCGTCGCCGCGATCAGCTTGTCCAGGCCCTGGAGGTAGGAAGGCTGGCTGACGATGACCGACGTCACCTTGCCGGCGCCGGTGCCTTTCAGGTAGGTATTCCAGTCGAAGCTGGGCGCCAGGGCGCGCAGCTCGGCCAGGGTCTTCTTGTTGTAGCGCTTGACCGGGTCGCGGTTCTCGACCTTGGTCCATTGGATGCGGGCGATCTCGGTTTCCAGCGCCACGATCTTGCCTGCCATCGCGGCGGCGTCCTGGTGGCCGGCCAGCGCCAGCATCTTCTCGACGTGGGCCTGGTACTTGGCGCGCGTGTCCTTCAGGCGCGCGTCGCCGTCGTTCAGGTAGTAGTCGCGGTCGGGCATGCCGAGGCCCGACTGCGAGATGCCGACCACGTAGCGGGTCGAATCGCGGTTGTCCTGGCCGACGCCCATGCCGACCGGGCCGTCGACGCCGATGCGGTCGAGGCGGGCCATCAGGGCCGCCAGTTCGCGCGTGTCCTTCAGTGCCTGCACGCGCGCCAGTTCCGCTTTCAAGGGCGCCAGGCCGAGCTGGTCGCGGCGGGCCTGGTCGATGTAGCTGGTGTAGAGGTCGCCGATCTTCTGGGCTTCCGAGCCGGCCTTGGCGTTCTTCTGCGCGGCGGCGTCGGCGATGATGGTGCTGATCTGCTGCTCGACGCGCTCCTGGGCGATGTTGAAGGCGCCCCAGCTGGAACGGTCCGAAGGAATGTCGACATCCTTCAGCCATTTGCCCTGGGTGTAGCGGAAGAAGTCGTCCTGGGGACGCACCTCGCGGTCCATCGATGCGATTTCGATGCCCGAGGCCGAGCCGGCGACGGCCGACGATGGCGCCGTGGTGGCTGCGGCGCCGCCGTGCGCAAAGGCAGGGGCGGCAACGACGAACAATCCCGCGATCACACTGCTGCACAGGCTACGCTTCATCTCTTCTCTCCATTGTTGGTGTTAGGAATCAAATGATCCTAATCCAACTGGAAGCGCCGTGCCAAGGCCATTTTTGTACAGCCGTTGTTACAAACGATCGTCAATACGCGTATGCATTTCAGTGCTCGCATTACTTGCCGCGAACCACTTGCAGCTTGACCTTCCTGCCCTGGCGGTAGGTGTAGAGCGTCATCGCGGCATCGCGCAGGTCGCCCTTGGCGTCGAAGGCGATCGAACCGGTCACCCCCTCATGGCGCAGCTGCCCGAGCTGCGGCAGGAAGCGCGCCGGCTGCGCCGACCCGGCCTTCTGCATCGCTTGCGCGAACACCATCACCGCATCGTAGGCATAGGGCGCATAGGTCTCCACCGGGATGCCGTAGCGCGCGCGGTAGCGCGCGAGGAAGGCATTGTAGTTCGCCTCGCGCGGCCCCTCGACGCCGCCGGCCACGGCGCACACCACCTTACCGTCACCCAGCGCATCGCCCGCCAGCAGCGGCAGCTTTTCCGAACACACGCCGTCCCCCGCCACGAAGGCCGCCTGCAGGCCCAGCGTTTTCATCTGCTTGAGCATGGGGCCCGCCACCGCATCCATGCCGCCGTAGAAGATCACGTCGGGCTTCTTGCCGCGGATCTGGGTCAGGATGGCGCTGAAGTCGGTCGCCTTGTCGTGGGTGAACTGGCGGCTGACGATGGCGGCGCCGCCGCGCTTGCGCACCTCCTTCAGGAACTCGTCGGCCAGGCCCTGGCCGAAGGCGGTGCGGTCGTCGATCATGGCGATGCGTTTCGCCTTCAGGGTTGCGAGGGCATGGCCGGCCAGCGTGCGGCCGATCAGGCTGTCGTCGGCCACCACGCGAAACGCCGTCTTGTAGCCCTGGCGGGTATAGACCGGCGTGGTGGCGGCCGGCGAGATCTGGGGCACGCCGGCGCTCGCGTAGATCTTCGACGCCGGCACGGTGGGGCCGGAATTCAGGTGGCCGACCACGGCCGCCACCCGCGCATCGACCAGTTTCTGGGCCACCGCCGTGCCGGTCTTCGGGTCGCTGGCGTCGTCCTCCGCCATCAGGCGCCAGCGCACCTTCTGCCCGCCCAGCACGATGCCCTTGCCGTTCAATTCGTCGATGGCCATGCGGGCGCCATTCTCGATGTCCTTGCCCTGGTGGGCGCCGGGACCGGACAGCGGCGAGGCGGTACCGATGACGACGTCGGGCTGCGCGCTCGCGGGGGAGGAAGCGAGTGCAAGGAGGAGTGCGGACAACAGCGCGATCGAGCCCATGGCAGCCTTTCGAAGAGATGGCTTCGATTGTACTGCCGGGAAAGATGAGGAGCCAGCGGCAAGCGTGCGCCCCGCGCCGGGGAAAAAACGCGGCAGGCCGGCTTCGGCCTGCCGCGCCTGGCCTAGTGCAGCACCTCGGGCAGGCGCTTGACGATCACGGCCTCGAGGTATTCGGCAGGCGCCACCAGCGAGGCGTCGCCGGCCACGTTGAAGCGTTCGAGCATGGCGGCGATGTCGGCTTCCAGCGCTTGCTGCCCGCTTGGTTCGAGCGCGGCGAAGGCCTTGTGCAGGGGGCCGTAGTAGTCGCGGAAGACCTGGATCCAGTGCGCCGTCGACGCGTAGCGGAAGTTGAAGATCCGGCGCGTGCAGCGGATGCTGGCGGCCTCGGGTCCGAACAGCTGGCGCAGGTAGTCTTCGTTGCCCCACATCGAGGGCGGCGACAGGCCGGCCGGGGGCGCGACATGGCGGCCCAGGGTCTTGAACAGCTGGCCGATCATGCCCTCCGCCGTCCAGTTGGCGATGCCGATCCGCCCTCCCGGACGCACCACCCGCATCATTTCGCGCGCGCAGCGCTGGTGGTCGGGCGTGAACATGACGCCGAAGGTGGACAGCGCGACGTCGAAGCTGGCGTCGCCGAAGGGCAGGGCCTCGGCGTCGGCCTCCTGGAAGTCGATCTGCAGGCCCTCGGCGCTGGCGCGCGCCCGGCCCTTCTCGAGCAGGCTGGGGACGTAGTCGGTGGACGTGACGCGCGCGAAGCGGTGCGCGGCGGCCAGGCTGGCGTTGCCGTTGCCGGCCGCGATGTCGATGACGCGCTCGCCGGCGCGGATGTCGGCCGCCTCGGCCAGCGTCTCGCCGACGATCTGCAGGGTGACGCCGACGACGGCGAAGTCGCCGCTGGCCCAGGTGGCCTGCTGGCGCTGCTTGATGGCCGCATAGTCCGGCCCGGCGGCATCCGGCGGCTGGCGCGGGGCCGGTGTGGAAGGAACAGGTTGACTCATCGTAGCTCTCCTTCGAAAAAGCCAGGGAAGCCTGGTTAGACCAACGGGCAGCGCAAAAGATCGGCGCACGCACGGTAGACGGCGTCGGTGCGCCCCGCTTCCGGAAGCAGGGCTATACTGGTCCAACGCCTGATCGACCTGCGCATGTCCACCGCCATGGGCTGGGGGAGCGCCTTTTGCGGCGGTGTTTCCGCCCGCTCTGCGCCACGCTGCGCGCGATCACCAATAACTCATCACTGACAGGGGGTAGCATGCCAACAACCTGGATTCTTGCGGCCAATGCCGGCCGTGCACGATTCTTCTCCGAGTCCGACGCCAAGGAAGCCTTGCAGGAAGTGCAGGACATGGTAAGTCCTGCCGCGCAGCTGCGCACGGTCGACACCGAAACCGATACGCTCAGCCCGACAGCCGCATCCGGCAGCCGCCACAATATCGGTGGCAACGAAGGCGCCGGCATGGCCCACAACGCCAAGGCCGGCGCGCCGAACAAGCTGTACCAGCCAGCCCAGACGCCGGACCAGCACGCCGCCGACCTGTTCGCGAAAGACGTCGCGGAGTTCCTCCTGAAGTCGCACCAGGAAGGCCGCTACCAGCAGCTGGTGCTTGCCGCCTCGCCGGAATTCCTGGGAGTGCTGCGCACCAAGCTCAATCCGCAGGTCCAGGGGCTGATCAAGACCGAGGTCAACAAGGACTACACGCATTCCAGCGGCCAGCAGCTGCGCGAGCAACTGCAAGCGCACCAGGCCAAGTCCGAATAAGACAGCGCTGTTCGACGACGCCAGGCAGGGCGGCTCCAGGCCGCGCGCCTGGCGTTTTTGTTGGCGCGTCAGTGCGCAGCCTCCCGGCAGGCGCCGCTCTCCTGCGCGCAGATGCGGTTGCGCCCGCCCTGCTTGGCCTCGTACAGCATGGCGTCGGCGCGCAGGAAAAGCTCGTTCTCGCTGCGGTAGTCCGGATAGGCCGCCACCCCGCCGCTGAAGGAGAAATGACGCACTTCGCCGGGCCCGACCTCGAAGGGGATGGCGCAGAATGCCTCGCGCATGGCGTCCATCCGCCGCTGCCCTTCTTCCAGCNAGCAATNCCAGAACACCAGCACGAATTCCTCGCCGCCGAAACGGCTGAGCAGGTCCTGCTCGCCCAGCCGGGGCGCCAGCGTCAGGGACAAGCGCTTGATGACGATGTCGCCGAAGGAATGGCCCCAGGTATCGTTGATGGTCTTGAACTTGTCGATGTCGATCACGCCGTAGGCCAGCGGGCGGCCGTCCTGCGCCGCCTGGCGGATCAGGTCCTGGGCCTTCTTCTGCAGGCCAACCTTGTTCAGGAGCCCGGTGGCGCGGTCCTTGCCGATCAGGTCCTTGTTGATGCGGATCTTGTTCGCCCGGTTGAGCAGCTGGGCTTCCAGCAGCGCCGGATCGCTGGTGTCGAACACGGCATCGAAACCATCGAGCAGCGCGCGCCGCGCCAGCGCGGCGTCCGGACGGCGCTGCAGCAGCGCGCTCTCGCGCACCGGGTCGGCTTCGATATTGCGCTTGAGCACGCGGACGATGGCGTCGGTGCGCGCGTATTCGGCGTCGCTCACCAGGATCAGGTCCGGCTGCAACTCCTTGACGCGCACGTGCAGCGTGTACGGGTCCTGGTGGCGCACCAGCTCGATGCGGCGCAGCAAGAGGGCCGCCTCGTCCAGCCCGGCGAGCTCGCCCAGCACGGCGACGCGCACCATGTCGCCGCGCTTTTTCTGCACGAAGAGGTTGAACAGCTTGTCGACCAGCACATCGTTGGCGATCGGCTTTTCGGCATAGGCCAGGCAATTGCTGTCGACCAGGCGCTGCTGCAGCAGGAAACGCCCGCCCTGGCGCGCGCTCTGCAGGTAGATATAGCTGTGGTCGCCGGGCAGGCGCTGCAGCAGCTCGCCCAGCATCAGGGTCCGGCGGCCCTCGCCCATGTCCGCCTGCATCGTGTGCAGGGCGTCCAGGTCGATCAGGTAGAGATTGTCGCCGTTGTCGTGGGCCACCGCGTCGACGAAGCGGCTGACGTCATCGAAGAAGACGATGTCGAAATCGTATTTGTGGGCATGCAGCAGCAACTCGGACCGGTTGTCCTTGATGAAGAAACTCTGCGATAAAACCAGGACATGGTTCCTGTACAGCGGTGTGCCACTTGGCATGTTTCGTCAAATCCCTGTAATGAGTTCCAGTGCCCCGGATGGTAGGAGGATTGCAACACGATTGTCGGATGGACTGTGACGAAATGCAACTACAGCCGCTCGGAAAACGCGGCTCTCCTATGGCGCCAGGTGTTGCATTCACGTCAATCCGGGCTGTCGGCGGAATCTTGGAATCGATTCAGAAAAATCTGATCCAGCGCAAGGGGTGACACTAGCGCCTTGCCGGCCTCGAACCAGGATGGAGCCACGCGACTCCAATCCAGACGGGCGGCAGCTGCTGCCGGTATTGCATCCGATGGAGGATACCGATGAAATCCCACCACCTCCTCGCCGCGCTCGGCATAGCGGCCGCCACGGCCGCCGTGGCCGTGGCGGCCCTCCCCGCCGCTTCC
>JGI24770J26754_10002530_pt1 | contig 12610 bp, 11 predicted proteins | sample LakOneMetagenome_FD_26754 | JGI IMG/M metagenome (IMG submission 26754) | reverse complement strand
TGCCCATGCTGCGGTGGTCGTTCCTGCGGATGGGCCTGGGTATGCGCAACTTCAACCGGACCGGGCAGATCGGCGACGGCCGGGAGGCCGCCGCGGTCGAGTATGTGCTGGCCAACGCCCGAGCGGGCGACGTCGACGACGTGCTCGCGACCATCGACCGGTTCGCCTACGAGCAGTCGTTCCTGATCAACGTCGGCGACGAGAAGGGCCAGATCCTCGACGCCGCGGTGCGCCGGGCGGCCCCCGGCCTGGCGCTGGAACTGGGCGCCTACTGCGGGTACAGCGCCCTGCGGATCGCCCGTGCGGCGCCGACGGCCACGGTGGTGTCGGTGGAGTTCGCGGCGGCCAACGCCACCAACGCCCGCCGCATCTGGGCCCATGCCGGCGTCGGTGACCGCGTGCACTGCGCGGTCGGAACCATCGGCGACGGTGGAGCCACCCTGGACGCGCTGACGGTCGAGCACGGCGTCACCGCCGGGTCGGTCGACTTCCTGTTCATCGATCATGACAAGTCCGCGTACCTCGCCGACCTGCTGAGCATCCTCGCGCGGGGCTGGCTGCATCCCGGTTCGATCGCGCTCGCCGACAACATGGGGCTGCCGGGCTCGCCCAAGTACCGGGCGTACATGCGGGAGCAGGAGGGCCGCCAGTGGCGCACCGACGAGCACCACGCGCACGTCGAGTACCAGACCCTGGCACCCGATCTGATGCTGGAGTCGGAGTTCCAGGAGTGAACGCTCAACGCGCCCGCGGATGCGCCTCGGCCCACACCTCGCGCAGCGCGGTCACCGTGACCAGCGTGTAGATCTGCGTCGTGGTCACCGAGGCATGGCCGAGCAACTCCTGCACCACGCGGACGTCGGCGCCGCCCTCGAGCAGGTGGGTGGCAAAGGAGTGCCGCATCGTGTGCGGCGAGACCGTACTGGTGATGCCGGCGCGTTCGGCGGCGTCCTGCAGCACCTGCCAGGCACTCTGCCGCGACAACCGGCCGCCGCGCGCATTGAGGAAGATCGCGGGTGTCCCCCGGCCGCGTTGCGCCAGACCAGGACGCCCGCGGACGAAGTAGTTCTCCAGCGCTNGGACCGCGGGGCGGCCGATCGGAACCAGGCGNTGCTTGCCGCCCTTGCCGCGCAACAACACCGAGCGCGCCTCGGTGTCGACGTCGTCAACATCCAGGCCGACGGCCTCGGAGATGCGGGCGCCGGTGGAGTACAGGACCTCGAGCAGCGCCCGGTTGCGCAACGCGAGTGGCCCGTCGGACGGGCTGTCCCCACCGGCCGCCTCGAGCAGAGCCAACACCTCGTCGACCGACAGGCTCTTGGGCAGGCGCCGGCCGGGCGTGGGGGGTTTGACCCCGCGGGCCACGTCGAGCTCGGTGACGCCCTCCGCGGTGGCGAACTTGTGCAATCCGCGCACGGCGACCAGCGCGCGCGCCGCCGACACCGCCGACAGCGGCACGGCCCCGGTGTCGGGATCGCCGCGGCGCAGTGCGACGACGAACTCGCTGACGTCGAACTCGGTGACCCTGGTCAGGTCGTCGATGCCCCGCAGGGTCAGATGCTCGTGGTAGCGGCGGAGGTCGCGCCGNTACGAGCTGAGTGTGTTGGCGGCGACGCCNCGCTCGATGGTGAGGTGATCGAGGTAGCCCTGCAGTTGGCCATCCAGGGCCGCCCGGACGGCCGTGGTGCGCACCTCGGTCATGTGTGCTCCCGCTCGGCCACGCGCCGGGCCACGAATCGCGTCGGCCGGTCCACCCAGGGTGCGTCGACCGGCCGCGGCTGTGCGCGCCCCCGCCGAAGGCCATCGGCAGCCAGGATGCCCGCCACCGCAAGGGAATTCACGATCTCACCGCGGTAGACCATCTGCACCGCCTCGGCCAGCGGCCGGCGTTGCACCACCAGGTCGGCTTCCTCGTCATGGCCGGCCGGGCGCCCGACGTCGGTCAGGCCGGTCGCGAGGTAGACCCGCACGCTCTCGTCGCAGAACCCCGCCGTCGAGACGACGTCGACCAGGACGCTCCAGTGGGCGGCGGTCAGGCCCGTCTCCTCCTCGAGCTCGCGGGCCGCTGCCAGTGTCGGGTCCTCGCCGGGCATGTCGATCAGCCCGGCGGGCAGTTCCCACAGTCGCCGGCCGACCGGATGCCGGTACTGGTACACCAGCACCACATTGTCGTGGTCGTCCAGGGCCACCGTCACCACTGCGCCGTAGTGCTCGACGACCTCGCGCCGGGCGGTGCGCCCGCCGGGCATGGCCACCTCGTCGACGCGCAACGCCAGGATATTGCCGACGTAGACGGTCTCGCTCGCGACGATGTCGAAATCGTGTTCAGCCACGGGATGCGGGCTCGTGGAGGGCGTGCTCCGACCCGTTGGAGCGCTGCAGGTTCTCCAGCGGCAGCCGTTCCTCGGCCTCGTAGCCGATGGCCGCGCCGATGAAGGCCGCGAACAGCGGATGCGGCCGCGTCGGCCGACTCTTGAGCTCGGGATGTGCCTGCGTGCCGACCAGGTAGGGATGCACGTCACGCGGATACTCGACGAACTCCACCAGGTGGCCATCGGGCGAGGTGCCCGAGAACCGCAGTCCGCTCTCGGCGATCTTGTCCCGGTAGGTGTTGTTGACCTCGTACCGGTGCCGGTGCCGCTCGGACACGTTCGTCGCGCCGTACGCCTCGGCGACTATCGAATCCGCTTCCAGCACAGCGGGATATGCGCCCAGCCGCATCGTGCCACCCAGGTCGGCCTCTCCTGCCACGATATGTTCCTGATCGGCCATGGTCGCGATCACCGGGTCTGGGGTGTCCGGATCGAACTCCGCCGAACTGGCCTCCGTCAGACCCACCGAGCGGGCCGCCTCGATCACGATGCACTGCAATCCGAGGCACAACCCCAGCACCGGGAGGCCGCGCTGGCGGGCGTACCGGATGGCACCGATCTTGCCCTCGATCCCCCGGATGCCGAAACCACCGGGGATAAGTACGCCGTCGACGTCCGACAGGGCCGCGGCCGCACCTGATTCGGACTCACAGTCATCGGAGGCCACCCAGCGCATCTCGACCTTGGTGCGGTGCTTGAAGCCGCCGGCGCGCAACGCCTCGGCAACCGAGAGGTACGCGTCGGACAGGTCGATGTACTTGCCCACCAACGCGATTCGGACGGTCTCCTGCGAATCGTGCACCCGGGACAGCAGGTCGTCCCATTCCGTCCAGTCGACGTCGCGGAAGGGCAGGTTGAGCCGGCGCACCACGTAGGCGTCCAGTTCCTCGCGGTGCAGCACCTTGGGGATGTCGTAGATGGACGGCGCGTCCGGTGTCGAGATCACCCCGTCCACGTCGACGTCGCACATCAGCGCGATCTTGTTCTTCAGGGCCTCGGGCACATCCCGGTCGCACCGCAGGATCAACGCGTCGGGCGTGATGCCGATGCTGCGCAGCGCGGCCACCGAGTGCTGGGTCGGCTTGGTCTTCAGCTCGCCGGACGGTTTGAGGTAGGGCACCAGCGATACGTGCAGGAAGAAGCAGTTCTCGCGGCCCACCTCATGGCGGACCTGCCGGGCCGCCTCGAGGAACGGCAGCGACTCGATATCGCCCACCGTGCCGCCGATCTCGGTGATCACGACGTCGGGCCGGTTGCCCTGCGCGTCGGGTTCGGNCATCGCCAGGATGCGCCGCTTGATCTCGTCGGTGATGTGCGGGATGACCTGGACCGTGTCGCCGAGGTATTCGCCGCGGCGCTCCTTGGCGATCACAGTCGAATAAACCTGGCCGGTGGTCACATTCGCCGACCCGGACAGGTTGCGGTCCAGAAACCGTTCGTAGTGCCCGACATCGAGATCGGTTTCGGCACCGTCCTCGGTGACGAACACCTCGCCGTGCTGGAACGGGTTCATCGTCCCGGGGTCGACGTTGAGGTACGGGTCCAGCTTCTGCATGGTGACCTGCAGGCCCCGCGCGGTCAGGAGCTGCCCGAGGCTGCTGGCGGTCAGTCCCTTGCCCAGTGACGAGACGACGCCGCCGCTGACGAAGATGTGCTTGGTGGCGGACTGCGGGTGCTTGCGATGCGGTGGCAAGAGCAACCTCCGGGGCGCTGCAATAGCGATGATGCAGGGCTGACGCGAACCTAACGCCTCAGCTGGGCCTGCCGACCCACGGAAGNCCACCTTAACACCGAGCCCGACAGGGTCGCTCCCGACGCGCCGTGGTGGGTGGATTCCGCGCCGACTATTGCGCGATCGTCACCGCGGTGGCGCCCTGTCCGATGCCGTACTGACCGCTGTGCGCACCGTTGATCAGNCTCTGCAGCGCCAGCACGGCGGTGATNCGGCCGGATTCCGCGCCGATGTCGTCGACNGTGCTCACCGCGGCGGCCAGACTCGGATCCGCGCGGAGCACGGCCAGCGCCGCGGTGCCCGTCGCGGCGCCGTCGCGGCCCGCGAGCAGGGTGCCCGCGCCGTGCGGGGCCATCGCCGCGGCCAGGCGGGCCACGCTGGCGCCCTGGTTGCCGGCGTCGTCGCCGAGCGCACCGCCGGTGACGATCAGCGCNGCGTCCGCCGAGCCGAACTTCTCCGGGGCGTAGGTCAGGAAGCCGGTGTCACGCAGCGCGGTCAGCACCGTCTCGCGTTGGCCGTCGTCGACCTTGGGNGCCTCGGGGTTGCGGGCNGACAGCAGTGCGATGCCCAGCAGGTCGCCGGCCTGCGAACCCTGATCCACCAGTGTGGTGTTCAGCTGGGTGCCGGCCGGCAGGATCGACGAGTTGACCACCGACCGCAGTTTCTCGGCCGAGTTGGCGTCCACGAATTCCTGGGTCAGGGAGATGGTCCCGGTGGTCGCGGCACCCGCCTGACCGAGGACCCGCCCGATCGCCTCGAGATCGTCGTCGTTCGCATCGGGCGTACGGATCAGGACCACCGACTTGCCGGCCAGTGCGTCACGTACGATGCGCCCGGACATCTGAGTACTGAAATCATCTGCCGCCGAGAGCTTTTCGTTCAGCATGTTCTTGTCGTCGGTCAGCTGAGCGATCTGGCCCTGCAGATCCTTCTTCTGGTCCCGCAGCCCGGACAGCAGCGTGTCGGACAGGACGCCCGAGCCCAGGACGACGCCGACCGCGAGCGCAAGGAAGACGGCCGCCAATGAGATCGCATGCTGGCGAAGAGAAATCACGGCTGGCTCCCTAACTCACGAGATGCTGGACCCACAGCAGGAAGCGGTTCCAGTACTGCACGATCCAGTCGACGACGACGGTGTCGGTGCTCGACACCCACAGCGCGACGACGACCGCGACCAGCATGGCCAGCACCAGCATGGCGACCGCACCGGCCGAGACGCGGTTGCGGTAGAGCGTGGCAACGGCCTTCGCGTCGACGAGCTTCTCGCCGACCTTGAGGCGGGTCAGGAATGTCGAGGGGTTGCTCTGCTGGCGGGACCGGTCGAAGAACTCCTCGATGCTCGCGCTGTGCCCGGCCGTCACGATCAGGGACGCGCCGTGGTGATCGGCCAGTAGCAGCGCCAGATCGGCGGCCGACCCGGCTGCCGGGAACGTCATCGCCCCGATGCCGAGGTCCTGGATGCGCTCCAGCCCGGATGCATGACCGTCCGCATCGGCGGGCAGGACCACCTGCGCGCCGCTCTTGAGGGCCTCGGTGCTGATGTTGCCCGGATCGCCGACGATCAGCTGCGCGCGGTAACCGGCCTTGCGCAGGACATCGGCGCCGGCGCCGACACCGACCAGAACGGGTTGGTACTCCTTGATGAACGGCTTGAGTGCCCTCAGATCGGCCTCCGCGGACGCCCCTTCGGCCACGACGACGACGTGCCGCCGGTGCATGTCCACGTCGATGGAGGGAATGCCGACACCGTCGATCAGCAACGGGCTCTCGCTGCGGATGAACTCGATCGTGTTGCCCGCGAACGCTTCCAGGTGTGCCACGAGACCAGTCTTGGCCTCGTGCATGATCTCCATGATCTCCTGCTCGCTGCGCTCGGTACCCGCCACCAGGCGGCGGTCACCGGCGTAGACGCCACCGTCGTGCAGGCGGATCTTGGCGCCGTCCTTGATCTTCTTGAAGATCTCCGGTCCGGCGTCGTCGACCAGCACAATGCCGTTGCCGACCAGCACCTCCGGGCCCAGGTTCGGATAGCGGCCGGAGATCGAGGTGGCGGCGTTGACCACACCGGCGACGCTCGCCGTGACCAGCGCATCGGCCGTGGCTCGATCGAGGTCCAGGATGTCGATGACGACAATGTCGCCGGGTTCGATTCGGGGCAGGAGTTTGTCGATGTCTTTTTCGACGTCCCTGACGACTCTGGCGGTGCCCACGACCCCGGGACGCGTGCCACTGTTCCGTGTGAGAAGCGATGCCATGCGCATGGCGCCGATTCTGTCGGTGGATCGTCGATTGTCCGGGGAGGCGCGCCGTAACACTGGCCCCATTAGTCACATTGCGCCACATCTGCAACACGGCCGAGATGTGGCCGATCCGCGTCAATCGGTGTTCGCGCGGGCCGCCCCGAGCAGTTCCCGGGCGTGCGCCCGAGCCGTGTCGGACTCCCCGAGTCCGGCCAGCATGCGGGCCAACTCGGCCACCCGCTCGTCGTCGTCGAGCCGGCGCACCCCGCTTGCACCGTCGCGCCCCAGCGCGTCGACCACCAGGTGGATGTCCGCGTAGGCGGCCACCTGCGGCAGGTGCGTCACCACGATCACCTGGTGGGTGTGGGCCAGCCGGGCCAGCCGACGCCCGATCTGAACGGCGGCACGTCCGCCCACCCCGGCGTCGACCTCGTCGAACACCATCGTGGTGCCGGCCGACGACGCCGCCAGCACGACCTCCAACGCCAGCATCACGCGCGAGAGCTCCCCGCCGGAGGCACTCTTGTGCAACGGCAGGATGGTGCCACCGCGGTGCGCGGTGAAGCCGAACTCGACGAGATCGACGCCGTGCGAACCGGCCTGCACCGTCTGCCCGTCGGCCAGCACCAGGGCCGCCCGATCGTCCCGCTGCGCGGCGACGGCACCGACCGCGATGGTGAAGTCGGCACCCGACATGGCCAAGCCGGCCAGCTCGGCGGTGACGGCCTCGGCCAGCGCACCGGCAGCCTTGGTGCGCGCCCTGGTCAGATCCGTGGCGGCCACGGCCAGCTTCGTCCCCAGTTCGGCCACCAGCCGCTGCAGGGCGCCCAGCGCATCCTGGGACACATCCAGTCGCGCGAGGCGCTGCCGGGACTGCGCGGCCCAGGCCAGCACACCGTCGACGTCGGCCGCGTATTTCCTCGTCAGCGAGCGCAATTCGGCCTGCCGGGCCAGTTTGGATTCGAGTGTCGATGCGTCGCTGGGCAATTCGGACAGGTAGGCGCCGACTTCGCGCGCCACATCGCCGACCACCGTGAGTGCCTCGCCGAGCTGTTCGCCCAGGCCCTGCAGAACCGCGTCATCGGTGCCCTGGAGCGACGCCACGGCCTGGCCGATCGAACCGGTCGCGCTGCTCGCCGCCTCCAGCGGATCGTCAGCATCACCCGCCAGTGCCTGCCGGGCGGTGGCAGCCGCATCGCGCAGTGCATCGAGTTCTGACATCCGCCGGATGTCGGCGACGAGCTGCTGATCCTCCCCCGGCGCCGGGTCCACCGCGTCGATCTCTTCGAGCGCGAACGTCAGGCGGTCGGCCTCCTGGGCCAGCTCCCGCGAACGCTCGGTCCGATCGGCCAGATCGCTTCGGGCCCGGCGCCATTCGTCACGCAGCTTCTGGTACTTCTCCAGCCGGGCGGCGACATCGGCGAACCGGTCCAGCGCGGCGCGCTGCTCATCCGGGCGCATCAACCGCAGCTGGTCGTTCTGACCGTGCAACGCCAACAGCTCGCCGGTGAAGTTGCTCAGCGCCTTGGCCGGCACGCTGCGGCCACCCAGATACGCCCGCGACGGCCCGTCGCGGCTGACCGACCGGGACGCGATCACGCTGCCGTCGTCATCGCGGTCGGCCCCACACGCCTCGAGGATCTCCGCCACCGTACGGGTGTCTTCGTCGGATAGCTCGGCCGTGCTGAATCGGCCCTCCACCACCGCCCGGTCCGAACCGTTGCGCACCCGATGTGCATCGGCACGCGCGCCACCCAATAGGTGTAATCCGGTGACCACCATGGTCTTTCCCGCTCCCGTCTCGCCGGTGAGCACGGTCAGGCCACGGTCGAACTCGGCGCAGGCCGCCTTGATGGCGCCCAGCGATTCGATGCGGATCTCGGAGAGCATGCGCCTACTGCCCGCGCCAGCCGGTCACCGGAAGCCGGAACTTACGCACCAGCCGGTCGGTGAACGGTGCGCTGTCCAGTCTGATCCATTTCACCGGCTTGGCGCTGCGGGTGACCTCGAGCCGGGCGCCCGCCGGCAGCACCATGTCACGGCGGCCGTCGCAGAACACCAGCGCGTCATGCCCGGACGCCTCGATCTCGACGGCCACCGTGGAATCGGGGCTGGTGACCATCGGCCGGGCGAATAGCGCGTGGGCGTTGTTGGGCACTACCAGGATCGCCTCGAGCGCCGGCCACACCACCGGGCCGCCCGCCGAGAAGGCGTACGCCGTCGACCCGGTCGGGGTGGACACCAGAATGCCGTCGCAGCCGAACGAGGACACCGGGCGACCGTCGATCTCGACGGTGATGCCGAGCACCCCCAGCCGCGGGCCCTTCTCCAGACTCGCCTCGTTGAGGGCCCAGCCGCGGTCCACCACCTCGCCGTCCACCCGGATGGCCACGTCCAGGGTCATCCGGGTCTCGACGCGATAGTTGCGGTTGATCACGTGGTCCAGGACGGTGTCGATGGCGTCGGCCTCCGCCTCGGCCAGGAAGCCGATCCGGCCCAGATTCACCCCCAGCACCGGGATGTCGACGCTGCGGGCCAGCTCGGCGGCCCGCAGGAACGTTCCGTCACCGCCGAGCACCAGCACCAATTCGCAGTCCTGTGCGGCGTTCTCGTCGGCGTCGACCACGTCGATCTCCACGCCCATGGCGCGCAGATCGTCCGGGGCCAGATGCAGCGAACCCCGGTCGACCGCTTCCGCGGTCAAGACACGGAGCCCAATGCCGTTGTCGCTCAGAACTTTTTCCACCCGGCGACCGACCTCGGTGGCCTCGTCGCGGCCGGTGTGCACGACGAGCAACACGGTCCGCTCCCGACGCTCTCGAGTCACTGCGGCCCCTCTTCGACGGCCCGACGCACCGCGTCGGCCAGTTGTTCGTCACGTAGCGGCGCATCGCAGCGTGCCCGCAGCCATAGAAAATACTCGACGTTCCCCGACGGACCCGGCAGCGGACTGGCGATCACGCCGACGGTCTCCCAATTCAATTCGCGGGCCCGGGCGGCCACCGCCAGCACCGCGTTGGCCCGCAACTGCGGATCCGACACCACCCCGCCCGCGCCGACCAGCCCCTTGCCGACCTCGAACTGGGGCTTGACCATCGGGACGATGTCCGCATCGCGCGACGCGCACGTCGTCAGCGCGGGCAGCACCGTGGCCAGGGAGATGAACGACAGATCGGCGACCACCAGGTCCACCGGCGGCCCGATCGCATCCGGGGTGGTCAGGTCGCGGATGTTGGTCCGTTCGATGACGAGCACGCGGTCGTCGGAACGCAGCGACCAGGCGAGCTGCCCATAGCCGACGTCGACGGCCACCACCTCGCGNGCCCCGCGGTCCAGCAGCACCTCGGTGAACCCGCCGGTGGAGGCGCCGGCGTCCAGGCAACGCCGGCCGGTGACCTCGATGCCGAACCCGTCCAGCGCCCCGATGATCTTGTGCGCCCCGCGCGATACCCAGGTCCGGTCGCCGTCGCCCTCGACGGTCAGCGCCGAGGTGACCGACACCGCTGTGGCGGCCTTGGATGCCGGCATTCCATCGATCTGGACCCGACCCTCGTCGATGAGTTGGGCGGCCTGCTGGCGGGACCGGGCCAGGCCCCGGCGGACGAGTTCGGCGTCAACGCGTGCGCGCCGTACCACGGCACACCCCTCAGTCCTTCTCGACCGATTCCAGGGCAGCCACCAGCACGTCGTGCGCCTGCGCGAGGCGCCGCGCGACGTCGTCGATGGTGGAGTCGTCCTGCGGCTCCGAAGTGAGTTCGGGCAGCTCGGCGAGCAGCGCGGCCACCTGCGTGCGGATCTGGTCGGGATCGGTAGTCATTGCGATGTTCACGCTAGCGGATCGGCGCCCTACAGCAGCGCCCAGCGCTGCAGCGCCGCCCGCGCCGTGTCGTCCGCCGCCGCCAGCTGCGGAGNGGGCCGGTCCGAGTCCCACACGGCGGCCGCAACGGNCCGAACGACCGACAGGCCGTCCCCGTCGTCGGGGCAGCCCGCGCTGACGACGATTCGTTCGCCGTCGACGGCCGTGGGCCATGCGGGCTGCGCAACGATCGCCGCTGCGGTCGTCTCGGTGTGCAGGGTCCGCAGGTCGTGTCCGAGATACGTGGGCCGCAGGCCGGGCGGCGCGAATACCGTGTCGAGCGCCGAGTTGACGCCGCTGAGCACCATCAGGCTGGGCAGCGCGGCTGCCGCGGCTCCGGCGATGTCGGTGTCGAGCCGGTCGCCTACCACNAATGGTGCGCGAAAGTCGCCGCGCGCCAACGCATCCGACATCAATGTGGGCGCCGGCTTGCCGGCCACCTGAGGCTCTGCATCGGTGGCGGTCCGTAACGCCGCGACCAGCGAGCCGTTGCCGGGCAGCAGCCCACGTTCCGACGGCAGCGTCTTGTCCACATTGGTGGCGACCCACCGTGCGCCGGCCCGGATCGCCAGGGCGGCCTCCGCAAGGTCCGCCCATCCGATCGACGGTGAGTACCCNTGCACGACGGCCACCGGGTTCTCGTCGAACCCGCGTACCGGGCGCAGCCCCACCGCAGCGATCTCGCCGGCCAGCGAGGCGGTGCCGACGACCAGGACGGCGCTGCCGGGCGGCAGCTGACCGGCCAGCAGTTGCGCAGCGCTCTGCGCACTGGTCACGACGTCGTCAGGGCCCGCCGAAAAGCCGAGTTCGCACAGGTGAGCGGCGACCTGCTGCGCACTGCGGGAGGCATTGTTGGTCACATACAGGGCCCGGATGNTGGCGCTTGCCAGGGCANCCACCGCCCCCTCGGTGGGTTCATGGCCGCAGAAGACCGTGCCATCCAGATCGAGCAGCAGACAATCGAAATCCTCGACGAAGGTGCTCATATCAGGCCAGTTCGCCGATTCGCTCCTCGGCGTCGGTGGCGCCCTCGGTGTCGGCGCCGGCAGCCTCGAGGAACCACTGGAGCGCGTCGGCGTCGCGACCTAGCGCCAGCAGGGTCTCGGCGTACGCGTAGTACAGCCGNGCCGCCGTCTGNCCCGTCCGGCCGGGNTCCAACGGTGGCGAGGACAGGACCAAGAGGGCCTGCTCGAGCTGCCCAAGGTCGGCACGGGCCCCGGCTACCACGATGCGCAGTTCGTCGGCGCCGTCGCCGGTCAGCGCATCGGCCTCGGGGCCGCGGGCCAGCTCGATCGCACGTTCCGGGCGGCCCACCCCGCGCTCGCAGTCGGCGATCACCGGAAGCAGCACCGACTTGCTGCCCATCCGGCGGGCGGCGCGGAATTCGGTCAGGGCCTGGGCCCAGTCGCCGCAGTGGTAGGCGGCGACTCCCACGGCCTCCCGCACGGCGGCGATCCGGCCGGAGCGGATACGGGCTGCCTGCGCGTGCGCCAGCGCGGCCTCGGGGTCCTCGTCGAGCAGCCGCCCGGCGGCCACCAGGTGCCGGGCGATGTAGTCGGCAGTGCTCTTGTCAAGGGTGATCAGCTCACGCCTGACCTCTGGNGCCAGGTCCTTGGCCTCGATGTCCGACGGGATCGCCGGTCCCCGNGTGCCGGCGGACTCATCGGAGTCGGCCGCCTCCTGCTGGGGCTGAGCTCGCCGGGCCCGATCCGGACCGGAGCGCATCGGCGTCTGGGTTCGCGGACCTCGACGTAGCTGTCCGCGCGGACCCGGATTGTCTCCGCCCCGCGGCTGACGCCGATCGCCACCCTGCCTGTTGTCGGCCACGTGAACCTTTCGCTATTGAAGTCTCGATAAAGGATACGGCCCGAAACAGATCTGGCCCTACCCAGCCATCGCGGTCCGGAATACGCCTGCGGGAACGACCGTGGGGAGGCGGTCCTCATCCAACAGAGGGGAACACGAAAGCTCTTTTCGGCGCGGTGCTGACCGCGCTGCTGACGACGGCATCGATCGGCCTGGCCGGCCCAGCGTCGGCCGAGCCATTGAGCGGCACCTACACGGCGCTGTTCACCGGAAACGACGGTTCGTCGCAAACAATGACGTGGACTTTCACGCCCTGTGGTCCGGACTGCACCGTCATGGACAATGGACGGGAATTTCATCTGCAGAACGGGATTCGGAGTGGATACACTCCGGGCGCTGACGGTGTTATATGTTCGACGACCATCAACGCCGCTGCACTTTCCGGTACCCACGGATGCGGATTCATGACGTTCAGTTTTCACATGACCCGCAATTAGCAATTCATCCGGTGATATAGAAATGCCCCCCATGTGTGTGGGGGGCATTTCTATGTGTGTGTTCGGCGGTGTCCTACTTTTCCACCCGGGTTGGGTAGTATCATCGG
>JGI24770J26754_10002529_pt1 | contig 12613 bp, 8 predicted proteins | sample LakOneMetagenome_FD_26754 | JGI IMG/M metagenome (IMG submission 26754) | reverse complement strand
AAATAAAATTTGCTCAACATGTATAGCCATAAGCTTACTCCCGCTGTTTAAAACGGTAGGTACATGAAAAGCAATTAGCGAGTTGTTTACCAGGGAAAAGGTTAGCCTTTAAAAGGAATGGATCTAAGCAACGGTGAATATAAAAACTTTTTGGGAAAGCGGGCGAAAAAATATAGTTGGAGTTAGGAGTTTTGGGTTTGAGGTTTGAAGTTTAGAGTTCATGGTTTAGAGGGTTTAGAGGGTTTAGAGGGCTTAGAGGGTTTAGAGGGTTTAGGTGACCTATTCAGCTTTTGGGCTTACCGATCATCGCTACAACCTTCAAAGACTTCACCATTCACCATTCACTATTCACCGATTCACTATTCACCGATTCACCCCGTCCGAACGGCGTTCAGCCGGGCGGGCATTCACCATTCACTATTCACGATTCCCGTTCCCGTTCCTAATTGTTCTCCTTCTTCCTGATCTCGTCCAGTGTTTATTCCCGATCCTAATTGTTCTCCTTCTTCCTGATCTCGTCCAGTGTTTCGGGGTAACAGTTCTTTTCGAGGGGGAAGATGTTGAGGGTATAGGGGCCATAGTGCCCGTCGGTGCCCTGTATGCTGAGGAATTCATTTTCTTTATAACTGAAAAGCTGTTCTATATAAGGAATGGTATCGGGTACCTGGTTCTGCATCACGGCAGGATCGAGTAAATACAATACAGAAAGGCCCGTTTTTAAGATGGTGACCAGGTGCACTTCGGTATCCATCTTTTTATAGACCCCCTTTGCATGAAATTCTATGCTGGCTTTAAAGCAAACGGACTGGTCGTCGTTCTCCAGTTTAAAATCCCGGATAAAATTGCTGAGTAGTTTGGTATTTGTTTTCATAAAAAATGTTGGGTTATATTATAAAAACAATTTAGTAGCGGCTGTAATATTAATAAAAACGGCGGCAATTTATTAAAATATTTCAGCGTTATTAACGATTTAATAACGGGCCGGTATCTATAAGAAAATAGCCGGTTATTGAACCGGCTATTTCTCAATAAACAAAGCATCAATTAATCTTCCTCTTCTTCTTCAGAAGCTTCATAATTCACATCATTTTCGGCGATGCCGGTGAGTAATTCATCTGCTTCTTTTTCTTCTGCCAGGGTTTGGTCGAGCAGGCCGGCCACATCGTTCAACCCCAGTGTAGTAGCCAGCTGCTTCAACCCGCCATAAGTGGCAATCTCGTAATGTTCTACTTTTTGTGCTGCCAGGATCAGGCCTACATCCCTCGTGCTGGTGCCTGCTTCAGTATCTTCAATGATACTCTCCCCTTCTTTGGTGATGCCTTCCATGGCTTCACATTTTTTTGCCTGTGCCTTTTTACCAAGCAGCTCAAATACTTCTTCCAGGCGGCTTACATGCGTTTTGGTTGCTTCGAGGTGATCGTTGAAAGCCGATCTTAATTCTTCGGAGGTAGCTGCCTTGGACATTTTAGGCAATGTTTTTACGAGGTGTTTTTCTGCCCAATAAATGTCTTTCAGCTCATCTTCAAAAAATCCCTGTAGCATACTGTCGCCCTGTGCTTTTCCTGCAGCGCCGGAATTTGTTTTCTTCATACTGCCATTACTTTTTTTTGCTTTACTTACTGTTGCTGTACTCATCTCTTTAAGTTTTATGGTGATTGATCAACCGGGAAATTTCAAAATTTTTGCCAAAATAGTTTTATATATAGCGAAACAGATCCCTTTAAATTATTGGGGGAATTTGACCACGTTGCTGGGAGAAAAAATCTACAATGCCGGGTATATTGGTTTGGTAGTTTAGGTTAGAGAGTTTAGAAGGTTTAGAAAGTTTAGAAGGTTTAGAGTTTAGGGTTTAGCTTTTATTATTACAAACCTCCGGGCTTTCACTATTGACCATTCACTATTCACCTATTCACCCCCGTCCGAACGGCGTTCAGCCGGGCGGGCATTCACTTATTCACCTATTGACGATTGACGTTTGACGTTTGACGTTTGACGTTTCCCCAACCTCCCCAACACCCTTCGCTGTCCTTAGTCTTCTTCGCTGTCCTTAGTCTTCCGGAGGATGACTAAGGACATTAAATATAATACAGACTTTGTCTGTATATACCGCGACAGACAAAGTCTGTCGGTCATTAAAAATCCATAGACTCATGCTGCGCAGAAGTCTAAGGACAGCCCGGGTGACTAGCCCGCGCTGTCCTTAGTCTTCCGGAGGGTGACTAAGGATATTAAATACAATACAGACTNTGTCTGTATATACCGCGACAGACAAAGTCTGTCGGTCATTAAAAAATCCATAGACTCATGCTGCGCAGAAGTCTATGGACAGCCCGCGCTGTCCTTAGTCTTCCGGAGGNTGNCNGCGCTGTCCTTAGTCTTCCGGAGGGTGACTAAGGATATTAAATACAATACAGACTTTGTCTGTATATACCGCGACAGACAAAGCCTGTCGGTCATTAAAAATCCATAGACTCATGCTGCGCAGAAGTCTATGGACAGTAGAGCGGGCATTCACCTATTCACCTTCCTCCTCACGCCGGTATCATCCCCTTCTTTTCCCTTTCCCAGCAGCGGTGTTGTTTGATGGCATCAATAAAAGCTTTGGAGATATTTTTCCCGCTGATCATAAGATCCTTTTGCATGTCATAACCCGGTTCATTCACCCGGTTGGCTATATAAGTGTATTGCAAGAGTTCAAGCGCATTTGTTTCTACAGCAATGGGCTTGCAATGCTTATAAGCTTCTTCAATAAAATGCAGTGCATCTGGTACAGCTTTCAAAGCCTCCATGCTTTTTTGACCGCCGGGGATATAGACCGCATCAAATACTACCGAGGTAGCAATTAAAAAAGACTGGTCTACTTTTATCTTTTTATTATTACTGCTGCTGATCTCCCCCATTTTTGGAGCGATGATCTTACACTGTGCACCCTGTGCGGCCAATGCTTTGATCATGGCGTTCATAGCGCTGTCTTCCACGCCATCGGCACACAATACAGCAACCTGGCGGGTTTGAATACTGTCTTTTTTCAAATTAGCCATACTCAGTGCAGGGGAACTGCTGAGGGTTAACTGTACTTTGATGGGTTGAAAATTTTTGGGATTACCGTCTGCCGGTATTGAATGATTCATGGGCATCTGCGGTGCTTTGGGAACCTTTATGCCAAGTGCGTCGGCAACATTGGCGGCCAGTGTTTGGTCGACCTGTGTTAGCAGCCCTACCATCCTTTCACGGATGGCCGGGATCTCTACTTTGCTCAGTTCGAAGCGAAGTGCATTGGTAAGATGTGCTTTTTCCGGTTCGCTCTGGCTGTTAAAAAATAAAGTTGCCTGGCTGAAATGATCGAAGAAACTCTGGCTCCTGCCGCGGATCTTTTTTGAATCGATCCTTTCCGCATAAGAATTAAAACCAGCTTCTGCCTGCTTTGCCTGGAAGGGGCAACCGCCCCCGATACTGTTTGGATGGTATGCAACCTTACCGCTGTTCACCTGCTGGCGCATATGCCCGTCACGCTGGTTATTGTGTACCGTATTTACAGAACGGTTGATCGGTATCTCGTGGAAATTGGCGCTGCCAAGGCGTGACAACTGTGTATCGGTATAAGAGAACAATCTTCCCTGCAACAAAGGATCGTTGGTAAAGTCAATTCCAGGCACCAGGTGCCCCGGGTGAAATGCCACCTGTTCTGTTTCAGCAAAAAAATTATCTGGGTTGCGGTTCAGGGTCATTTTACCGATGATCCTTACCGGCACTAATTCTTCGGGGATCAGCTTGGTCGGGTCAAGCAGGTCGAAAGGAAATTTATGTTCGTCTTTCTCATCCACCAGCTGCACGCCGAATTCCCATTCAGGAAAGGTGCCGCTGTCGATCGCATCCCAAAGGTCGCGGCGGTGAAAGTCGGGATCTTTGCCTGATATCCTGGTAGCTTCGTCCCATGCAACTGCATGTACGCCTAACAGTGGTTTCCAGTGAAATTTCACAAAGGNCGACTTNCCGGATTCNTTTATAAAACGGAAAGTATGTACACCAAAACCTTCCATCATGCGCAGGCTGCGTGGGATGGCACGNTCGCTCATGGCCCACATGATCATGTGCATGCTCTCGGGCATCAGTGAAATAAAATCCCAGAAGGTATCATGTGCAGAAGCCGCCTGTGGTATTTCCCTGTCGGGTTCGGGTTTTACGGCGTGTATCAGGTCGGGNAATTTTACGGCGTCCTGTATAAAGAATACAGGCATGTTATTTCCTACGAGGTCGTAATTGCCTTCATCGGTATAAAATTTTACAGAGAAACCCCTTACATCCCTGGCAAGATCGGTAGATCCCCTGAAGCCGGCTACGGTGGAGAATCTTACGAACACCGGGGTTTTTGTCCCGGCCTTTTGTAAAAAACCTGCCTTTGTATATTTTGACATGGACTCGTAGCATTCAAAAACGCCATGCGCCGCAGAGCCACGTGCATGCACGATTCTTTCAGGAATACGTTCATGATCGAAATGGGTAATTTTTTCCCTAAGAATAAAATCTTCGAGTAGCGTAGCGCCTCTCTCACCTGCCTTTAATGAATTCTGATCGTCATTTATTTTTAGTCCCTGGTTGGTAGTAAGGAACTCATCCTGTCCCTGCTCTATGTCTGGTTGCAGGTCAGCGTCTTTCTTATTAATAAAATTGCGGTTGCTTTTTTTTGGAGCTGCCATATATCAGGTTTTAATGGTGAATGCATTTGAGACATCAAATCGCATGCTCAAAAAATAACCATGGCAGATCCATTTGTTTTGGCATAGTTTTTTAAACCTGCTTCGGAAACAGGAGATGACGATCCGGGAATTTGAATTACTGAATGAAGAGAACCGCTATATAAGTTGGCTGGCAAAGGCCGTAGAAGTAGCTTCTTATGAAAATGATGGCTGTTATTATATTTTATACCAGATGGATAGTTTTTACGTGGAATTGTGGACAAGCCAGCTATTACCGGGCAATGCCTGCCTGATCGCATTTTCAGCAGGCGAGCGGCTGGAGCCATACCTGGAGCAGATAGATATTGGTTGGGTAAAAGAATTGATATAGTGTTGTCCTAGCGTTGTCCTTAGTCTTCCGGAGGATGACTAAGGATGTAAATAATATGCAGACTTTGTCTGCATAATCCCCGGCAGACAAAGTCTGCCGCTCATTAAAAATCCATAGACTCATGCTTCGCAGAAGTCTATGGACAGCAAATAAAAAGGGCCAGCTTTACGCCAGCCCTCTTTAGTAAGGAAATAAGTATTAACCAATAAAAACTATTCTTTAATAAGCTTGATGCTTTGTTTGTCGTTACCCTGCACAACCTGCAGTATATACATTCCGGGTATAAAGTTATTACCGAATTTGTACTGCTTTTTAATGTCTCCCTCTGCCAGGTAAACTTTTCTTCCCACCAGGTCGGTTACCGTGATAACGATCTTTTCTTTGGTACCGCCTTCCAGGTTAAGCGTAAAGCCTGCATCAGAAGGGTTCGGGTATGCACTTACCTTCAATACACTGTTTGCAGCAACCTTCACCGCCAGAGTTTTTGGCGCATCGCTTACCCCTTTTGAATTGTTTGATACCAATGATCCGCAACCACCTGGTCCAACTTCGATGTTAAATGTTGCACCGATACATGTTTTGGAATCCTTCACAAAACCATCGTATGTTCCTGCAGGAAGGTTCGGGAAGGTTGGGCTGCTTTGATAAGTGTTACCATCAATGCTGTAGGTATAAGGACCCACACCACCGGTACGGAATAATTGTATAGTACCGTTTGAAGAACTGCAATCGCTTGCATCCGTTACATAATAGGTAACACCAATGAGGTTAAGGTTAAGGATAACATTCCTGAATCCTTTACATCCCCTGAAATCTTTTACCCAAACGGTATAGTTCCCGGCAGCCAGCCCGCCAAATGAATTACCCGGCTGGTAAGTGACATCATCCAGGCTATAGGTATAAGGGCCTGTACCACCGGTAGGAGTAGCTTGTATCTGCCCATCGTTCACGCAGGTACTTACCAGTGTTTTACTAACGGCAACACCCAACGAAGCGCCCTGTGTGATGGTAACCGGGGTAACACCGATACAACCTTTTGAATCTTTCACATAAGCTGTATAAGGGCCCGCAGGAAGATTATTATAAATATTGCCAACCTGGTAGTTGATGCCATCCAGGCTGTATTGGTAAGGAGGTATACCACCTGTTCTGTAAATTTCTATCGAACCGTCGTTACCGCAACCGCTTGCCGGCCTCATGAAAGGATTAACGATCACCGGTGGAGCTGCTGCAACAAAGATCGGTTTGGTGATAACGCAACCTGCGCCATCTTTTACGTATGCAGTATAGTTGCCTGCTGCCAGGTTGGTAAAGGTATTACCAGACTGGTAACTGGTTCCATCCAGGCTGAAGCTGTATGGCGTAACACCTGCATTCGCATATAATATGATAGAACCGGTATTGGCACAACCTGCAGAGATACTACCGTTGTTTGTTATGTAAGATGAGAATGCGTATTGAATATGTATACCGGTAATGGTGCCTGTACATCCGTTTGCATCTGTGAATGATACGTTGTAGTAACCGATATCAAGCCCCGAAACCGTATTAGTGTTACCTGCTGTATATGCTGTATGAGCACCCACACCTGTCATACCCGTCCAGCTAAATGTGTACGGGCCTGTGCCGCCTGTAGGCGTTACAGTGATGATAGCATCCGGTGAGCTTCCGCAAGAGCTTACATCATTCTTGGTAAAAGTTGCTGTTGGAATTGCTCCAACGGTGATGGTACCATTGGCTGTTGCCTGGTTGCATGGACCAGTTGTTGTTACCGTATAATGATACGTGCCTGCCGATGTTGGAGTACCGCTGATCGTAAATACGCCTGCATTATACAAGCCTGTTACACCTGGCGGTAATCCTGTTACACCTGCACCGTTTCCGCCGCCGCCAATTGTATAGACAACTGCGTTGATCGGAGAATTGTTACAAGCCACCTGTGTAGCTGCTCCCGATGTTAACGAGATAGTACTGTTCTGGTTAACCGTTACCACTGCTGTTACGCCTGAAGCAGAACAACCGGTAAGCTGGTTTTGTGCAATAAGTGTATAGGTTGTAGTAGCTGTCGGGTTAACAGATATGTTCTTGTTAGCGGTAGATGGAGTAGCCGCACCCGCAGGCAGGCCATTAACGCCTGGGGCTGTATTAGCCGTCCAGGAGAATAATGACAATGGCGCACCATTTACAGCCACATCATCCACAGCCCACCAGGCTGAATTTGTTCCAAAAAATCCATTCGATCCTGAAGAAACGAAATTAAAGCGGATACGCAGGTTGGATTGATTAAGATATGTATTCGCTAATGTGATATTATCAGCAACATAAGCTGTAGAACTTCCCTGGTTTGTAGAGAATGTTTTAAGGGTTGTCCAGTTTACGTTATCCGTTGATATCTCTACTTTACCCGAACCACTTATAGTACCTTGTTTATAGGTATGGTAATAACTGATGTTCAGTGAAGTATAATTATTCGTATTGATCGCAGCTGAAGTAAGAATAGTGGACGCTGTATTGGTACAGGTTCCGCTAAAACAAGATGTGATTGCGCTTACTGCAACCATGGTACCACCACCATTCGGACTGGTAAAAGTAGCTACACCGTTTACATTGCTTCCACTGTTTTCCTTTGCCCATGTCTGGCTGCCGTTACCTGTTACTGANCCTGTTGTAGTATAGGTTGGTGTGCCATTGAAATTATCACTGGAGATGGCAGTACTNCCCCCGCTTGTTGCATCAGCAGTTAAGCCTGNGTTGCTACCGATACAAATGGTTGCAGTACCCGGCGTGATACTCAATGAGGCTGGCAGGTCGTTTACTGTGATCGTTCCTGTTAAAGAAGCATTCACACAAGGACTTACTGTTGTTACGGTAAAATTGTAGGTACCTGCTGCTGCAGTAGGGGCACCACTGATGGTAAATACACCTGCACTGAATGAAGTGTTAAGTCCGGCGGGAAGTCCGCTTGCATTCGCTCCTGTAGCTGATCCGCCCACTGTGTAAGCGATATCTGTAATGGGAGCGTTCTGACACCTGGTCTGAATATTCGTACCTGCCAGCGATGTAAGTGTGATCGTTGCATTGGGACTAACCGTGATGGTTCCACCCAAAGAAGGATTAACACAAGGACCGGCGCTGTTCACCGTATAGTTGAAAGTACCTGCAACACTGGGCGTACCGCTGATCGTGAACACTTTCGTTCCGGAGTTATAAGCGCCCGTTACGCCTGTTGGCAAACCGGTGGCGCTGGCTCCTGTTCCGCTTCCGCCTACCAGGTAAGTGATATTTGTAATAGCAGTGTTGATACATTTTGTCTGTGCATCTGTACCAGCTGCTGATGTAAAGCTAAGTGTGGCATTTGCCGTAACGGTAATGGTGCCGTTTAAAGAAAGCGGGCATGGACCTGCTGTAGAAACGGTATAGCTAAAATTACCCGACACGGTAGCTGTACCGCTGATGGTAAATGTGCTGATACCATCAAAACTACCGGTTACGCCTGCCGGCAATGCGCCCGCAGTGATCGAGATCGATGTAGCCGTTCCGCTCATTGCATAAGTGATGTTCGTAATGGCATTGTTGATACATTTTGTTTGGGCATCTGTACCTGCAGCCGATGTACGGCTGATGCCTGAAGCTGCAGTCACATCAATGGTTCCGCCCAGGGAAGGATTTACACAAGGCCCTGTAGTAGTAACGGTGTAGCTGAAGCTACCGGCAACCGTAGGTGTACCGCTTATCGTAAATACTTTTGTGCCTGAATTATAGGTACCTGTTACACCGGTTGGCAATCCTGTTGCACTGGCGCCAGTTCCTGTTCCGCCAACCAGGTAAGTGATATTTGTTACGGCGTTGTTGATACATACCGTTTGAGCAGTTGTTGCTCCTGCTGATGTTAAAGCCAGGGTAGCATTTCCGGTTACAGTGATCGTACCGTTCAATGAAAGCGGGCATGGGCCGGCAGTAGAAACCGTGTAATTGAAAGTACCGGCAACAGTAGGCGCGCCTGTGATGGTAAATGTGCTGATACCATCGAAACTACCGGTTACGCCTGCAGGCAATGCACCTGCAGTTATTGAGATGGATGTAGCCGTTCCGCTCATGACATAAGTGATATCAGTGATGGCATTGTTGATGCACTTTGTTTGTGCATCTGTACCTGCAGCCGATGTACGGCTGATNCCTGAAGCTGCGATCACATCAATGGTTCCACCCAGGGAAGGATTGGTACATGGACCCGTAGTATTCACCGTGTAACTGTAACTACCGGCAACCGTTGGGGCACCGCTGATGGTAAACACTTTTGTTCCCGAATTATATGAACCTGTTACACCCGTTGGCAATCCTGTTGCACTGGCTCCTGTTCCTGTTCCGCCAACGAGGTAAGTAATATTTGTAATGGCGTTGTTTATACATTTTGTTTGTGCAGTGGTTGCGCCCGCTGATGTTAAAGCCAGGGTAGCATTACCATTTACAGTGATGCCACCTGTGGTACTGCTGCAACCGGTTGCTGTTTCGGTAAAAGTGAATGTTGCAGAACCTGCTGCAAGGCCGGTAACATTACCATCATTATCCACACTTGCAATTGAAGGGCTGTTGCTAACCCATGTTCCGCCCGAAGAAGGGAACAGGGTAGTAACCTCGCCAATACAAATGCTGGTGCTTCCTGTAAAGCTCACCAGCGGTGCCTGTACGGTAACAGTTATGTTTGAAACAGTGCTTACACAACCGGTGGTAGTGTTCCGCACCGTTAGTGTGGCATTGTATACATCTGCAGCTGCGGCGGCAGGTATCACGATCGTAATATTGCTACCCGGCAATGCTGCATTGGTCACATCTGCAAAGCCCGCAGCATTTGCGGTAGGATCATAATCAATGCTGTATTGATTGGGCGAATTCGTTGCTGTATAAGAAAGCAATGCCGAGGTTGTTCCACGGCATACCGTTGGATTGGTACCCGGGGTGATCGTTGGCCTGGCTGTTACTGTAACTGCGATTGCCTGTCCTGCACTGGAACAGGTATTACCGGTACTATTCCTTACGGTGAGTGTACCATTGTAAGTTCCCGCTGCCACGCCTGCAGGAACAGCCATCACGATTGGTGTTGCAGGAAGTGCTGCGTTCACCACATCCACGAAACCGGCAAGATTGGCGGCTGCGTCGTAATCGATGCTATATTGATTCGGCGTACCCGTTGTAGCCGAATAGCTCAGGTTAGCTGTAGTGGATCCCTGACATACCGTAGGATTTGCTCCCTTGCTGATGGTTGGCAGGGCCAATATGGTTTGTGCCGCTGAGGTGAACGCAGTATTACCCGGTCCTACCCCACCATTATTTCCCCCAAACCACGTAACGCCTTCCCAGACCACGTCGAATGTTAGGTTATTTGTTCCCGCTGATAAAGGCGTTGTAAATCCTGCTCCAATATTATTGGAAGCCATCATAGGAAATACATAGGTACCGGTAGCACCCGGCGCCAGGTTTTGGGCATCTACCCGTACATGGTAGTCTGTCCAGTTCGCACCTGAAGCGTTCCATTTTACACCCACGTTAAAATCATTTCCGCCGCCATCAGTCCAGGCTGCAGAACCTACATTCTTTATTTGTACTGTTACATTCCTTGCTTCCCCCGCACACCATGAAGTTGATCCCAGGCTCATAGAAACCAACTGGCTTGCATACGCAAGCTGGGTTACCGATCCATCCACATCAACACCCCGAAAGCCTGTTGAGAGACAATCCAGCCTATATGTAGTTCCGCTTGCTGCCGCATCTGAACCATATATGCGGAAAGTAACGGCGGTAGTGCGGTTTTGCAAAGCTGCATTCCCACTCAGCGTGATATTATGATTGGTTGCAGTAGTTGAAGCTGGCCAGTTAGAAAGGTTGCTGCCATAAGCATCATCTCCATAACGCACATAAGCATCAAATGAAGAACTTGTAGTTGATACCTGGTCACGGATCTTTAAAGCGGTGATGGACATTTTATAACCGGGATCCGGGGTAATGGTAAACTCGTAATAGTCATTTTGGGTAATGTCTAAACTACTGGCGGTACTAAAACCAGAGGAATTAAACCCATTGCTGGCACTGGCAGCAGTTAAACCTGCGCCCCTTGTCAGTGTTGAGAAGGTAACATGGGCCAGTGTACCCGTTGCTGTTACTGTAGCAGGTGTACCTGAAAGGCCGCACATTTCCCATCTTCCCATGGTTCCCTGGGCAAAGCTTTTTTGGACAAAAAAGATCGATGCAAAAAGCAATACCATTGCCAGTATTGCCGACTTAAGTATCATTTTTTTCATGACAACTTTTTTATAAGTTATAAAATGGATTGTTGAATAAGCTACCATCGCTGATGGGGCTTTACTAAGTGTTTCTTTTCTTCCCGGCATAAAATACCCGGATGTTTCAGGTGTAGTGTTCATAAGTTCAATTTTTGATGGTAACTATCTTTGTAGCGGGATACAAATGTACCCGCCTGATTATCGTTGTCAGTTTGAAAAAATCCGGTGATCATCGATATTATCCTTTGCAAAAGCATAAACAGTGATACCCTTTTCATAAACCGTTTTTTGGTTGATCTATAAATTTTAATCACGGGAATTGATCATGGATCAAAGTGGACGTTCAAGGGATGCTGTGGATGGTTAGGTTATTATGGTAATTGCATTAACGGGATTATCTGAAGGATAAAATGGATGAAAAATAACTGGTTAAGCCATTCTTCTGTTGTTAAAAGGATTGGAGAACATAAAGGTTTTGGAAGGATGGATGGTACGAGGTAAATGTAAGTGCATGCAAAATAGAGCAGCTTTTTTAAAAAACCTAATTTTTTGAAAAGTATTTTTACATCCTGTTAACAAAANAAATAAAAAAACATGGCCGGAACAACAATATCCGCTTATAAGCCATTGTTAAATGGTTTATTCTATATGACCGGTTCATTAAAAAAGGCTGTCTTTCGACAGCCCCTTCATTAAAACAAACTATTCATGAAACACTATTCCTTTACAAGCCGGGTATACAGGCTTTTAGTTCCCTGGGCCACCTGTACATTATAGATACCTGCTGTAAAATTATTTCCGAAAATGAATTCCCTGTTGCCAATTGACTCTGCATGGTAAACTACCCTGCCCATGATATCAGTTATACGGATGGTTACTTCATCATTACCGAAACCCTGTAGTTTAAGCACAAATGATGTTGCTGTTGGATTTGGATATACCTGGATCTCTAAGGCAGGCTCTGTAAATGCAGGAACTTTTGTTGCAACAACCGCTGCAGCTGTAATATTATTACGGCCGCAACCTCCCGGCCCTACAACAATATTCGATATGATGCCGATACATGTTTTAGAATCCTTCACAAATCCTGTATAGGTTCCTGCAGCTACACCATTGAAGATATTACCTGGTTGATAAGTATTTCCGTCAAGGCTGTAAGTGTAAGGCCCGTATCCGCCTGTCCTGAACAATTGTACCTGGCCGTTATTGCTTACACAACTTGTTGCATTCACAACACTTGAAGTAACAACGATCGTATTCAGGTTGAT
>JGI24770J26754_10002528_pt1 | contig 12615 bp, 14 predicted proteins | sample LakOneMetagenome_FD_26754 | JGI IMG/M metagenome (IMG submission 26754) | reverse complement strand
TGCTGCTGGCAAGCAGGCTGCCCGAGGGTTTATTAAAACGGGCCTGATTCCTGTTAGATAAACCAACAAAAACAACTGAAGAAATAAGCAAAAGCCATATAGCTAACGAAGGCCATTTACGGCTGGGATGCAGATCGTTGTAGATACTATGCCAAACCCGTTTCGAAGGATACATCCTGAAATTGTCTGTACTTTCCTTCAAAAGTTGCTCAAAATTATCCTGGTAAAAATTCTTTTCCATCTTTCACAAAAAGCTTTTTTAGTTATTGGTAATTCACAAAAATTGGATCCGCAACTTTCATTTTATCTTGGTGATACAATTGCCCCATAACTTACTTTAACGGACGGCTTTTGTATTATTTTCTTTTTAATCAAAATATCTTCCAGCATTGCTTTTGCCCTTGTATACTGGCTCCTGCTGGTGCTTTCCTCGATGTCAAGCATTCCGGCGATCTCTTTGTGCGAATAGCCCTCGATCGCATAAAGGTTCAAAACTGTTCTGTATCCCATCGGCAGCATCCTGATACATTCCACCACCTGTTTCGCCTGCATGATCGAAGGGATCATATCTTCTTTTACATGGATACTGTTTGCATGGATGATATCTACACTTTCAGCAAACTTCTTATTCTTCTTTAAAACATTAATACAGGTGTGCACCACGATCCGCCTTATCCAGCCTTCCAAAGCACCTTCATTCCGGTATTGATGTAATTGAGTAAAGATCTTGATAAATCCCTCCTGTAACATATCCTCGGCATCCTCCCTGTTTTTGGCAAAACGATAACATACGCCTAGCATTTTGGGGCTAAACTTGTTATAAAATGCTTCCTGGGCAGAAGCATTATTTTTTATACTTCCGGCAAGCATTTGCTCTTCGGTCATAATTGGAGGATTTTGTACCCTTAAATATAGACAATTTATAGGTATGTACTGCTGCATACATATAAAAAACGCCCTGATTTTAACATTCAGGGCTTAAAGATGGTCTTATGAAACCGGCTTCTTCTTCCGGGCAAGGCTATCGGCAGGATAGTTTGTTTTGAAACTATCCCTCAATGCAGTGACCCAGTTTGCTAAAAGCAGTTTCTGGCTTTCGTTCATTTTAGCATCGCGGTGNATNATCGTGTAGGAAGACAGGGGCATTTCACCTTCTTTGACCTGCTCATTTATTTCTTCCAGTTTTTTATATTTCCGTCGAATGGAATAACTCCCGAATTCTGAGAAGTTCAATTCTTCTTTGCCTTCATCAATATGATTTCCCAGCCACATGGCTACAGGTTGTACAGAAGCATACCAGGGATAGACCGTGTTATTGCTGTGGCAATCATAACAACTTGTTTTCAACAGCTGCAAAACATCCGGTGGTACATGGTGAACAAGGCTGATGTCATTCGGATTTATAGCAGCCGAAATATTCTTTTTGGGTTTGGGATAGAATTGAAAAAGTAACAATGCGATCAGGATCGTGAGAAAAAAGATCTTTAAAAAACGTTTCATTCTTGTGGTTTTAAATTAAAATATTACCTGTCATCTCTGCAGGGATATCAATTTGCATCATTTTCAAAATGGTTGGTGCCATGTCTCCAAGCTTTCCGGGTTTGATATTTCCTTTCCAGTTTTTATCAATAATGAAGAAAGGAACCAGGTTCAATGTATGTGCAGTATTGGGTGTTCCATCCTCGTTGATCTCGTAATCCGCATTGCCATGGTCGGCAGTAAGGAAGATCGTATAATCATTTTCCAAAGCAGCAGTCACAACTTTTTCTACGCAGGCATCTACAGTTTCAACAGCTTTGATCACTGCATTCCATACACCCGTATGTCCTACCATATCTGCATTTGCAAAGTTCAGGCAGATAAAGTCAGGATGATTTGTATTGATCTGTTGCAGCACCGCTTCCGTTACTTCATAGGCACTCATCTCTGGTTTAAGATCATAAGTTGCCACTTTGGGAGATTGTATCATGACCCGTTCTTCCCCGGTAAATGGTTTTTCCCTTCCGCCACTGAAGAAAAAACTTACGTGCGGATATTTTTCCGTTTCGGCTATCCTTAACTGTGTCTTATTGTTCTTTTCCAATATTTCTCCCAAAGTATTTTTCAGGTCATCTGTTTCAAAGACCACATGTACATTCTTAAAACTATGATCATATTCCGTCATAGTTGTATAATCAAGTTGGAGTGGATGCATGTTAAACTCGGGGAAATCCTTTTGTGTAAGCACTTCGGTGATCTCCCTGCACCGGTCTGTTCTGAAATTGAAACACAATACCGCATCGCCTGCTTCGATCGTGGTTTTAGGAATGGCAGCATTGATGATCGGCCTGATGAATTCATCCGTAATATTTTCCTGGTAGGATGTTGAAATGGCAGCGATCATATCAGCAGCCATGGTCCCGGTTCCATGAACCATGGCATCATAAGCAACCTTTATTCTCTCCCATCGCTTATCCCTGTCCATGGCATAATAACGGCCGGTGATGGTTGCAATTTTGCCGGTGCTGCTATTCATATGCTCCTGCAATTCTTTTATGAAAGCAATACCGGATTTAGGATCGGTATCACGCCCGTCTGTAAATGCATGCACCAGCACATCTTGCAAATTGTTTGCGGCGCAGGCCGAAAGGATCGCTTTAAGGTGATTGATATGGGAATGAACGCCGCCATTACTCACCAGGCCGATCAGGTGTAAAGTTTTATGATGATCCACTGCATATTTTATAGCATTTAAAAGAGCCGGTGCCTGTTGAAATTCATTTTTCCTGATAGCCACATTGATCCTTTGTAATTCCTGGTAAACGATCCTTCCGGCGCCAAGATTCAGGTGCCCAACCTCGCTATTGCCCATCTGGCCTTCTGGCAGGCCTACTTCTTCCCCGCATGTTACAAGTGTTGAATTTGGATAATTATTGTATAAGGAACTGACAAAAGGTACATGTGCATGTTGGATAGCATCACTGCTTTTTACTTTACCAATTCCCCATCCATCCATGATAATTAAGATTGTTTTTTTACTTTTCATAGTGTAAATCTAAAACTTTGCAGCAATACACATTTAATAAATGTCTTATTAACAACATTTAAATGAAAATACCCGCAATTTTGTTTCGGTTGGCACGTTTTTAGACCATACAAGCACGACAAAAAAATAGTAATATATGAAACGTATTTTTACTTTTCTTACGCTCCTTACAGTTCTCAGTTCATTCAGCTTTTTTTCAAGTATTGATGAGATCGTGGCTGCTTTGAAAGAAGGTAACAGCGCTACCATAGCAAAGTATTTTGATAATACGGTGGAAATAACTTTGCCCGACAAAAGCAATAGTTACAGCAAAAGTCAGGCTGAAGTGATCCTCAGGGATTTTTTCAGCAACAATCCTGTAAAAAGTTTTACCATATTGCATAAAGGCGAGAATGGAGGTTCGGAATATTGTATTGGCACCCTTGTTACAAAAAACGCATCCTACAGAACCACCGTCTTTATGAAGCAAAAGGGCGACAGGCAAACACTCCAGGAGATAAGGTTTGAAACGAGGTAATTTATTGCTCCCTAAATGATATAACTCCCGGTAAGGGAGTTTTTTATTTGCAGCAGATTTTTTTCTGTTCAATGCGTAGCTTTGTTTGTATGAATTATAATGAACAACTGGAACTGCTCATAAAAAATGCGTTGGCTGAAGATATTGGTGATGGAGATCATTCAACCCTGAGTTCGATCGATAAGAATGCAAAGGGTAAAGCAGTATTGAAAATAAAACAAGATGGTATCCTGGCCGGTATGAATGTTGCCGAAAAGATATTCAGGTATATGCAGCCAGACACGGTGTTCAATAAGTTTAAGAATGACGGGGAGCAAATGGTATATGGAGAAACTGCTTTTGAAGTACTGGCAGATGTGTATACCATTCTCCAGTGCGAAAGGCTTGTGCTGAATTGTATGCAGCGCATGAGTGGTATAGCAACACTTACTAAAAAATATACAGCTAAACTGAGTAATTATAAAACAAAGTTGCTGGATACCCGTAAAACAACTCCCAACTTCCGGCTGCTGGANAAGGAAGCAGTAAGGATCGGGGGAGGCGTAAATCANCGTTTTGGTTTGTATGATATGATCATGCTTAAAGACAATCATATTGATTATTGCGGCAGCATAGAAAAAGCGATCAATAAAGCATATGATTATGTTCAAAAAAATAAACCCGGCTTAAAGATCGAAGTGGAGACAAGAAATATCGATGATGTAAAAAAAGTATTGCAGGTTGGAAAAATTGACCGCATCATGCTGGATAATTTTACTCCGCTCCAGGTTACAGAAGCTTTAAAACTCATAGAGGGGAAATATGAAACAGAAGCAAGCGGCGGAATAAATTACGATAATATTGAAACCTATGCCGCAACAGGAGTTGATTATATTTCCAGCGGCGCCATTATACACCAGGCGGTAAGTCTTGACCTGAGTTTAAAAGCGATCATTATATAACCATTCATTATGGCAAAGGATAGAATAAACAGGTCGGGTATTGTATATTCCACTGACCCGGGTTTTAAAGGATTTGAAGCTGAAGAACAACAAACAATAAGCCTGTCACCCGCTGAACAAATACTTAAAGTGAGGCTTGAAACAAAACACCGGGCAGGGAAGGCGGTAACACTGTTAGAAGGATTTTCAGGAAGCAATGCAGCGAAAGAAGAGATCGGCAAAAAATTAAAAACATTTTGCGGAACAGGCGGTTCAGTAAAAGACGGAGAGATACTCGTACAAGGAGATAACAGGGATAAAGTGCTGCAATGGCTATTGAAGAACGGATACAAAAATTCTAAAAGAGTATAGTTAATTTCAACAGCTGTTATTTCTCCGCTTCATTAATAGTAAAACTCAATGCACCNCTGGGGCATTTTTTTACCTGCGCCATGATCTCTTCNGTGGTTGCTTTATCCATTTCGATCCATGGCCTGCGGCGTGGATCGAAAACAGCAGCCAGGCCCTTGAAACAAATACCNGAATGGATGCACAATGAAGGTTGCCACAATACAGTGATATCTTTATTTTTGTAAGATAGTTTAGTGACAGGCATGATATCTTGTTTTTCCTTAATACTAAAATCTTGTTTAAATATAGCACAAAGCCCGTTTTTTTTGATTATTTTACAGCAAAAGTTTAAAGCATGATCTCTAAAATATCCGGTGGTGTAAAAATAAGTGTTGAGACTTTTTATCAACCTGAATATAGCAACCCGATGAACAGTGAATTCATGTTTGCTTATAAGATCACCATCGAAAACAGCAATGATTTTCCTGTGAAGCTCCTGCGCAGGCATTGGTATATTTATGACAGCGATGGAAGTACCCGGGAAGTTGAAGGAGAAGGCGTGGTTGGAATTCAACCGGTAATTGCATCAGGCGCTTCTTACCAGTATATCAGTGGCTGTAACCTTCGTTCAGAAATGGGCAAAATGCACGGTACGTATTTACTCGAAAATGTTAACAATAAGAAAACTTTTGACGTTTCCATCCCCGCATTCGAAATGCACGTCCCTTTTAAGATGAATTGAGCCCATTTTATGGAATTCTTTGCGTACCTTTAAACTCCTTTTTTGTAAGGGTATTTTCAATTAAATTTTATTTCAGTCTTTCAGATGGAATACGATTTCATCATAACAATTCAATATGTCCAAAGTAACCTTCAATAATAAGAACAACGAATTTTACCAGTCGCTTAAAGCAAGTGTGGATGCTTATTTTTCCAGCACAAAATTAAAACCCACCGGCGACTGGCGTTTATTTATCAAAACGATCGTTTTGGTGGGATCTTCCCTTCTTTTTTATGGTTTACTGATGCTCGTTAAAATGGATTCCCTTCCTGCATTGCTGTTATGTGCCGGGCTGGGATTTACATTATCCTGTATCGGGTTCAGCGTGATGCATGACGCCAACCACGGAAGTTATTCCACGAATTCAAAATTAAACGATGCACTTGGTTTATCATTGAATGCATTGGGTGCCAGTTCTTATTTCTGGAAACAAAAACACAATATCATTCACCATACTTATACAAATGTTGATGGGATTGATGACGACATTGCCAAAAGCCCCGTCATCCGCCAGTGCGAAACACAAAAATGGGTACCGGCACACAGGATACAGCATATTTACCTGTCGTTCGTGTATTCGCTTTCTACTATTTTCTGGATCTATATCATGGATTTCACAAAATATTTCAGCCGCAAGATATATACTACCGATGCCTGGAAGATGTCTCCCAAAAATCATATCATATTCTGGTTGACCAAACTTAACTATGCCATTTTCTTCATCGCCATACCAATATGGGTTTGGGGATGGCAGGGATGGCTGGCCGGTTACCTTGTTATGAATGCAGTGATGGGATTGGTATTGTCATTTGTTTTCCAGCTGGCGCATGTTGTAGAGAATACTGAATTTGAACACATCGCTTTGGATCAATCCAAACACATTGACTCTGCCTGGGCCGAATTCCAGATCAGGACCACCTCTAATTTCGCCATGAACAATAAGGTCATTTCCTGGTTTGTTGGTGGACTGAATTTCCAGGTAGAGCATCACCTGTTTCCTAAAGTGAGCCATATTCATTATCCTGCATTGAGTAAGATCGTACAGGAAAAATGCAAAGAGTTCAATCTTCCATATAATTATTATCCAACCCTCTTCGGCGCTGTTGCATCGCATTTCAGGATGATGAAGCAATTGGGCCAAAAGCCTGCTGCAGAAGCATTGCAGGCACAGGCTGCATAAATATTAAGGCTTGTATTTTGCTTCCTGGAAGATCGTTTCAGCAGGCGTATTCATCAGTTCGGATAATTTCTTCTCCGGATTTTTAGACATGTATTTCTTTACGATCTGCCAGCCTGCAAAGGAGCCGATATTTCCCGGCGATTCATCTCCCAGTTCCTGTGTCTTCGGGCCTTCACCAATATAGTTCTTGATGATATTGTTATCGATGGTTTGTAAAAAATTATTCTGAACAAAAAGATTCCATATCTGCGCTTCACTTTTATAACAATCCTGCAATTGCTTTTCAGTATAGCCGATCAGTTTATTTTCAGGATAACCGGGTAACAGTTTATTCAGCATATAAAGACGCTTGCCCTTCTCTACCATTTGTATCACCAGGCTTTGATCCTCATTTTTCTCAGGGTACAGATCCTGTACGATATTATTCATGCAGTTTATAACAATGTATGAAGGCTCAAAACGATTGAGCAGGTAACCGGCATATACTTCAGCTACCATCGGGTTGTCATAAAGCGTTGAATTTTTCCCCAGGTGAACGTGCAACCCAACAGCAAGGGTATTGTCTTCCATTAATGCATCCCCATATCCATCCAACGGACCAATATAAGTGATGATGCTGTGCGGAGCCTTATAAGCAGGAAAATAATACTGAACAAATTGCAGTCCTTTCTTTATCTCTTTTTCATAAGGAGTAAAATCAGAGAATATCTTTTCAGCAGTATCATACACGGGCCTGTAAGCAGTAATAAAATTCCTCACATAGTTTACGGTGCTATCCATTGGCCACCTGGGATCAGCGCCCAGTATCCTCGATATGAAATTCTCCCCGAACGATGGATATTTTGCGATGAGCTGATCAAGCTGCGGCGCCAGTTTATTTGTATCCAGTGCAAACAGGTCTTTTTCAAACCGGTGAACCGACAGGTCAAATTTGATATCAGAAACATCCGGTTCTTTCTTCGTGTTGCAGGAAAAGAGCACAGTTGCCAGGATCAAACTTATTATCAAACGCATAATTGAATAATTTAACTTTACAAAAGAAATGCATTTATTGAGAATTATAAAGTTAAAACCGCCTAAGGTCAGTACATGAAAATATTTTTGGCTCAGCAGAATTATCACATCGGCAATTTTGAAAGCAATACTAAAAAGATAATTGAAGCGATCGCAACAGCAAAGCAGCAGGGAGGAGATATGATCGTGTTCAGCGAACTGTGTGTCTGCGGCTATCCCCCACGGGATTTTTTATATTTCAGGGATTTCACAAACAAGTGTTACAAAGCCATTGATGAGATAAAACTGCATGCTGATGGTATTGCTGTGCTCGTAGGCGCACCACACAGGAATGCGGTCGTAGAAGGTAAAGACCTGTTCAATGCTGCATATTTCCTGGCCGATAAAGCAATAAAGCAGGTGATACACAAAACCTGCCTGCCCACTTATGATGTATTTGATGAAGACCGTTATTTTGAACCTGCCGCCGAATGGAATATTGTTTTGTATAAAGGAAAGAAGATCGCCGTTACCATCTGCGAAGACATCTGGAACCTGGGCAATGATCCCTTGTACCGGTATTGCCCGATGGATAAGCTGATGCCGCAGGATCCGGATGTAATGATAAACCTGTCTGCTTCACCATTCGACTATACACATGATGAAGATCGCAAGGCTGCCGTTAAAGCAAACGTCATTAAATACAGGATACCCATGTTTTATTGCAATGGCGTGGGTAGCCAGACCGAGATCGTATTCGATGGCACTTCCCTGGTATTCGACAAGCATGCAAATCTTTGCGGCCAACTGGCAAGCTTTAAAGAAGACCTGCAATCATTTTTATTGANNGATGATGGTACCATTGATGGCCCCGTAATGGAATCTGCAGGTTCCATTGCCGACCAGGATCTTAACCCGGCAACACTGGAAGAAGCGCTGAATATTGCTCACATACATGATGCGCTTGTAATGGGTATCCGGGATTATTTTTCAAAGATGGGTTTTAAAAAAGCCATACTCGGCAGCAGTGGCGGAATAGACAGCGCTGTTACACTGGCGCTTGCCTGCGAAGCGCTTGGCAATGAAAATGTACACGCCATACTGATGCCCTCTCCTTATTCAACTTCACATTCTGTAAGTGATGCAGAGCAACTCAGTAAGAACCTCCGGAATAAATATGATACCATTCCCATTAAAAATATCTATGAATCTTTTTTAAATGAACTGGATCCTTATTTCAAAGGGCTGCCATTTAATATTGCAGAAGAAAATATCCAGAGCCGTACCAGGGGAAACCTGTTGATGGCAATGGCGAATAAATTCGGGTACATCCTGCTCAATACTTCCAACAAAAGTGAACTGGCAACGGGTTATGGCACTTTATATGGCGATATGGCCGGTGGCCTTGGCGTGCTGGGTGATTGTTATAAACTACAGGTATACGAACTGGCAAAATATATAAACAGGTCATCGGAAATTATCCCTTCCAATATCATCCATAAGGCGCCTAGTGCAGAGTTAAGGCATGACCAGAAAGACAGCGACAGCTTACCCGAATATTCNATACTGGATAAAATACTGTATCAATATATCGAGCAGGCAAAAGGCCCGGATGAGATCAAGGCGCAGGGCTTTGATGCTGCTTTGGTTGACCGCATTTTGAAAATGGTAAACGTGAATGAATATAAGCGCAACCAGTTCTGCCCGATCATACGGGTTTCTCCAAAAGCATTTGGCGTTGGAAGAAGAATGCCCATCGTGGGAAAATATTTGAGCTGATGATCGAACAAATGCCCCATTCACTTATTCACCCATTTACCCATTCCCGTTTCACGCTTCCCGCTTCACGTATTCACCACCTGCACCGCTGTACCATAACACAGAACTTCGGTAACGCCATTCATTACTTCATTGGCATCATAGCGCATATTGATGATCGCATTCGCTCCCTTTTCATTGGCATGCTGCACCATCTGGTCGTATGCTTCCAGCCTGGCCCGTTCACAAAGCTCTACATAGATGGAGATTTTTCCGCCACCCAATGTTTGAAAAGCACCGGCGATATTGCCGAAGATGCTCCTGGAACGAACGGTTATCCCACGCACTACACCCAGGTGTTTGCTGATACGGTAACCTTCTAACTGGTTACTGGTTGTTACTAATTGTTGCTCTACCATGTTTATTATTTTCTGTTGAAGTTACTTTGATGCCACGAATTTCCGCCACGAATTTCACGAATTAACTACGTTCATTATCCCAGAAACATAATTCGTGTAATTAGTGCTAAAAATTCGTGGCATCACTGGCAACATCCTGTCATTTAACAAAGAATTTGTCCGTTCAACTATTTGGCATAATTTTTTATAATTCATAGTTCGTACTTTGCAAATGTTCTTTTAGTAAATTGTCCTGAAATTATATTCACTTAAAAGTGCCGCCAAAAGCGGATTTGGAGTAAAAAATATTATGTTACAGACTGCAGAAGATATCCGGTTGCTGAATGAAAAGATCAGTTATTCATCAGCTTTTGTAAATCGCATCAACGATGAGTTGAGTAAAGTGATCGTGGGCCAGCAAACCATGATCGAGCGTTTGCTGATCGGCCTGCTCAGCAATGGCCATATCCTGCTGGAAGGTGTACCGGGGCTTGCGAAGACACTTGCCATAAAATCGCTGGCGCAAACGGTACTGGCCCAATACAGCCGTATACAATTCACACCCGACCTTTTGCCTGCGGATGTGGTAGGTACCATGATCTACAACCAGGCAAAGAATGAATTCTTTGTACGCAAGGGCCCCATATTTGCCAACTTCATTTTAGCTGATGAAATAAACCGTGCCCCTGCAAAGGTTCAGAGCGCACTGCTGGAAGCCATGCAGGAGCGGCAGGTTACCATTGGCGACACGAGTTATAAACTACAGGAACCATTCCTGGTATTGGCCACACAGAACCCGATAGAACAGGAAGGTACTTACCCTTTGCCAGAAGCACAGGTAGACAGGTTCATGCTGAAAGTGGTTGTGAGTTACCCTTCCAAATCTGAAGAACAACTGATCATCCGGCAAAACACGCTGGGCCTTGTTGCACCCGTGATAAATGCAGTGGCTTCTACTGCCGAGATACTCACAGCAAAAGAACTGGTAAGACAGGTTTACCTGGATGAAAAAGTTGAAGGCTATATTTTAGACATTGTTTTTGCAACCCGCTTTCCTGAAAAATACAATCTTCCAAAATTAAAACCGTTGATCGGTTTTGGCGGCTCACCCAGGGCAAGTATCAACCTGGCGCTGGCAGCAAAAGCACATGCTTTTTTAAATAAAAGAGGATACGTGGTACCTGAAGATATCAGGGATATCTGTAAGGATGTATTGCGCCACCGTATTGGCCTCACTTATGAAGCCGAAGCCGAAAGTATAAATGTAGAAGACATTATCAATGAAATTTTGAAAGCGGTGAATGTTCCCTGAAGCCAACACTAATTATAACTAATTACACGGATTAAAAAAATTATAAAAATTAATTCATGTAATGGGTTTCCAAAATTCGTGTAATAAAAAAAAGTCCTCATTGTTTAAAAAGAAAAAAGATATAGAAACCGGCATTTCAAGTGGGGCTGCAACGCAGCATGCCGGTAGCATGTCTACAACTGAGCTCCTGAAAAAAGTGAGGGAACTGGAGATCAAGAGCAAAAAAATAACCACGCATCTTTTTACCGGTGAATACCATTCTGCTTTTAAAGGAAAAGGAATGAGTTTCCGGGAAGTGAGGGAATACACGGCCGGTGATGATGTACGCTTCATAGACTGGAATGTGAGCGCAAGATTTTCGCACCCCTTCACTAAATTATTCGAAGAGGAACGTGAGCTTACACTGATGTTGCTGATAGATACAAGTACCAGCAACTTATTCGGTACAGTGGGAAAAAGAAAGAAGGAACTGATCACAGAGATCGCTGCGGTACTGGCTTTCAGCGCCGTGAGCAACAATGATAAAGTGGGTGTGATATTCTTCAGCAACAAGATCGAAAAATATATTGCTCCCAAAAAAGGCAGGCCGCATGCTTTGTATATCGTCAGGACATTGCTGACCATAGAACCGCATACCAGGGGAACGAACCTGGATGCTGCGATCAAATACTTCAACAATACCACCAGGCAAAAAAGCATCTCATTTTTATTGAGTGATTTTTTAGATACCGGGTATGACAATGACCTGAAAGTGATCGGCAAGAAACATGATGTTATCGGCATCAAAGTATACGACAAGATGGATATGCAATTACCTGATGCCGGCCTGTTGCAGCTGGAAGATGCCGAAACAGGTAAGATAAAACTGGTAGACAGCAGTAACCCGGTTGTACGATACAATTACCAGCAACATTTTTTTCAGCAAACAGAAACCTGCACAAAATATTTCAGGAAGGCTGGCGCCGACCTGTTGCATGTACGAACAGATGAAGATTATGTAAAAGTGTTACAAAAGTTTTTTTTAAAAAGAAAATAACCAGTTATCTCTACCCCGAAATTTACATATCGTTTCATTTTATCATTGCTGTTTTGTGTGGTTGTTACAGGAGCACAGGCACAGTCCATCGGGGTTAAGGCCGACCGGGATCATATATTGATAGGAGAGCCGCTGCAATACGAATTACTGGTAAACCTTCCTGCTCCGGGCTATGCGATCAATTTTAAATTCCCTGATTCAGTTGCCCATTTCGATATACTCGATAATAAAATTTTTGATACGGTCAGCGATAACGGCGGTGCTTTTCTTATTCATAAAAAGATCACCCTCACCAGTTTTGATTCAGGCGCCTGGCATATCCCTTCTTTTGAAGTGTTGGTTGA
>JGI24770J26754_10002527_pt1 | contig 12615 bp, 10 predicted proteins | sample LakOneMetagenome_FD_26754 | JGI IMG/M metagenome (IMG submission 26754) | reverse complement strand
AGTGCTTTGCAGAAGATCGCGACGGCGTCGTATGAAGAGAATATTGATGACGCTCGGAGCCTGGCTGAGTTGTTTGCATTGCCGAGAAAACTCCGTGTTCCGGTTATTGCTGCTGTTCGAGGACGGGCTCTTGCCGGAGGGTTCGGTCTTGCTCTGTCATGTGATCTGATAATTGCTGACAGCACCGCGCGTTTTGGATTCCCCGAGGTTAAGATCGGGTTTGTTCCTGCGATGGTGGCTGCGATGATCCGGAGAAACATGTCCGAGAAAGATGCTTTTGCAACATTGACACTTGGATATGAGATGCCCGCTGTTGAACTTAGCGGTATTGGGCTTGTACACGGTTTATTCAATGACGAATCGTTCGATAAAGACGTTCTGGATTTCGCCAAACAGTACGAAAAACTTAGTGCCTCGGCCGTTCAGATGACTAAACGCCTCCTCTACGACATCGATGGCCTCACATTCGAGGAAGCGGTCGAACTCGGTGCGCAGGTCAACGCCACCGCCCGCATGACCGACGACTGTCAGAAAGGGATCGCGAAGTTTCTCGATAAATAATTTGATCTTTTCGCCGAACGGAATAGCTTTCCCAGCTTTAATTCCGAATCGCCGAGCGGAAAAGCTATGCTTTTCCGGACGATTAGATAAAGAATTTGGCGGCTCTGCCGCTACTTTGCATCGCGGCATAGCCGCAGGGAAAAGGGGAGGCTTACGGAAAAGCACAGATTTTCCGCTCGGCGACCTGGAAGGGGCATCAATACTATGTTCCAAATATCTCGAACGACCCCCGCATATTATTTTACTTCGGTGGCTCATCATCGCTTGCCGATCTTCCAAACTGACAAGGTAAAAACGATATTTTGCGATGCGATCGATGAAGTTCGCTCGAAGCACGGCATTCTAATTCTTGCGTATGTGATCATGCTCGATCACGTTCACTTGCTCGTTTACTCGAAGAAAGAAATGAGTGATGCACTAAGGTTGCTGAATGGTGTCGCGGCGAGGCGAATTATTCAATACCTCAAAGAGAATGATTTCCAAAGTTCGCTGCTTAAGCTGCGTGGCGAGACGCGCGAGCGAAATCATAAACATTCCGTCTGGCAGCATCATCCTGATTCGCTTGAGATATTCGGTGAAAACACGTTTAGGCAAAAGGTTGACTACATCCATATGAATCCTGTTCGGGCGGGGTTCGTAGATGACCCGGTGGAATATCGTTTTTCGAGTACGAGACTTTGGGCGGATAGAGGGAATGAAGATGAACCGCTTCTGACTGACCATCTAAAGATCGATTGGTGGTAACTTTGTCTGACGCCACTCACGGAACGGCGGCGTAGCCGCAGGGAACTATAGGAAACAATCGGAAAAGCACAGCTTTTCCGCTCGGCGAGAGAAATCTGCCATCGAAAAAGGCGTCACCGTCAACGCCACCGCCCGCATGACCGACGACTGTCAGAAGGGAATTGCTAAGTTTTTGGAGAAGTAGTAAGCGTTTCGGGTGTCCGCTTCTAAACAATGATGGTCTCTTTATAAAGCTTCAAGACCTTTCCGGTGTGAGCTTCGATCGCTATATTTCGATAAGTACCCTTTCCAGTAAAGATCACCGGCTCGTCAGGCTCTACTGCTTTCGAGTCCGAGACGACCCATGTGAACACTCCTTCATCCCAGTCGTAAACGAATATTATCGAACTGCGTGCTGGAGGAAATCCATTTTTCCTAGCGATTGCAAGTGCCTGTCTGCACGAAATTAGATTTGCCTTTCGTGGATCGCTCGCGATATCAGGCAAATGAAGTGTAAGGTCAAACAGTTTGCCGGTTGCATCTGCTTCTACCTTGAAATGAAAGGCCGATAGGCCTTTTCTCTTATCCGTAAATTGGAAAACAAGATCATAGCCATCAATCCTAGACATTTGATTTGCTCGCAACTTTTCGACGCTGTCAGTATCTACCGCCGAGCCATATTCAAAGGCCAACCGCTTGAAAAAATCATTGCCGACGCGACTTCTTAGCTGTTCTTGAATTCGTTTACGAACAGGAGCGGATATGTCGGAAAATCGTCGGACATCTGCATAGGCCTTTGCACCAGTAAAATTGCGACTCCCTTGAAATCCATAATCTACGGGACATTGAAGGCTCTGGGCTGAAATACCAGATAGTCCAATAAATAGGAATTCAAGAAACATACCAAGGGAAATGAATCCATGAACGATGTGCATATAAGGTAAGTCGGCTCTTTCTCGACATATTAGATGCAGAGTAAAGAGCCGAGGTTACTTGTTACGACCAATCTAAGGTGTTTTCTTCTTCGACGGTGACTTGTATTCGCTCTTTTTCTTGAGGCCGAGGGCTTGGATCTCGTTTGAATGGACGCCGCCGAGCGAGTCGGCGGCGTTTATTATTTTATCGTTGGCCATTTTGCCGGTCTACGGCGTTGGTGGTGTTGATGGTGGTGGTGCCTTGGGCTTTGGTGGAGCCTCGACGTGAGCTGCCGAATTCCAGGCGGCGATGGCGCCGGGGTTGCCGTTGCAGAAGTTTGGGACCATGTTGGTGATGGTGGATTTAACGGCTACCATTTGGGCCATGGTGTCGGCGAACTCGGCGTTTTTGGCTACCCAACGGCCTTTGGCAGTATACCGTTGACCCGACGATTGTCTCTGGCGAGCTATTGAAGTTCGGAGGTCGTTTGCCAGAAAAACAACATTTTTCTTCCAAGAAAACACTTCCATCTTAAAGGAAAGAGCATTTTTTCGCGACGAAAAATGCCTTTCTACGAAGAAAGATCCTTTTTCTTATCATTATTGGATCTTTTTGCGAAGAAAGATCATTTTATTAGCAAGAAAATTTATTTCTTTACCTACTTTGATCGCTCCGCTGCGAAGAAAAATGAAATAAATCGCAGGAAAAATTATCTTTCTGCGAAGAAAATTCATTTATCTTCGCAGAAATATAAAAATAACGCGTATAACAACGGTTTTCTTACGGAGAAAGTCTTCTTTTAACGAAGAAATGTTCCCTTTTGTTTCGAAGCGAGTAGTACGTTTACCAAGAAAAACTGCGTGTCGAGAAAAAATCATCCATTTATCAAGAAGTTCAATTGTTATTTCACGAAGAAATAAGTTGGAGTTTAGAGGAAAGGCATCGTCCTAGAGGGTGGACACGACTTATCTCAATTGTTTCCCAGCACTATGGCTAATTATTTACCCAGCATCTTCATTAGGGCGTTGGGGAGGGATTCGCGCCAGTTTATGTAGTCGTGTGTGCCCTGGAATTCGCTGTAGGCGTAGTCGTAACCTTTGACCTTGAGGATGTCGGCGAAGTGGCGGGCGGCGAAGACGGGGACGGGGCCGCCGCGCATGGTCGCGGTTTGATTTTCGAGCTTGCCGATCTCGACGTAGAACCGTAGATTGACCTTTTTCGCGTCGCGATATTCGCCGGTCAGCCATTCCCCGTTCTCGAAGTAACGGTCGGTGCCCCACCACAGAGCCGGCGATTGCATGACAACGCTTCCGATCTGGTCGGAGTGATGCAACGCGAGAAAGGCTCCGGCGAAACCGCTGGCACTGAGACCGACGACGGTTGTTTTGTTGGGCTTTCGCGTGACGCTGTATTTGGCGCGTACGAGCGGCAGTAGTTCGTTGATCATGAGGTCGGCGAATTTGGGGTCTGCGTAGTACTCTTTTTCGCGGACTCCGGGCGTGACCGGCGTGGCGACGAAAACGGCGACAACGGGCTCGATCTTTCCCGCCGCGATCAAATTGTCGAGGATCGTCTGGGCAGGAATGTGGTGAAGGTAGTCCCAGCCGTCGAGAAAGACAACGAGCGGATACTTTTTCTTCGCGGTGTAACCGGGCGGAGTGTAATACCAAACGCGGCGTTCGTCGGGTAGTATCGCGCTTTTGAATTGAGTTTTGATGATCTCGCCGTGCTTTACGTTTTTGTCGTAGACGGTGTACGGGCTTTTGGGTGCGAGCGGCAGTTCGAGGAGAGATTCGACACTCTCGGAATCGCCGGGAACGTCTTCGTCGAGGACGTAGGTGAAGTGTTTACTGTTTAGCGGATCGTTCAGCAATGGCACCGTGAACTGGCGCCATTCGTATGGATTTCCTATTGGAAGACGCGGATCGTTGACGGAAAAACGATAGCAGAAACGTGTATAGCTCGCGATCCGTTCCGTTTTGTACCAAACGTTCGTGTCGCCAACCTGATACATACGCCTTTGGCCCATGTTGAATGGGAAATATGGTGTCTGGACGAGCACGTTCTTGGTCGCACTATCTCCGCGCCAGACGAACGTGACCAGTTTGTTTGCCCCATCCCCGTCTATCGATTCGATAATAGGCGCGCCACTCGTTTCTACGAACGACCAGAAGCTTTGAACCGCATCGGCTTTACCGGCTTTTAGACCGGCCTCAAGCTCCGAGATCTTAGCGCTTTTTGGTACCGGCAATTCCTGCGAGTATCCGACCGATATAAGAAGGTGTGCGAGTAAGAAGGATAGGAGGAGTTTCATACATTTATATAGATGCTAAGTCTAACGAGGCTGGGCGTCATAGTTCAAGTTTCGCCGATTATAAACGCTCGCTGTGGTCGGAGTCTCGCACCCGCTGCCGTTATCGTCGCTAAATCCGCTTGACACTAATGCGGCTGGAACGGCAAGCTAGAGACGTCAAATTCTCTTTATCGGTCAGGAAGTTTTATGAAGGCAAAGATCTTGCGGAGCGTTTTTCTGCACGCTGTTTTGATAGTCGCGGCCGTGCCCGTCTTTGTTGACGCTCAGATGGGGAAGATGCGGTTTGAGAAGGTCGTCGTCAAGGCTCCGTTCAAGATGCCTGTGCTGACGGTTCCGATATTTCCGGCACGCGATTTTGTCATCACGGATTTTGGAGGGAAGAGCGGCGGGACATTTGATAATACCGAGGCAATTCGTCAGGCTATCGCCGCTTGTAATAAAGCCGGCGGCGGACGTGTCGTTATCCCAGCAGGCGAATGGCTTACCGGTGCGATACACCTTAAAAGCAACGTCAACCTGCATATTGAAAAGGATGCCGTTCTATCTTTCAGCGATGAGCCGAAGGACTATTTGCCCGCGGTGCGTTCTAGTTGGGAAGGCTGGGAATGCTTCAACTATTCGCCGCTGATCTATGCATTTGAGGCCGAAAATGTCGCCATCACGGGCAAAGGCAAGATCGAACCGCGAATGGGAACATGGACGAAATGGTTCGCGCGTCCACCCGCGCACATGGAAGCACTGAAAAGGCTGTATACGATGGGCTCGACGGGCGTTCCGGTAGAACAAAGGCAGATGGCCGAGGGCGACAATAACCTCAGGCCGCAGCTCATTCAGTTTAACCGCAGCCGCAACGTGCTGATCGAGGACGTGACCATTCGAAACAGCCCGTTTTGGACGATCCATCTGCTGCTGTGTGACACGGTCGTTGTCCGCCGCGTCAATGTTTCGGCCCACGGCCATAACAACGACGGCATTGACCCCGAAGGCACGCGTAATCTGCTGGTTGAAGACTCTCAATTTGATCAGGGCGACGATGCGATTGCAATCAAATCAGGCACGAATCACGACGGTTGGCGGCTAAATACTCCCTCAGAGAATATCGTGATCCGCAACTCAAAGGTCATCAATGGCCACCAACTCGTCGCTATCGGCAGCGAGCTTTCCGGAGGGGTCCGCAATGTGTTTGTTCATCATTGTACGTTCGAAAAACCAACGTTGACCGATCCGTTCAATATTCTCTACATCAAAACGAACCGTCGCCGCGGCGGATTTGTTGAAAATATTACCGTAGAAGACATCGACGCGACCGCCGCCAAATTCAGGATGGGCGTATTTGGCATCGAAACCGATGTGCTCTATCAATGGCGGACTCTCGTGCCAAGCTACGAAGAGCGGATAACACCTATCAGCGGAATTACAATGCGAAACATCAGGGCGGGCGAAACTTCCACGCCATTTCGTATTCTCGGCGACGAGCGTCAGCCCGTGCGGGACGTTACGCTCGATCGGATCACGATCAACACCGTGCGGGGCCGGCGCAATCGCTATGAGAATGCGAAGGGTGTGAAGGAATCGAAAATTCGCATTAAAACGTTTATAGATGAACCCGACAAGGTGAATAAGAATATGTGAGGACGTTTCTCACGGAGATCATTGCGGCAGGTAGTTTGCAAAAACAAAGAGGACGATCGTGAGCGCGAACATTGTCCAGATAAGCGTCAGGTTGCGACGGCCGATAACGAGGTGCCATAGGCCGGCGATGAAGGCGGAGATGCCGGTGGCGAGGACCGTGTAGAGGACGCCGAACATTAGCGAGATCTCGGTCGGGGTTGCGGTCCATTTGGTTGTCGAGCCGGGCTTGCCGCTGAGCGTGATCGAGCGGTCGACGCTGTAGATGACGTACCCCATACCGACGATCAGGATCAGAGACAGTGCGATCATCAAGGCACCGAGCATGCGGGTTTGGCGTTCGCTGGTTTGCGGACGTGTGCAGTTCGCGCATGGCTTTGCAGTGAACTCGCCTGAGGAATCGCAGTTCGTGCAGGCTTGGTATAGGGGTTGTGGAATCAGGGCGTTCATATGATCGTTTTGCGAAATGATGATGGAGATCGTTCTCCGGATTTTCGTAAGTATTTATGTGATCCCGGAAGTACCGGAGAAACGACTTCCGGGATCGTGTCTATGGCAGCCGACAATGCGTGTTGATCAGTATGAACGGTTTGCCGTGATAGGAATATCGCCGGTTTGGCCGAACTGTTTGATCAGCATTTGGTTGTCGCCGCTTCGATAGACATACCAGGTCGCCGTCGAAGGGCGAAAGACCGCGTAATCGAATTTACCGTCGCCATCGAAATCGCCGGTTGTCGGAAGGTCTTCGGCAATGCCCCATCTGAAAGCGATCGTCTGATTGTTTGAGCTTTGCAAAACCCACCACGTTCCGGTCGAGGGACGATACACCGCGACATCTAACAATCCGTCGCCATCATAGTCGGCTGGAACCGGCTTGTCGCCCTGCTGTCCGAATTGGACTTGACGAAAGGTATCGAGTACATCAATCCCGATTCGGCGGACGAAATACCAGGTGCCGTTGGACGGTCGAAAGACGGCGACATCCGCATACGCATCCGGGCTGTATTGGCCCGGGACCGGAATGTCACCCGATTGGCCGAATTGGTAATACTTGTTTGGGTTGCTGCCTGTTCCTTTGATATACCAGGTCCCGGTCGAAGGACGGAAAACTGTGAAGTTCGAAAGAAAACCGCTGAAATCGTCCGCCACCGGAATATCGCCGTTCGTTCCCCATTGCTCGAAGATGTTGTTGTCGGAGAGCGTGTGATAGTACCAGGTACCGTCCATAGATCGAAAGGTTGTCAATCCAGGGTACGCAGATCGCCCAGCAATGACGGGAATATCGCCGTTCGCTCCCCATCGCTCGGTGAAGGAACGCGTGGTACCATTTACCAACCAGTCTCCTGTCGAGGGACGGAAAAGCGAAAGATCGGTCATTCCATCGTTGTCGAAATCGGCACCTTGGTACTTAAAGTAAGGTTGGATGTCGAGATAGAAAACACCTTGTGCCGTCGTTACCCCATCATTGTTACCGTCGATGGCAATATAGTACGTAGTTCCAGCTACTGCATTGAGCACTACGAAGCTTCGCAGGTTTGTTGGAGCATCAATGTTGTTGTTCGAATAAGCAGATTGAAGGTTACCCAGTGACGTTCCCTCGTAGATGTGCAGCAGAGTGTCCATATTGTTAGCACTCCGATTGGTTGTGATCAGCATGTTCCGAGATATCGGTGCTGTCCATGAAAACCAGACACTCTGGCCTCCGGCGTTTCCAGCGTGGTTCTGTTCGCCCGGTTCTTTCGTCGCGCCCACATTTGACGATGCTATGTGAGCCGGAATCGTTGAGCCCAAGGCAAAGGCGTTTGCGAAATTGTCGTTGATCGGTGCCGTTGCTAAGGCGGCGATCGACAGAAGTAATGTGAACAAGGTTGCGAATAAGGTATTTGTAGTTTTCATTGTTTTTCTCCGTCTTGGTTGTTTTCTTTGGCTTGGTCTTCGCCCGTCCCGGAAAGAACAAGATCTTTCCGGGTTTGTTTTTGTGTGGTCAAAATATTTGATCAGAAGTTTCGGTTAGATGTCATCGGGATGTCGCCCGGCTGGCCGAACTGTCGAGCATCCAGCTGGCCATCCAAACTGCGGCGGATGTACCATGTCGAGTTTGAGGGGCGAAATACTGCGAGGTCTGCCGCACCGTCGCCGTCGTAGTCGCCGATGGTCGGGATGTCTTCGGCAATGCCCCACTTAGCTGCGATCGTCTCGCCGCCGTTGCTTAGATTGATCCACCATACGCCTGTCGATGGACGAAAGACCGCGATGTCGAGCAGGCCGTCGCCGTCATAGTCAGCGGGAACTGGCTTGTCGCCTGTTTGTCCGAAGTGAACAGCTTTGAAGGTTCCTTGGATGTTCGTGTTCTCACGGATCGAGAAATACCAGTTACCATTGGATGGACGAAAGACAGCGATGTCAGCGAAATCGTCAGGGCTGTACTGTCCAGGAACCGCAATGTCCCCTTGCAGACCAAATCGATACTGGTCAATAGAGTTTGATTGGAAGTCGTACAAATACCAGACTCCGGTCGACGGGCGAAACACCCCGATGTTAGGACTGGGGCCGTCAGCGTAGTAATTCTCCGGTACAGGAACGTCCCCATTCACGCCGACACGAAATACGGTCCCGTTCAAGGGCCCGTTCGTGTACCACGTGCCCGTAGATGGGCGGTAGACGGTTGTGTCGGGACTGGTGCGACGATAGCCTGAGACCACAGGAATATCACCGTTCGAACCCCAATGGGTGAAAATATCACGTGTTGTTCCGTCAACGATCCAGTCTCCGGTGCTAGGGCGAAAGACCGAGAGGTCGGTCATTCCGTCACCGTCGTAGTCCGCCCCCTGATACATTGAAAAAGGCTGAATATCGAGTTGCAAAGTGCCAGCCGCGGCGACGCCGCCGACGTTCTTGCCGTCGACCGCAATGTAATATGTCGCTCCCGCGGTTACTGGAAAGACGAGGTGACTCTTGCTGTTGCCGGCACCATTGATGTCGTCATTGTAATTTATCGAAAGGAGACTCGTAACCACTGTCCCTCTGTAAACATTCACAAGGGTGTCGAAGTTGGTTGGGCCACCATTCGTCGAAAACTGCATCAACCGCGTCATCGGTGCCGTCCATTTAAACCAGATCGAACTCCCTCCCACGTTGTTCGCATGGTCTGGTTCGCCTACTTCTTTGGTTGCTTCGGCGTTGGACGTAATGCGATGCACCTGGATCTGGTTGCTCAAATCCAAGGCACTCGCGAAGTTGTCATTTGAGGGTGCGGTGGCAAAGATGCTGCCTGTGGTAAATATGCTGATAAGGGTTACGAAAAGGATGTTTGTGAATTTCATTGTTTTTCTCCGGTTTAAGTTATTTGCGAAATAATTCCGCCTGACGAAAACCAATTTAGAACAAAAGCAATATTCTTCGCCCCACCCATTTGATAGTAAAAAATTAGACAGCTGGAAATGTAAAAAGGCCGGCCCATGAGTCGGTCCGACCTTTGGAAACTAGACGATTGTTGTTGATTAATTTACGAGCCGGTCGCGCATGGCGATCGCAACCGCTTCGGATTTTGAATGGACCTGGAGTTTGTCGTAGATGTTGCGAACGTGAAATTTGACGGTGTTGTACGTGATCCTGAGTTCTTCTGATGCGGTTACGTAATTGTGCCCGTCCACCAACAATTTAAGCAATCTGAGTTCGTGCGGTGTGAGTTCGTAATCAACGCGCTCAGGTGGTCGGACCTCGCGAAAAAGCTTGATAACGCGGGCAGCAACGCCCGGTGACATCGGAGCACCGCCGGCCACGGCTTCTTTCACCGATCTCAACAGTTCAGCGGGGTCTGTTTGTTTCAAAAGATAACCGCTCGCACCGGCACATAGGGCGTCGAAGATCTTTTCGTTATCATCGTAGACCGTAAGCACGAGAATTATAAGATCAGGGTATCGTTCTTTTAGTATCTTTATGCCTTCGATCCCGGACATTCCCGGCAATCCGATGTCCGAGAGGACGACATCGGGCAGATCAAACCCGATCCGTGCTAATGCTTCTTCCATTGATCGGTAGGCGCCGATGCATTTGAAATCGGGCGTATAATTGATCAGTGTCTGTAACCCTTCCCGAAGATCTCGTTGATCTTCGACGATGATGGTTTTGATTATCCGGTGTTCGGTCATAGCTTTTTCAATCGCCAACATTTTAGATCCTCCGACTCAGTTTCAATTGTACGAAGTAGTTTTTGGATCTTTCCCGCCTATTTGGGTAGGACGGAATCATTTATCTTGATCGGAATATTTTAACCATTACTACGTTCTCCTACGAATGAATCGGTACTCTCAGTTCAATGGTCGTTCCCCGGCCGATGTCCGATCGGATATCGCAGGTGCCGCCAAGCTCATTTGCGCGACGACGCATATTGATCAATCCATTTCCGCCGAATTCCGGCCGGAAATCAGATCTCAGGACCTCGTCAGTGTCAAAACCTTTGCCATTGTCGGAGATGTGGAGTAAGATGCATCCGTCCTCAATCCGGAACTTCACGCTCGCCGCGGTGCAATCGGAATATTTGGCCGCATTGTTTACCGATTCTTTAAAGATCGCATAGACCTCGCGTCGAATATTAGCTCCAAGCTGAAGTCCGGCCGCAATATCCGGCGCACTCAATTCAAATCTTACACCGCGGCTTGTAAATACGTCGGATCCGAATCTTCGCATGCGTTGAATAAGATCATGAAGAAAATCCTTTTGCGGATTGATCGCCCAGACAACGTCGCTCATTACAGCGACCAATTCTTTTGAAACCGTCTTGATCCGATCGAGCGGAGTTGCGAGGTCATTCGCTTGGATCGAACTCGCCTGGCCCCGTGCGACCTCGGTCAGGACAGCGATCTGGGTTAGGCTCGAACCAATATCGTCGTGAAGGTCCGACGCAATACGGGTTCGGACGCGTTCGAGCTCAAGCAATTTGTCCTGTCGAGCCTTCTCTAGTTCAGCCTCCGCACGTTTACGTTCGGATATATCTCTCGCTATCGCGGTGAAATACGTTTTCGTGTCGCGCTCGAACTCGCCAAATGAAACTTCTAAAGGGATCTCGTGGCCGGTACTCTGAATACCCGTAACTTCGGATCCGTCGAACTCTTGCGGGCTTTTAATATCCGGGATCAGCGAATTAAGTCTCAGGCCGATCAACTGATTCGCGTCTCGATAGGCAAAAACCTTTCCCGCAGCGTCGTTGACGAAGATTATCGCATTTTCTTCGTCGATCGTGAGGATCGCATCAGAGGCCGTGTCGGCTAATGTTCGAAATCGGTTCTCACTCTCGCGGACGCCTACGAGAGCGTTTTCCACCTGTCTCGTCTTGTTAACGCGATAACGGTCGAGAACGTAGACCGCTCCGGCTACGAGAAGGAAGGCCGACAGCAAAAACCACCACGTTCTCCAAAATGGAGGATTGATCTTAAATGTGACCGTGGCTGGTTGTTCGGAGGTAACGCCGTTCGAATTAACCGCTCGAACTTGGAACTTGTAACCTCCCGGTGAAAGGTTTAACGAGATCGAACGCTGTTCGTCCGGCTGGCTCCAATCCTGTCCTTCGAGCTTATATTGATACCGCAAAGCTTCGCCCGTATCAAACGATATCGCAAAGAATGCTATTTGGACTTGCTTTTCATCTGCCCCGAACTCGAGCCCTTTGATCTCCGTTTCCCCGAGTTCGGAAATGCTTCGCGGGTTTCCGTTGACCCCTAGCGAGTCGATAAACACGAGCGGTGTTCTTGCCGGCGGATCAGCTTGCGATTCCAGCCGGATCAGGGAATTATTGGACGAGAACCAAAGCTTGCCGTCTGTGGTTCTGTGACAGCCCGAAACAATGTTGCCCGGCAATCCATCTGCCTGAGTAAAGACCTTGACCCTCGGCAGATCCGGCTCGATGCGATTGATGCCGCGTCCGGTCCCGACGTAGATCCGTCCGAGATCGTCGTCTGCAAGGCATAAGGTGCGATCTGTCGACAGGCCGTTGCGAGTCGTGAAGTTTGAGAATACCGGGGCATCATCACTCGGGTTTTCGATTCGAAACAGACCGCGACTTGCGGTCGCTAACCAGAAGCGGCCATTCTTATCGCTCAACATGCTCGATACGATGGCCTTTGGAAAGCCATCTGCTTCGGTAAACGCCCGAAACGCGCCGTCTTTGTATCGTATTAGTTCGCCGAGATAAAAACTTATCCAGATATTTCCCGCCGCGTCCTCGCCAAAGGTAAGTGCGAAGCTGTTCGGTGCGTTGCCGGTGTTTGGGTAACGATGGAGCGTTTGAGTTGACCTTTCGAATCGAAGCACGCTACCGGCTTCACTATTGGTGCTGAGCCAAATGTCGCCGCGCGAATCCTCAAAGATCGCGAATACCCCGTCGCCGAAAAGACCGTCGGCGGTTGTGTAGATCTGTTTGGGCGGCGTTCTTGCGAGGTCTGCAAAACTTGCGAGCTTAGGATAACGTCGAAGCC
>JGI24770J26754_10002526_pt1 | contig 12616 bp, 14 predicted proteins | sample LakOneMetagenome_FD_26754 | JGI IMG/M metagenome (IMG submission 26754) | reverse complement strand
CTGGTGCAATACAGGTGTATTTTATTGCCGGTAGCAGAAAACACACCGAAGGGTCTTGTTACAGCAGAATTCTTAAAGGGCCTGGATAAAGAGATCGCTGAGCTGGAAAAGGTTTCAGCTAAAATAGATCCGCAGATCGCTGCGTTGAATGCCGATATACTTGCCAAGGAAACACAAATTGAGACGGTAAAACTGCATCACCCGATGTTTGAATACATCGAAGATTGGATAACAAAAGAAGAAAAAAAGATCAGGCAGCGGATCATGAAGAATGATAGCATTGAAGAGATCGTGAAGTGGTGTATCAGCATATTGAAAAAAGATCATCGCACTGTAAAAAAACTATCTAACATTTTAAAAGACCTGGAGAAATTAATTAAAGAGGTAGAATCATTCATCATTTTATTATTGGAGCAGTTCGTTGACCAGTTGAAAGTGGAAGACCTGCTGAATAATAAAAATAATATCGGGGACAAGATCACTTTCCACAGCAAAAGCAAGATCGGTTTTTTATTCAACCTGACCCTTGCAGAACAGGTGGCACCCGGCAATTATACGCCTGCGGTAAAACCGGATGTGGATACAGATGCTGACCCGAAAAGAACGAAAGGTAAAACGATCATCACAAAGATGCCGGCAGATAAGCCAGCAGGCAAAGCAGCCCAGGCGCAACAATGGGTAGTAAACTTCGATGCAAGTACCACGGATAATTTCGGGAACCTGTTGGTTAGCGGAAAATCATACATACCGGTTATCCTGTCATTTTCCATAGCTGAGGAAGACAACCTGTCGAAGTTTACCAATGAATGGACCGGCTACAATATGCCTTATTATTTACAAACCAATTTCGAATAAAACCTTTTATAAAATTAAAATATACAATTATGTCAATCAACTTAAGAAAACCGGGCCTTACGCAATTGGATCATTTATATCCGATAGCAGGAAATAAAAAATATTACGGTATAACGGAAAAGAAAAAAGCAGAACTGGATGCTTTAACTGCCGAAGTGTTGGATGCNCAACACGAGGTGGCACAATTCCAGGCTATTGTAACAGCACTGAGTGATAAATTAATTAAGTTCAAAAGTTTCCTGGCAGCAGCAGATAGTAACAGGGAAAGCACTTTGAACAACAGGAACCTTGCCGACAAACTGGTGCAAGCTGCCATTGATCTCAAACAAAATTCAAACATAACTTTTACTGAAATGGGCTCTGCCGATGACCGTACAGGCAAGCTTGCATCGCAGGTTAAAGATGTGATCGCCAAGTTGATCTATGCTGCTGAAATAATCAATAAGCTGGCGAATCTCATCGTTCGCAAGAAAGGAATGAATCCGCTTATCTCTGATGAACTTGTAAGCAGGATAAGTGCAGCAGGCAACGATGCCAATAATGCCGTGGCTTTAACACTGATCGCATTGAAATCATCATTTGCGGCACAGGCTACAAATATGGAATCACAGTCGGCCGCCGCACTTGAATATTACCAGTCACTCGATCTGTACAATTTATTAACGGGCGAAAAGATCATGTTGGAAAATGACCCGGGTAATATTCTCCCTGACCTCAAAGGGCATTCGCTTTGGGACCTGATGCATATAGCATACGTGAATGCCAAAGCACAGTACGAAACAATGCACCAGGCCTGCAAGATCGTAACCCGGCAGTTGAACAATGCAGAATCGCAGTTGAACCAGGCAACCATTAAATTAAGGTCGCTTCAGTCAGGCCTTTCAGCGGGCACTGCAGCAGCGCTGGCTTCTTAAAAAAATATTGGTTTCATCATTGCTGAAAAAATGTTGGGCCAAATTTTATAAAATTATTTTATGGAAAAAGTATATCGGAATTTTTTCAGGAAATGTTATTTGCGAACAGGGCATTTCATACCGGTGAAGCCGCTTAACCAGTGTGTCTTCCCCGGCGATTTTTTCCAGGTCAGGAACGGTGAAATGATCACGCTGGGAAATATCTTCCGTAACAATATTATAGATCCTGCATTTGTTGAATTCGGATATGGCATAGCCCTCAACCCTTCATCATGGCATTTCAGTGATGCCGTTAAAAAGCCTTACTCAGGCCGCGGAACAGGCGAAGGGCCGATAAGCGGCGAATTTGAATTCAGCAAGCAGGTACTTTCTTTTGCGGAGAGCGGATCATTTTTTTTCACTGGCAACAATCCTGAATCAGTTAAAATACTTAACTGGAAAGATATTCAGCAACAACTGATCATTAAGCTTACACAAACCTGTTATTCATTCCGGGATGTGTTCGTCGTAACAGAAACAGCAACGATGTCGAGCTGGACACTGGCCATTGCAGGCGCATCAAATGCAGAACTGGAAATAGCTACCGATACGAGCAACTTTGGATTGGTCGATATTTTTGGCCATGAGTCGGCAAAGACCATACAGTCGAAAGACATTGAATATTATCACAGGGAAAATAAACGAAGGCCTGCTTTTTTTAAAGCGCAAAAATTGCAGGTGCAGGATGAAAAGGTAGAAGTTTTTATCAGCGACCTCATCATGCAAAAGCACGGGCAGTATGATTGGGCAAATGGATTTTTCGATTGCGGGTTCCAGCTTGACAACGATTTTAGTTCCGACATGCCGCCTTGTGCCGAAACAGGAATATTGGATCTGTTGCAGGCCGGCCAGTTAAACCCAAATACTGCATTGAATTACTTTAAATGGACTGAAGCAAACCTGGATGATATTGAAAAACTTTTTTTGACTTATGGCGACAACTGATAATCTATCTGCCCTGCAAATGGAAATGACCTGGCTGCAGGCTGTCATAGACCAGGTCATTAGGTCTTATCTCTTACAGGATGGCCACGAAAAAAGCTGGCTTGATATTCCATTGCCCGACCTGTCGGAATCAGGTTGCTATTATGCACGTGCAGTAAAGGAATGGGACCTCAATGTGTATGGCCGCCTGGCGCTTGCATTGGCTGTAGCCCCGCATTTGCAGCCGGAGATACTCGATATTCTTTTTGGTAAGAACCAGGTGCATGACCGCGGCTTTACTGAATTTGGCGGGGTTGTCGACAGTGGCCACAGCGGTTTCTTGCCTACCGGCCAAACATTTTGTTTCCTGGTAACAGCAGTAGATCCCGGCCTGCGGTTTGAAGTGATGAATGTGTTGGGCAGGGAAAGTATTTTGATAAAAGAACAGGTGATCACACTGGAAGAAACAAAAAATTACCTGCCCCGGCTCAATGCGATCCTTGCATTGAATGAAAGCTGGTTCCATTATTTTCTTACAGGTGAACATTTCCAGGTGGAGAACACGGCATCCTTCCCGGCGCAAAAGATCAGTACAAATATGGAATGGCATGATATAGTGCTCAGCCATATTATCATGGAACAGGTAACCGAGATAGGTACCTGGATGGATCATGGCAATACACTGATGAATGAATGGGGATTGTCAAAAAGATTGAAGCCAGGTTACAGGGCTTTGTTTTATGGGCCTCCCGGTACCGGGAAAACGCTTACGGCTACTTTGCTTGGTAAAAGTTCGGGACGTGATGTTTATAAAGTTGATCTTTCACTCATCGTATCTAAATATATCGGTGAAACAGAAAAGAACCTTTCCAGGATCTTTGATATTGCCCAACACAAGAACTGGATCTTGTTTTTTGATGAGGCAGATGCTTTATTTGGTAAAAGAACTGCTGCCAATTCTTCCAACGACAGGCACGCCAATCAACAAACCGCTTACCTGCTGCAGCGTATAGAAGATTTCCCCGGTATTGTGATCCTGGCTTCAAATCTTAAGTCAAACATGGATGAAGCTTTTTCAAGAAGGTTCCAGGCCATCATTCATTTTGGTATGCCGGGTGCTGAAGAACGCTACCAGCTTTGGACCCACGCATTTTCAGGAACCTGTAAACTGCATCCCGATATCGACCTGCATAAGATCGCGGAAGAATACGAACTGGCAGGCGGGGCCATCATTAATATTTTAAGGTTCTGTGCGTTGGCTGCTATCCGCAGAAATGATACGGTCGTGAATGAACAGGAATTGTATGCGGCATTAAGAAGGGAATTCAAAAAAGAAAACAAAACACTAACCGTGATTGATTAGATCCTGTTTGCAAACTATGGCAATAAAATATGGCCATTATGAATGAGTATAAAAAAATACTGCCTGCAAAAACTTTTCCATTTTCCTGCTTTATACTAAAAATAGGGGAGTGGAAAAAACTTTTCCCGGAAGAGGAATATAAATTTATGATCGCAAAAGCATTTAACCAGTGTACATACAATAGACACGAAACGGATCAATATAACGAAGGCAAAGTATCGATCGCCGGATACTTAATTACGGACTGTAAAGTTTGCCTGGTTATTGATAATACCGAACCGGCACTTATTACCAGGCTGCTAATGATGTTCTATGATAAGATACGGGAACTGATAAGGCTTGGCCTTGACAGGATAAAAAAACCTTCCCCCGCAAAAACGGGGCGGGAAGAAACAGCGCCCGCAGATACGCCCTATCATAACCTCTTTGAAAAATATCCCTTTACCAATTACCAGCTGATTAAACTGATCACCGGGCAAAAGGTCGATCTGCATTATTATGATCCGCACCTGGCATTGATGAAAGACCGCCTGCAGGATTATAACTTTTGTTCTGTAATTAACTATGCCGGTGCAAAAGGGCCGGTGCGGATAAAGAAGGTTCCAAAGGGATATGGTTGGATGGTATAAAGCTTATAAGCATAGGGTTCATAAAAAATAAAAATATGAAAAGACAATTGCTGGTATTGATAAATTGTTTGTGCTTTTTAATATCATGCGGCACAGCTGATGAAAGTAATAAGGCAACAAAAGATGCCAAAGCAAACCCGGGCGATACTGTTGCATTTGTACACGGGATAGATATTTCTAAATTCCAGGGCGATGAGGTAGATTATTTAAATAAGAATACAGACNGTCTTTCCTTTGTGATCTGCAAAGCCACAGAAGGTGTTTCCATNATTGACGNGGATTTTAAAAGGAATTGGGNAATGATCGCAAAGAAAGGTTTTGTAAGAGGNGCTTATCATTTTTATCATTGCGGGGATCCGCCGCAAGAGCAGGCCGAACATTTTTTCAATACCGTTGGCACATTTTCAGATAATGATATTCCACCCATTATAGATTTTGAAGATGCAGGAATTGAGCCGGGCATTGATATTGAAAAGATACAATCCGACCTGTTTGGTTTTCTCAATATCATACAACAGAAAACAGGTAAGGTCCCTCTCATCTATACCAATATAGATGTAGGAAATAAATACCTCTCTGATCCCAAATTTGCTTTGTATCCATTATGGATAGCCTATTATGAAGACAGCCACTTGCCTTCATTGCCCGGTGCATGGAAAGGGAAGAAATGGAAATTCTGGCAAAAGAGCCAAAGCTACCGGGTCGGTTCAACCAAAGATGACTATGATGTTTTTAATGGCAGCCTTGAAGCATTGAAAAATGCTGCGGTTCCGCATGAATGAATTTATAAACTATCATTTAATGGTTAGTGATATGAATGACAAAAATGATTTTCTGAGTAAGAATAAAACCCTCCATAAAAAGCGGAAGCAAATATTCCTGCTAAAATGGATCAATTGAAATAATGCTATTCACAATAAATAAATAAGTGATGAATCAAAGCGCTGATCTTTTAATAAAAACCAAAAGCAATGCCTCTGCCAAAGCGGCTGCACTGCAGCGTAAGGAGAGCAGCCGGGTTTTGCCCCTTGTAGATAACCGGCCCGCATCTGTATTTCAAAGAAAGCGAACCATAGTAGCTAACCTGGCCGGCAAACAAGAATTACATAATGAAGTTACTGTTCCCGGAAGCGATGTTATACAACGCAAGGTTTTTAAAAATAGATTCAAAGCCGGGTACAGAAGTACACTGACCAAAAGGGATGATTATCCAACGGAAGAAGCTGCAATTGCAGCCGAAGATGTTTATTGGGCAAACCGGCATGCAGAGGAAGAGGCAGAACGTCCCCAGGAAGATTTTGAATTCCAGGCTCCGCAGGCCGGGCCTCCCGTTCCCGAAACCCCATTGGCTACTGCATTGTTGGCGCACCCGGTTCATTTCGGCCCTGTTATTACCAGGGGAGGTGATGTAAGTACCCAACAGGCTAACGCCTATGCACAGAAGCAGGTATTTCCCCCCGATCGCAATACGGCATTCAGTGCAAGAAATACACATGCAATGGTTTTTTCGAATGATGATGATGAGGTCCGGGTTCACAGTCATACCGGGGAAGCCACCCCTCTTGATGAGGTTGAACAAAAACCTCCTGCAGAATTTTATGATCAACATGTTTTCAAGCAGGGCGCAGCTCCTCCGCACGTTCACTTGCCGGATCGTAGAAAAAAAGCACATGCAGAAGCACATGCAGTTCATAGTGACGCATTTGAATCGGCTGTGGAAAGAAATGCTGCTGATATGATGGAAATGGCGGGAGCTGCGGATTTTGATGAGGGCATAGGTATCAGTGCTGAACCTACTGATGCTGAGCTTGCAAACCTGGCAGCATTTGTTTCCATTCCACATGTTGGAACACAAATAGCCCTTAACCGGGCGTCGTGCGGGCATAGGGGAGGAAGCGGCCACACGGGTGGGTGCAACCAGGAAATGGCTGAATCCGCCCAGCGCTACCAGGATTCACTTTCCGGACATATGCCGGCATCATTTGCCTACGTGGCCCAACAGGCAGGTATTGCAAGCTTTGGTGTTTCAACTGCAGGCCCTTATAATAAGCAGGGCAACCCGTCCATCATGACCAATCATGGAGTGGATGTTGATGTTCACAATTCCTTTGATTGGAATACAGGCCAGGGTAACCCCATATCAAAAGAACAACAGGAATACCTGGCAGCGGCTGATGCTGCAAAGGCAAGAGAAAGAAAACAAAAAAGATTGAAAAAAAGAGATGCTCCACCAGGACAGCAACGCAACAATTTTGATCCGCCCCCACCACCGCCTCCATCGGAAATGGGATATTAAGCAGGATCAAGCTGTTTTATGATGCGTTCTTTAAGTGTTCATAAAAAAAATATTTTTTTGACAACAGGCTTTTAAAAAATTATGAATATCCATTCAGAAAAAATAACGCCAGCTAAACTACAGTCTGCTGCAGGGTTACCGGCGAAGATACCGGCAACCAATGGCCAGGCTTTACAGCTCCAGGATAACCGGCCAGGATCATTGATCCAAAAGAAAAATAGCGGGGCATCCACCAGCAACCAAACGGGCAAGTCAACAATTCAGAAAAAAGAAAATGAAACCGGGTTGCCCGATCAATTGAAATCAGGTATTGAAGCCCTGTCAGGCCATTCCATGGACGATGTGAAAGTGCATTACAATTCTGCCAAACCTACCAAGCTTGATGCACATGCTTATGCACAGGGCGCAGAGATACATCTTGCACCCGGCCAGGAAAAACATTTGCCGCATGAAGCATGGCACGTGGTACAGCAGAAGCAGGGAAGGGTAAAGCCCACGATACAAATGAAAGGGAAAGTGCAGGTAAATGATGAAAAGGTTTTGGAAGACGAAGCCGACCTGATGGGGCATAAAGCGATACAGTTTGTTGATAATCGCCGGCAATCATTTGTTCAAAAAGAACTGCTGAACAATATTCAAAATATAAACGCTGATGAGGTTTCTCAATTGGTAAAAATAAAAACAGCAGGGGAACCGAACCGGCCAAGGTTCATCAATCCTTCCCGCCGGAGACCAGGAGTTAAAAAAGCACAGTGGTTGCAGCTGTTGGAAACAAAAGGCAAACTGATCGAAGAAGCAGGCCTTACCATTGATGAGGCATTAAGCTTAAAAAAACATATTGCCGCAAACGGGCAGGATGGTATGCTGGATGATTATTTAAAATTGGCAGTGCTTAAAGGATTAAGTTTCGAAGTATTGCTGGGCATGGTCTCTGAGGCAAAAGCGACATCGAACCGGGGATATCCTGCTCCTTTCACAAACCTCGATCAATATCATCGTTTCAAAAATAGTATCACGAGAATAGCACGCGTGATAGGTGTAAGGTTCACTGAGATAAGGGTGCAGGGATCGGCAGTAAGAAAAAAGAATCCAAATGATATTGATATCGGTATCATGGTAAGCAAAGCGGAATTTACCAGGTTAACTGATGTCATTCAAGCCAGGCTGGTTCGCCTTAATATCGGCGCTAATGACAGGGCTAAAAAACAATTTGACAAAGGCGTTGAAAAAGGAAGGTTCGGGATAAGGGATCTTGCTATACTGGGCGAAGAACATACGGGTGCATTGGTGCAGGTGATCAGGCTTTGTAATGAGGCTATGTTCAATGCAGTTGGAGGTAAAAAGAACGCTATCCCTGTCCAGGCATCTGTGATCCTTATCGGCGGGTCTTTTGACAGCAAGCCATATATGGTTTTTTAAGAACCCTCAAAATAAATACGGTCTATAATTCAAACAGATTATAAGAATGGCTCCCGGTAAAGAAGCCATTCTTATTTATAAGGTCATAAAGGTTTTCAACGGAGCGAATAAATTTTGTGCAGGGAAAGAAAAGAGAAAAATAGCCCCGCCAAAATAATGAAAGTTCGTAACCAGTTCATCATCCTCCATTCCGATACGGTTCTTTTCAGTAAGGCAACATCCGTTAGTTGTGCCGTCTTGAACATGATGTCATTCCTCGGGTAGAAATATGCAAAGGTGAGTGCATCGCCTAATATGTACAAAACAAAAGCAGCGCCGAGGCAGAGCCGGATAGAAGGCGTGGACCGCCAGCATAATACCAATGCCAACAATCCCATCAATTGGTTTGCAGGAGAGAATATCCTGAAAAAATTTCCCGGGTTTACTGTTTTAAAATATTCCCTTGCAGCTGCAATGGAATTCGGGATGTCGCTTCCCCAGGATCTTACATCTACCAGGGAAGTGTAAAGATTTACGAAGAGTATCCCGCTGGCAATACTGATCGATGCAAATAAAATAATTGTTTTCATATATTTTTTTTGCAAAGATGCTAACAGGATGACTGCCGGAATTGTATTTAACGGACATTCTCATAGATATGTCCTTTTACAAAACTCATGGTTCGTTTGTATTCACCAGGCGTGATCGCTGCATAAGCTTTGAAGGTCTTGATAAAATGCGATTGGTCGGAAAAATGGCTTTGATATGCAATTGCAGTTAATGACATATCGGTATGATGAACCAGGTCTACTGCATGCAGGTATTTTTTATACAACAGGATTTCTTCTGTATTCATTCCTGTTATTTCAAAGATCTTTCTCGATAATTGCCGTGTTGAATAACACAATGAATTTGCCAGTTGTGTAACAGACAGGTGCCGGCGATCGTTGGCGTACAGAAAATCATTGATGAGTTGTTCCCTCGGCTGCCATTCGACGACGTTCTTTGCAAACCAGTTAAGGAGTACAGGCACCCTTTTATTAAAATGATCCTGTTCGGCAAGCTGGTGCCAAAGCGAATGAAAATCCGGGTCAAGCAGGGAAAGATCAACCGTGATGTCTGAAAATTCACAAGCCGGTATTTTAAATATTTTTTTTACCGCCAATGGCTGAAGCCGGATACCAAAAAATACCTGTTGTTTGGGAAGCTGGGTTTTTATAGCTGTTCTATTGAATCCATTGATGAAACAATTGGATAAATGGTATTGCTTATTACCAATACTAACAGGAATGGGAGGGCCATCACTGAAATTAAAAATAACTTCTACGATCCCTTTGGGAATGATATGCTCCTGTTGAAAATCAGTAAAGCCCTCTACCTGCCAGATGGAATGTATAAGATCCTTAAAACGCGGTTCCGTTGGTATATAATGCAGGCTGTTCAATTTTTAATATTTAATTATTCAGTCTATACACAAAATGTTTTATAGGATACCTGGTTAAGAATAGAATTGCCAACATAGTATTGCAGTCATTAGAGTGCCAATAACAGGTTCTTTGTATTGGCTGTTAATCCCTGCTGCTCGGTTATTTCCCAGATGGCTGTTTGTATCACAACATATTTTCCTGTCTTGCTATTGTCAATGCTGCCATCAGGTTTTAAGATATCATTCATCGTGATATGCTTTGACCGCACAATGTCCACCACTTCCTGCAATGCCGCAGGGATCACCGAAGGGCCAAATGTATAACTTAAAAAATTCCCCGTTGCCTCGTCGAATGTTTGTGGTATAGACCTTCCCTGGTTTACACAGAAACCCTGTGCTACAATTGTCTTTGCGCCAGCAGCGGGCAATTCCAATGTGCCCAATTCTATCGTCAGGATGTTTTGATGTAAGACAGATGAACTTGCAAAGACCAGTTGAGGTGGAAATACTATGGTTATTGGGTGGGTAGTAGTATTGTTCAACGTTAAGCAAAAAGTAAAACCCAATGGAACGCCTTTCCAGTCTTTCGGTGGCACTTGTGTGTTAGGAGGGAAGGCCCAGCAATAAGAATAATCATGAATGGAGTCTTCCAACTCAACACCTGCCGGCAGTTGCCATGCCGTGCCGGCGAAAGTCATATTGGAATTACCGTAACCGGCTTCTGCAAGTGGCCCTTGTGAAATATGAATGCTAAGTGACTCTTCTGTCTTGCCCTTGCTGCAAGAGGCGAGCAAAGCGATCATAGATGCGAATAATAATATTTTAAGTTTCATATTTATTTTTTTTGTAAAACTATGGTTCGCTGCGGATGTGCCCGGGGCATCGGTAATAAGAAGCGGATTATATACTATGAATTGAGGAATTCGCCGTTGAATTGTATGTACATCATAATCATATTGAAGATTGCCATATTTATTTTTTAAATTTAGTTACCTAAAATCAGCAATATGAGTACCCTTTTAGAAAAGGCATTTGCCAGGAATACACTGCTTGCATGTGCCGGTTACGATCCTGCATTTATAAATACGAAAACAAAGATCAGTTTTGAAAAGATCATTCCGGCTGCTTCAAAAAAAGACCTGCCGGTGGTGGAAGGAAATAAAAAAGGCATTTTAAATTATACCAACCTCAGTGTGCTATACAACAGTGCAAGAAGGGTGCCTTTTGTTTCTGCATATAATATTGATGGAAGCAGCAAGGCAACAGTGAAACGAACCGGCTTTAAACCCGACCCAAGGATCGATGCCTCGATCCAGTTAAGCCAGAAAGGTTTTTACGACCTGCGGACAGACATAACAGAATTTGAGATCGGCCATATGGCAGCCAATAATGAAATGGCCTGGGGANAGAGCGCACAATTGCAATCTTACCAAACCTTTCATTTCCCTAACAGTGCGCCACAGGCAGAGAAACTGAATACCGGTATCTGGAAAACACTTGAATCCTATATCATCGACGAATCGGCAACCATAAAAAATAATAAACGCATTTGTGTATTTACAGGGCCGATGTTACAAAAAGATGATCCTGTNTATAAAGAAGACCTGAAGTTCAGGATCCCATTATTGTTTTATAAGGTAATTGTATTCCCAACNCCAAAGGGAATATTTTCTACCGCNTTCATCATGAGCCATGAACAGAAGATGATNGAACAAAAAATGTTTGCANTCGGCAGGGGAGCAGTNCCTGCAGGCACCGAAATACCCGAAGNGCCTGCTTTTACCGACTTCAAATACAAAAAGGTATTCCAGGTTAATATTAAATTCCTGGAAGAGAAAACAGGCCTGAGGTTTTCATGGAAAGGGGTAAAAAAGATCCTTGTTCCCAATGATAAGAACCAGATCAANAAGATAAGTATGATCAAAGACGCNTCTGATGCCGGTAAAGCAGAAAAGGAATTAAGAAGGGGGATAGCGCCTGCCCATCTTGTAAAAGAAACCGANCTTACGCCACNTGAAATAAAAAATAAGACCTACCGGCTTAATATTATACTTCCATAGGCCTNGAGCGATCAGCGTAAAGGAACATAGTGCTGCGNTATTATGATACCGCACAAAGCCGGCAATCGGGTTCGTTAATCTTTAAAGATCTCAACGAGCGGTATATCCAGTGCCTTGCTTATTTTATATAAGGTACGCACNGTTGGGTTTGTTTGCCCGCTTTCTATCCGGGAGATCATTGCTTTTTCAATATCGCATTCTGTTGCCAGTTTGTCCTGGGTAAATTTCTTTTCTTTCCGTATCTCCCTGATCCGGCCACCCATTTTAGTTAGTGCTCCTTTGCCATTCATAACAAGATGTTTTTAATTAATAGATCTGTTTGGTTAGTTGTCCTTGAACATTTCGATCATAGGCACATCCAGTGCCTTGCATATTTTGTATAAGGTGTGCATGGTTAAATTCGTTTGCCCGGATTCTATCCTTGATAAGCTTGCTTTTTCAAAATCGCATTCCATGGCCAGTTCATTCTGGGTCATATCTTTTTTGGTCCTTAGCGTTTTGATCTTTTTTCCTAAACGTGCCAGTAATGCTGTATGGGTCATAAGAAATAAATATCGTAAAGCTATATGGAACGGCTGTTGTCGTAAATGACAATCATCATATATAAAATTGATTTTCGTCAGCTTACTACATGAACCTGCAGGATGATATATTCACCGGAACTGGAAAATAGATTTTGATTTGTTGTATTTTATTACAACTTTTGTTTCGG